>Ga0315912_10002079_pt1 | contig 22274 bp, 15 predicted proteins | sample VfabasoilMG_FD_204469 | JGI IMG/M metagenome (GOLD analysis project Ga0315912, IMG submission 204469) | Garden soil microbial communities collected in Santa Monica, California, United States - V. faba soil | ecosystem: Environmental > Terrestrial > Soil > Garden | place: USA: California...
TGGACCCCGCGGACCCGTTGGCCGTGCCGGGCACTGCCAAGGTGTATCGCCCCGACCCCAACGACCAGACGGCGTTGATCCAGCAGATCAGCGAGGCACTCGCGGGCGTGAAGAGCTGCTCGTTCGATCTGGCCGGCGACGGCGTGCAGGTAGATCTCGCGCGCAACGACCTCGGAGACCTCGCCAAGATCTTGGTCAACGGCAATCCGGTGCCGTTCGACACCGTCAACGGCTGGCACATGCTCTCGCCCACCACGGTGCAACTCGAAGGTGCGGCCTGCAGCAGCTGGCGCGCGCCCGGGGAGAGCTCGATCGATTTCGACTTCCCCTGCGACGTGATCATCGTGCGCTGATCTTGCTCCCCAGAGCTTCCGCGTGGATCCCGCGCCGGCTCGACAAGTTTGTTCGAGAGGCGTCCGACCTGCCCCTGGCGAAGATACGCGAGGCCTGGTCCGAAGGTCGCATCCGCGTGCGCGCCGCGACCTCGGGCTCGGCGCAGGCCGTGTCCGGGCTGAACCACCTGATCCATGAAGGGGACGCGGTCGAGCTGGACGGCAGGCGGCTGCTCGAGCGCACCGAGCAGTGCACGGCAAAACTCAACAAGCCGGCGGGGGTCACCTCGACCGCCAGGGATCCCCTGGGCCAAGCCGATTTGACCCCCTGGCTCGAACGCCTACCCCCGGGCTCGTTCCCCGTCGGGCGCCTGGATCGCGACACGACGGGCCTCCTGCTCTTCACGACGGACGGAGAGCTCGCCGATGCCCTGCTGCAGCCCCAGCGGCACGTCGACAAGAAGTACTGGTTGTGGCTGAACGAGGAGCTCAGCCCGCACGACCCGCGCCTCTTGGCCATGACCCAGCCCAGCCCCGCCTTTGATTGCGCCAAACACGTCGAACTCCTGCGCCACACGCCCGATCACAGCGAACTCGAATTGACGCTCGATCAGGGCAAACACCATCAAATCCGCCGCCTGTGTCGCGCGCTCGGGCTCCGCCTTCTGCACCTGCACCGGCGTTCCATCGGGCCCGTCTCCCTCGACGACCTGGCGCTCGGAGAATCTCGCCTGCTCGGCGAGGCGGAGAGCTCTGCACTGTGGGCCGCCGTGGGCGGACGCGAGCGCATCCGTGCCGCCCAGATCGCGGCGCTGGTCCGTCACGCGGCGCAGGCGCGCGAGCGGGGGCAACCCGACGTGCGGCTCGACGCCTGGCTCGAAGACCAGGTATCGCCGCACACCTCTTCATGCTCCCGGTAGCCGCGCACCGATGTCGCTCAGACCATCCGCCCAGTCGTCCTTGCCGTAGACCCTGGGGAGGTCGCACCTGCGCCCGAGCACCTCGAGCAGTCTGGCGGAATCCCGCGCCTGAAAGGCTCAGCGATTGCTGTACACGTAATTGGCGGCGAGAGCGTGTGCGGCATCCTCCGAGATCTCGGGATGCTTGCGCTTGAAGTCATCGACGGCCAGAGTGTGCATCTCACGGATATCGGCCGCGACGCGGGCAGCGTTCGTGTCGTAGAAGTCGCGTTGCAACTCGCGCACGATCGGCACCAGCTGGGCCGCTACCTGCGCCCCAAAGCGCTTGCTCAGGGCAGCCTCACGATCGTACCCGAGGTTAGGCACCGGTCCGATCCAGATCACGACAGCCTCGCTGACCTGCGCGGCGTCGTTTGCATCTATCTTTTCCATAGCTGAAGAGAAAGCGTGCACGATTCCCGAGAGGGCACCACGAACTACTTGAACGCGAACGCATAGTGATTGGCGAGCACGTTCAGCGCCTGATCCGAGATTTCTGGATGCTTGTGCTTGAAATCGGCGATGGCGCGATCGCCCATTTCTTCGAGGTCGGCAGCGACGTGGCGCGCGTCGCTCTCGAAAAATTCCTTCTCCAGGGCACGGAGGACCGGCCGTAGCTTCGCGGCCTCCGGCGCTCCAAAGCGTTTGACCAGCGCAGCTTCGCCATCGTACCCGGCGGAAGTGATCGGTCCGAGCCAGAGCACCAGTGCCTCGCTCACGCGGTCGGCGTCGCTTCGGCTTATCTCTTCCATAGCAAGGTCTCCAATCCGGTTCTGGGGTCGATCGCCGTGATCGACGTAACGTTGGGGTTCTGAATCAGGGCATCGTATTCGACCCTTCCCCATACTGACCTGACACCTACTGCATCTTCTTGAAGGACACGCACCTGACCGCGAGCTCCCTCCGCGAACTGCTTCGAGGCGTTCTCCCACGCGGCAACGGTCTCCGGCTTGGTCCGGTCGAAGGGGGGCAGCTCGATGCCATGCTTTTTCAATTGGTTTTCCAGCGTGGTCCCGCCGTGTTTTTCCACCCATTCGGCGGCCTGGCGTTTTCCACCGGGAATACCGGACCAGAAGACCGCCTGGTTAGCCTCCGTCGCCAGTCTGCGGGAGGTCGCTGCGGCTGCGGCCGCGGCAACCTCCTTCGCGGCGCGCTCCTCCGCCTGCCTGGCGATCTGCTTTTCGGCTTGCCGTGCCACCTGCTCCGCGAGTTCGCGCTCGGCGGCCTTGGCGGCGACTTCAGCCGCCTTGCCGGCGGCACGCGCGGCTTGGACGGCCTCGTAGGCGGCCTTGCCGCCCTTGAGCAGGTACTTGCCACCCTTCCCGGCATACTTGAGCAGGTTGCCGGCGCCCGGAATGGCAAACACCCCAGCCGCGACTCGCCCCAGGGTGCCGACCTGCTCCCCTTTGACGGGATTGACGCCGGTGATTGCAGTCGCCGCGTCCTTCACGTTGCTGACGATGGGCGCAACATCGGTGGCGAGGTCCGCTCCGAGCAGCAGCCAGGAGGGCTCATGCGCGGCGCTCGCGACCACGCGGCCCGCGTTCGGCGGCAGCTGTGTGGGGGGCGCCGCCGGCGGGACTACGGCCCCGGGCAGCGCGCCTTGCAGCACGCCCGTTCCGGCGCCCTGCGCGGCGCTGCCGCGTGACTCTCCGCCGGGCTGTGCGCTGCCAGGGCCGACCCCCGCAGTGGGACCCGGAGCGCCGGTTGCGCCTCGCCCTGCTTCTGTCGCACCCCCGCCCGGAGCGCCAACCCCCGCTCCGCCCCGCCGTGCGGAGCCGGCAGTGCTAGCCGGGTCGCCGCTCCGACTGTCGCTGCCGCGCGAATCGGTCGGTGCTTGCCCCCCGCGCGCGGACGGCGCGCGCGAGTCGGCTACACCCGGGCCGAAGTCATCGAGCGGCGTCGCCAGCGAGTCGAGTTGCTCGCTGCTGTTGAAAATCGCCTTCTTTACGTTGCTGCCGAAGATTCGCCACGCGCCGATCGCGACGCAGGCCATCAGCACCAGGATCACGACGTATTCGACCGTCGACAGACCGCGGGAACGGCGCAGCGCGCGCGCACGGCCCAGCGGCGAGGCCGGGCCCGGTGGCGAGCCGCCTCGCGACGACAGCCAGCGCACGAGCGGACGGAACGCGAGCGCGCTCGTCAGCAGATAGCCGCCCACCTGCAATCCGCCCTCCAGGTGCAGGCCCCCGCGCAACAGACCGAAGAGCGAGAGCGCACACAAAAGTCCGAGCGCGCTTCCCGCGGCGACGGGCGCTCGCACGCCGAGCCGCCCGAGCCCCCAGGAGAGCCCACCACCCAGCAGGAGTGCTCCGAGAACTGCGCCGAGCACGATGCCCCCGAGCCGGGCCAGCCGATACAGGTCAGTGCCGGACTCCACCGGCAGCCGCGCATCTTCAGCCACCTCCGTCTCGCGCCAGATCAGCGCCGCCGCCTGGTCGACGGCCTGCTGCCGAGCGAGCGGCGCCATGACCAGCACCCCGAGCGTGCCGAAGCGCGTAAAGAACGAGAGCTGGGTGACGGTCGTGACCGCCGGCGCAAACTCGGCAGTGCCCAGTTGCTGGAGGTACTCGTTCACCATCGCTACGGGCAGGCTGCACGCCGCTGCGGTGACGGGCACGCGCGCTCGGACCTCGACTTCCGACGCCGAGGGCTGGCGGGCGAGCAGCGCGTCGAGCACGCACTTGGCGACCCGCGGGTCTTCTCCTTCTGCGAGCGTGGGAGCCCAGAACGGATGTGCATCCGGCAGCTGCTGCATCAGGCGCGCCGACGAGGGTCCCACCACCTTGTATTGCAGGCTGAGCGCGCCCCGTTCGGGGTCGTAGCCACCCGGCGTGAAGTCGTACGCCCCGGGCAGCTGCAACTCCGCGGCAAAGCGCTGCGTCCACTCGACGGCAACGCCAGGACCCGCCGCGGGCAAGCTCTCCCAGCCGTGTGGCTCGCCCCTACGGACCTGAATGCTGAGCGGGTCGTCCGCGCCGTCCGTAAAGGTCGCGAGGCCCTCCACCTGCGGGGCAATGTTGGGCAGGGTCGAGAGGCCCGACGCCGCGCGCAGGCCCTCGGGCACCGCCACGATCACCCCCGCGTCCGTCGCGACCTGTTGCAGCATCGGCTGGGCCTGGGCGGAGCGCCACCACGCCAGGCCCCCCAGCAAGCTCAGCACCAGGATCCAGAGCCCGCGAGTGCTGCGGCTCTTGCGCGCCTCTCGTTGTCTCACCGCGCTCCCCTGCTCAGCCAATGACCGCCTGCCTGCGCGCGCGCGAGACGAGTCATCCGGCGAGTATCGACCGGGCCGCAACCTCGGTTGTGTCGAAAGTGCAGCCCAGCGAGCGTTCGGCTCGTTGTTCAGTGACGCTAGACGGCCGTGGAGACCCGAATCAAAGGCAGGCAGGGACTTCAGTTCCGGCAGATTCCGGAGCCAATTCTGGCGACGTTTGCCGCTGGGCTAGAAAGCGTTTCAGATCGACGACTGCCAACCGTTCCCTGATCTCAGCTCCCGGAGCACTCGCAGGAAGGGTGAGCCATGTCAGCATCAGTACGACCCCTCGGCTCCGTCGTCAGCAGCCAGCCGCAGGCTGGCACTCGCGCAGAGTCGGGCGCGTTCCCCAGTTTGCACTCGGACGGGGGCGCTGTCCGCGCTGGCGCCTGCGTACAGTCAGGCACCGCCCTGTGGGTGACTCTCGGCATTCCCGTCTTGCTGCTGACCTTCTTGCTCTCGATGGTCATGAGCTATGGACTGACACTCATTTTCCTCCCGGTGGGCTTGCTCGTTGGGCACCTGCGCAGCCGCCGCATCATGGCTCGCCTGCAAGGCAGTCACCTGGAGGTCGGCGCTCGCCAGTTCCCGGAGATCCACCACTGCGTGCAGACCTACGCTCGGCGTCTGGGCCTCCGCGAAGTGCCGCGCGTGTTCATTGTCGAAGCCAGCGAGATGAATGCCTTCGCCTTCCGGTTGGGATCTCGCAAAGTCGTGACGCTGGTGGATGACGTCGTATGGGGTGCCCTGTCGGCCCAGCGTCCCCCGGCGCTGCAGTTCGTCATCGGGCACGAACTGGCGCACCATGCGCTGGGTCATACGAGCCTGTTTCGGCTTGCCCTGTCTCGCGTCGTCAAGCCGCTGTCTCGCCTGGACGAGCTGAGCGCCGACGCCACCGCCCTGCAGCTACTGGGCAACCGCGAGGCAGCCATCGACGGCATGCTGATGCTGACCATCGGCCCCCAGCTCCTGCCCCACGTCAACCGCGACGCGCTACTACGTCAGGCGTCCGAGGTCGCCGAAAACAAACTGAGCAAGAAGGCGGAAGCCGGGCTCACTCATCCGCTGGCCCTGCGGCGCATAGCAGCGCTACAGGCGGCCGAGGTACACTTCCCCACGGGCGGCAAGCCTCAGCTCGCTCGATAGACCAACGCGCGCTACTCGAGCGTGTGCCTCTGCCAGGCAACCACTGCCCCCACGCGGCGAGGTGCCAGGCAGAGAACCCGGGGGGGACGGGTGATTCGCGACCCGGTGGCGTGTCGTGAGTCGGGGGTGACAGCACGCGCGCGCTGCGTCGTGCACACGCGCTGACGCGGTCGCGACGCGTTGCGCGATGTCCGACGTTGCGGTCCGTTGCGATGGGATCGCTGCGCTGTGGCAACGAGAACCGCCAGCGTTTCTCGCAGGGATGGCGCGCACCCTGTGCGCCCGTTCCGCTGGGCCTGGTTTTCGTGCCCCGTGGCTCGCGTCGGAATTGCTCCGGGCGCGTGATCTGTCATCGTGTGCCGCGGGCCTCGAGGCGCTCGGCACAGAGCGGCACGTCAGCAGCGGCCCACCTTGAAACTAGCCCGAGGAGGATCGAGATGTCGCTTGTCGAGAACAAAGGCGGCCAGCAACCGCCGGGGCTCGAGCGCAGCCTGGCTGAATCGGTGTGGGCGTGGGCCACCGAGCACGGTGCCCCGGAGTGGGCTTCGACGGAGCAGCTCGTCTCCTGGCTCGCCCGAGGGGAGTTGCCACCGCATGTGCTGGTGTGGAAGCCGGGCTGGGGCGAGTGGTTGCCCGCGATGCAGGTAGCAGAGCTCGCCGTCGCCTTCCCGAGTGTGACTCCCGGCAGCCGGCGCGTGGCACGGGCTGCGCCGGAGGGCACGGAGACGCCCCCGGCGGTCCCCGTCGAACACTATCCGCGGCTGCGATTGCTGGCGAAGGATGTGTTGGGTGAGTCGCCGCTGCCGCCCGCTCGGGCGATCTCGAACGCTCTCGAGCCGGCTCAGGTGGGGCGGCGCGCGCTCCGCGACCTCGACCACCTGCAGAAGGACCTGGTCACTTCGCAGGTGCCTGCCGCAGCGATGCTCGAAGCAGCGCGCACCATGAAACGCCCGGGGGCTGCGCCGCCTACGATGGCAGAGCGCTGGGGCCAGTTGGATCTCGGGACCTTCGGTGAGCCGCTGCCAGCGGGTTCGATGCCGGCACCGAGCTCGGTGCCGCCGCCGGTCACGCTCTCCTCGCTGGCGCTCGATCTCCCCTCTGCGGCGCAGCGCGGGCAAGAGCCCTCGCCGCAGCCGGTGCGGCGCTCCAGCGGCTACGGCCCCTGGCTGCTGTTCGGGACACTCGTGGGTGGTGCGCTCGGTGCACTGAGCGTATCTGCGCGGGAGACCGAGATCCCGACGGAGATCAGCGCACTCCGACCGGCCCCGCCACTCGCTCCAGCAGGCGCGCCCCCGGCGCCGTCCCGTGCCCTCGAGGCCATGCCGACCGCCCTCGAGGCTGCGCCCGTCGCCCCTTCGGCACTCGAGGCCGCGCCCGTCGCCCCTTCGGCAACTCGAGAGGCGGCGCGAGTCGAGCCAGCTGCCGCCAGGGAGGCGGCCGGCGTCGTCCAGGTGAAGCGCAACGGGGAGACCGCCACTCTGCGGGCGCTGAGGGTCGCCAAGAATGACGGCTTCGATCGCGTCGTGTTCGAGTTTCAGGAGCGGGTACCCGGCTACCGTCTGCAGTATGTCGACCAACCGGTTCGCGGCTGCGCCGCGGGTGATCTCAGGCACATCGAGGGCGACGGTTGGCTCGAGGTGCGCTTCTCTCCCGCTGCCGCACATACGCAGAGCGGCGAGCCCAGCCTGCGAGCGCGCGAGCTCAAACCCGCACTGAGCAGCGTCCGCGAGCTCGAGCGAACGTGCGATTTCCAGGGCGTGGTCACCTGGGTGGTGGGCACTGCGTCGCCCCGCCGCTATCGGGCATATGAGCTCTCGGCGCCTCCGCGGCTCGTCGTGCAGATCGATCACTGAGCACAGCCCAGCTCCCGCGTCGACGGCTCGCGGCCGCGGGCGGCGCAGGGTTGGGCACGACCCGAGGGGTCGGTCGCCCTCGAGCCCGCCTGATGTCCAGCGCTGCGCGAGCGCTCCGTTGCGAGTCGCTCGCGCAGGCTGTTCGAGGTCATACGTAGTTGGTCACTGCACGGTCACGCGTGCGTGAGGTCTTGCTCATGGATTCGGCAGTGGCCCTGGGTGCCAGCGCTTGCCACGTGGCAGGCCCGACGACACCGTCCGCGGTGAGGCCATTGCTGCTCTGGAAGCTGCGCACGTAGGACTCGGTCAAGCTGCCGAAGACACCGTCGGCGGCGAGCTCGTAGCCGAGCGCCCGCAGGCGCTGCTGCAGGTACATCACGTGCTCGCCCTCGGCCCCGCGTCGCAGGGTGGGACGTTCGCCGCCGGCCGCAGGCACCGTGTTGTTGCTCGCTTGCGTGCTGGTGGGTTGCGAATTGCCCGGCTGCGGATTGCCCGGCTGGGTCGAGGCCGCCGGCGACGCCTCGAGCGCGGCCCAGGTTGCGGACCCGACGACCCCGTCTGCGCCGAGCCCGCGCGCGCTCTGAAATTGCGTCACGTCCGTCTGCGTGTCTCGACCGAAGAAGCCGTCGACCGACGTGGGGTAGCCGTGCGCCACGAGCCGCGACTGCAGGTACGTGACGTCGGGACCTTGGTCACCCACCTGCAGCGTCGGCCGTGTGCTGGTCGAGCTCGGCACCGTGCTGGCTCCCGGCGCTGCAACACAGAACGGCTTTTGCGCTTCAAAGGCCGGATCCGGCCTGCCTACCGTGAGGTAGTTCGGCGACTGGTTCGGGGGCATGCTCTGCAGGATGGCCTGGTGGAAACGCCGGTAGTCGCCCTGGAAGCCCCCGGATTGCCAGGTCTTCAGCAGCGTGCCGGTAAACTGCCCGTTGACGTCGCCATCGTAAGACAGCTGGTTGTCCTGGCAGCCCGAGATCAAGATCACGCTCGCCTCGATCGTCTGGCGCGTGCTGGAGCCCGACAGAAACTGCACCGTCTCGAACATCGCGCGGTACTGCTGCTTGACGGCGTCTACGACCTCCGGGGGCATGGCCTTGGCCAGCGGGGGCTTGCTTCGCGCGTTGCGCGCCAGCGCTTCACTGATCTCCTTCGCCATCGTTGCCTTGGCCACGGTGCCACTGTGGCAACTGTCCGAGAGCACGACAATGCGGACGCCCGGGGCGAACTGTGACCACATCGCATACAGCTCGTCGTCCACGAGCTCGCGATCGTAGAGCACCCACGTCTCGTCGAGGCCGTCGGCCTCGTCGCCGTGCACGTCATCGACCTGGCCGCCGTGCCCCGAGTAAGTAATCAACAGGATGTCACCGGCGACCAGCTGCGACGCGGCGCCCGCGAGCTCCTGGAGCACGCGGGTCGAGGTGGCCTGCGCGTCGATCAAGGTCAAGGTCGAGTACGACAGGGCGGCGGCCAGCGTCCGCATCGAGTTTGCGTCGTTGACGCAGCCTGCGAGCTGCCCGTCCCAGCCGTTGTATGCGGTCGGATCGACCCGGTTGAGGCCGATGTGAATGGATTTAGCGGTCATGATACCTTCCTTTGTGTGCGTGCTTGCGCAGCGAACGCTGCCGCGGTCTCAGCCGCAGGTCAGCTCCGATGCGTTATTGAAGTGCAAGGAGCCCGGGCGTGATGGAGACGACGTAGCCTTGCGTGTCCAGGTGCCACGAGATGGAGCCCAGCTCGCGCGCCGTGCCCCGTCGATCGGTCAGCGTCGCCCGCAGCTCCAGGTTCGGATTGGAGACGTAGGTCGTGAGCGGCAACACGAAGCGCGCGGTCTGTGCAGGCTCCGCGCCCTCGTTGAACTGGACGCTGCTCGTGCCGCCGACACCCGGGATGCTCACCGTGACGTCCAGCTGGCTCAGCTCGAACGCCGCCAGGTCGACGCGGTTGAACAAGATCACGGTCAGCGTCAGATCCTCGATGAAGCTGCGGATCTCGACCAGTGAGGCGGCGGTGGACTCGACCTGACAATCCACCACCGCGCGCGCCGGCGTCACGGGCAACGTCACGGTGGCCTGTTTGCCCGCCTCGAGCCGTAGCCCGGCAGGCGTGGTCGCGCTGATCCGCCCGGCGGCATCGACCAGCAGGATGTCGCGGACGTTGACCGGCGACTCGATGCGATTGGTGAGGCGTAGCGCAGGCCCTGCCACGAGCTCCTGCGCCAGCGGCCCGTCCGGTGACGGACCAACGATCTCCTTCAGGTGCAGGCGCAGGTTCGTGGTCATTCCGCTGCCGTCCGGCAGGGTCAGCCGGACGCTGCCCGTGACACCGGAGTTGGCGAGGATGGCCTGCACCTGCGGCAAACCGAAGGCGTCCGTCACCAGGCTGACCTCGAAACCGCGCGACGTACGCGCCGCCTCCGCCTCCAGCGCGAGGAGCCCTCCGCCGCCCGTGGGCAAGCTCCAGCTGAACGACAACTCGCCGTCGATCTCGGTCAGGTACTCGACACGAGCAGCTGGATGATGCTCGCGCAACAGATGGTCGAGTAAGCGTTGCGACTCCGCGGCGCCTCCCGACGGTTCGAGGCTGCAGAGCACCACGCAGCGGCTCTTCTGCAGATCGTCCACGTCGACGGTCGAGTAGAGCAGCACGCTCGGTCGATGAGCGCGCTCGGCATCGTCCGCAGGGAAGCGCGCGATACGGTACGCCTCGGGCACGTGCACGAAGCGACCGGGGCTCTGCAGTGACCGGTAGACCTGGCCGCTGACGAGCCCGAGCGGAAGCGTCAAGCGCTCGTACAGCCGGTGTTCGGTTTGCCCCAGCGAGTAGGCTTGCTGGCAACCGATGGCCGCGCGTTCGATCTCGCCCGTGCCGCGCGCACGATTCTCGACGTAGAGCGCCCCGTGAACCGCACAGGGATAGGACACGTCGAAGGCCTCACTGTAGGCACGCCGGACGAGCACCGTGCGCTGCCGGGGGGCAATGATCGGGTCCGTGCCGATGCGGGGTCTGACGATCACGGGCCGATCGACGACCGTCTCGCCCATGACCTCAATGGGTGGCCGCCTCGGTAGCGCTCTCTGCTTGCCGAGCGCGGGCAGGTGCAGCTCCGCGCCATCGGCCAGGCGCAGCAGCGCAGCGCTCCGCGACGTACCGAGCGCGCGTGGCGCCGCCGCTGCGAAGAGCTCAGGCTGCTCGAGCCCCAGACGCTTGCCACCAAACGCGACCGACGGCCAGTCGGTGACGGTAGCGTAGGCCCTGTAGGTATAGGCCACCGAAACGCGCGCGGACTGCGCCTGGAAGCCCGGCTGCGAGAGCACGCCATACGCGACGCGCGCCCAGCGGTCGAGCAGTGCGAAATGCGCCTTGATCGAGCCGCCGCTGGCGTCAACGCGCGTGGCGCGCAGAGACTCGACCACGGCGTTGCCCTGCTCGTCACGGAACGGAATCTCGAGTTGCACCGACAGGTTCAGCGTCGGGACGGGCTCTGGGGGCGCTCCTCCGGGAAGTGCCGACCGTGACGCTAGGCCCGGGGGGCTGCTCTCGAGCACCAGCGTGATCGAGCCCTCGAGCGTGGGCCTGCCCTCGCTTCCGTGACCCACCACGTTGAACTCGAACAAGAACGGAGTGTCGTTGGCGGTGGCTGTGGGCCGCGGCATCACCGGCACGAAGCGCGGCAAGTACCAGGAGCGGTTGGCGTCCAGCCGATCGGGCCAGAACGGCGTGGCGCTGGTGATCAGCGGCAGGTGCTCCGTCGCAGCTGCGACCGCCTGCGCGGGCAGCGCAATCGACACGCGGTCGTTCGGTCGCACGAACTCGCTGAGCATCAGCGTGTGAGCCGACATCGACTCGCTGATGGCGGGTCGCACGGCAGAGGACAGGTTCGTCAGACGCGAACCGCTCACGGCCATCACGTCCTCGGCAGTCCGCAGGCGCGCCTTGGGCTGAGCCACGAAGCGATTCAATGGCTCGAAGCCTCGCCCCTGGTCGTCGACGCTGACGAAACGCACCGCCCCCGTTGCGCTGCTTCCGACGCCGCGCAACAGCTCGTGCAAGGGGCAAGCGAGCTCGATCGGCTGCGGCGCCGCCGACATGGTCGTCGGCGAGGTGTCGAAGCGGAGGGTCGCCGGTCCCTGCGGCGACGAACCGAGCCGGAAGCGGCTCCCCAGCTCCGCGTAGCGATCGTCGTCGGGCAACGCCTCGAGGAGCCAGCTCGCCGCACGACGGAATGCCGGCAGGCACGCGCGCGCGACCTCGAGCCGATCACCGGTGGTCAGCGAGTCGCCCTCGACGGTCGCGCTGCCGTCGCGCAGCATCGCGGCCAGGTTGCTCACCAGATCGACGTCGTAGACGATCCCGTCCGACGAGCCTTGCCGCAGGCGCTGATGGGCAAGCGCCAGGTCGAGCGTCACGCGGAGCTTGCGGGTAGCGAGCGCGGGCACCCGGTAGGTGATGGTCGCGCACAGGTCGAGCCCGCCATCGGAGCCGCCGAGCGCGTCGAGCACGCGCTGTGCATCGGCTCGTTCGAGCGTCGCGCTCAGGGCCGCGGTGAGCTGACCCGACGAGACGCCAACCCGCGCGAGCTCCTCGCCTTCCCGGCGACGCAGCGAGAAGGCCACCGTATCGGGGAACAGCGCTTGCGCGCGCTCTCCGCCCGCGATCGGTTGCTCCAGCGCGGCGGCGGGCGGCGCGAGGGTCGCGTCCAGACCAAGCACCACGCGCTGGACCCGGGCGCGCAGCTCGGGCTCGGAAGGCGTGGGCTGGCGATCCAGCAGGAACGTGGCGGACAAGCGCGGCTCGGCTTGGCCATTGCGAACGAGCTCGGGTGCGGCGAGCAACGCGCGCAAGCCGCTCGGGGTATCGCCGACCAAGAGCTCGACGCTGCGCCCGGATGCGTCGATCAGGGTGACAGGGCGCCAGCTGCGTGGCGTGGGGGCGGGGCTTCGGGTCTGTGGTGCTCTGGCGAAGCCGTGGTCGAAGACAGAGCTCGGCCCAGCCGAGCGTGATTCGGAATGCATAACCATCGGTGAAACCTCGGTTGGAAGGCGCGGTGCGGTGAGCCAGCGCCCTGACTCACCGCACCGTCTGGCTCACTCTTCGCCGCGCGGGGCGTTCGCGATCCCGGGGTTGGTGCTGATGGGCCAGCCGCGCAGGGCACCGTAGGCGGGCGCCGTCGGTGTCGAGCGTTCTCGCGCCGCCGGCAACGCCGCGGCCGCCGTCGCGACCGCTGGCTCGCGAGCGAGGAACTCGCGCGTGGCCGAGCGTACGACGGTGACGCCCTGCGCACCGCGCTGCGGGATGGAGAGCGTCACCGGACCATTGCCGGAGCTGGTGACCCACGGGCCCTCCCACTCCATGCCGGGCTCGAAGATCGTACCCTTCACCAGCACCCGCACCTTGTAGCGGAAAAAGGGCCGAAAGATGGGGTCACCCGTGTAGACGAGCCACAGCCGATCCCGCTGCTGGTCATCGAAGTTCCAGGTGAAGCGGACCGGTTCATGCCCGTCCGGGTTGCCCCTGTCGTCGGTGGCCTCGAGCACGGCTTCGACCGCCTGCGTGTTGTCCTGCAGCACCACGCCGAGGCCGATGGGGCCCACCGCAAGGCGACCCGCGGAATCGGCGCGGACCTCGATCGTGTTGTCGTTCAACAGGGTTCCGTTCGGACCGGGGTCGAGCTCGATCTTGTTTCCTTCGATCTGGATACGCCGATAGGGATCCTGCAGCGCGCTCGGCGGCTCGTTCAGGTGAACGCGACGCTTGATGTAGGTCTTGTCGGAGGTCCAGCCCGGAGGCGGGTTCTGCACGTCCGTCTGGTTCTTCTGGCCGATCCGGTACTTCCACGGCTCGGCGGTGTTCTCCTGGAACTGGTGCCCCTCCCACATCAGATCGCCAGCGGAGTTCGGATAGCCGACGTCGACCGATAGCAACGCCACGGCCTTGTCTCCCCACGCGCAGATCGGGCTGACGACGCGCGCGAGCTTGCGGGGCCAGTCGTCGAGCGCCACCGTGAGAAAGTACTTCTTCTCAGCGTCGGGCTCGCCGAGCATGCCGCTCAGCGAGCTGCTGATGACGTGCTGCTGCAGGTACGCGAGTTGTCGCTTCTCGTGGTACTCCAGCTTCAGGCTGGTGTCGTCGTGGCGGTACTTCAAGGCCAAGCCAACCCCCCAGAAGCCGCTGCCAGAGGAGGCCTCCGCGGCAGGGACGTTGGGGGGCGGCGGCTCGAAGATCATCTTCTTGGCCTCTTCCATGAACTTGTCGAACACGAGATCCGTTCGCTTCTCGATGTTCTCCAGGATCTTGTCCCCGTTCGGGAGCGTTGAGTCGATCTTGATGTCGACCTCGATGCCGCCCTCCGTGCGCATGCGGTTGAACTCCGCCTTGATGTCGACCGACGCCCAGAGGTAGTGCGCCTCCATCGCCGCGGAGAAATGATCGAAAATCTTCTTCCATTCACCGCGGATGGTGAGCTCCACCACGGGGCTCCAGACCTTGAGCATCAATGCCTGCGTGGCCGTGATCGGGCTGGAAACTCCGTGGAACGCGGCCCAGAGGATCGCGGTCGGATACGCGCCGAGCAGCGCCATGTACGCGTTCTGCCCCGACGGGCTGATCGAGCCGTTGCCCTGGCCTTGCATCTGCCAGCACCAAGGGTCCAAGTTGGAGGCGTCACGCCCGGTGCTCTCGCGCGCACTGCGCGGCAGATGGCGCGGCGCGAGCGGGTTTCCGCGCGCCAGCAGGCGGCTCCGATCGGCCGCGTCGCGCGTCGGCGTCGCCCCGCCCGGCAATGGCGAGACGTTCGAGATGGTCGTGACGTTGGAGGTGATGATCGCGGGGCGGAAAATGGGCTCGCGGTTGGCGCGGATCCCCCAGAAATAGTCATCGTGCGCCTGGTACTTGGCGACGATCTGCTGCTGCAACTCCTGCAACACCTTGTCCGGTGGCGCCCCCGTAATCGTGAAGGACAACACGCCGCCCGCCACTTCTCGATCCTGCTCGGCGCCGACCGTGCTCTCGGCGGTTTGCACGCCCGAGAAGCGAATCATGTTGAATAGATAGTCTCCTGCGTCGGGCCCGTTCTTGCGCGCGAGCCGCACCTGAGACGGCACCCAGTAGAAGACTGGACGTTCACCGGCGCGCTGCAGTTCCCAGTTGTTGACGTCCGGCAGGAATAGCAGTCGATAGCCGGATTGCTCGTGCAAGAGCGGTTCCTCGCCCCCGGCGTATGTCGGACCCATGGCAGTGATTGGCATCTCTCTCTCCTTCGCGTGATGGCGGGCAGGCACGTCCTGTCGTGAGGCTCGTGCATCCCGCATATCCCCTGGCGCGACCCCGATCGCGCGTCCCAACAGTGGACGGCACCTCTTCCGCACGGTCGCGCGCTCGCGGCGATTTTGCGCGAACCGTCGATCGTCGATGAATCGCAGCGACGCCGCGACGGAACGACGGCTGGCGAGTCGCGCGGACGCTCGGACCCGTGCAGCGTCGCGTAGCCCTGTCTTCACCCTCGCGAGAGGGGACGTGAGCACCACGAGCAGGGAGTCAGGCGAACTCACTGTCGGCTCCGACCACGCGCGAGGGCATGGCGTCCGGCGCGAGCCGCTCGTTCGCGCAATGCTCTGTCGCGGTCAGCGAGTACCGTGGTTCCATCTCGCCGTGGGGCAGCGCGCGCTGACCGCTTGGAGCTCGTGTCTTCATGACCGGCGCCCACTCACCGCGTGGACTCGAGCGCCTGCGCCGCGCTCTCGAGCGCAAGACGCGCGGGGGGAGGAGCCTCGGCATCCCGCCGGGGTACCGCTCCCCGCGCCCCGCAGCCCACTCCTGCCCGGGAGCACGTACCAATTGCGGTTCGATAACGGCAACTTGCGATGCGGCGCTGGCATGGTCCATCAATTTGAAGTACCCCCCTCCTTCAATTCGAAGGACCCCATTGCGCGCCAAAGATCTCGACCACGAGGAGTTGCTGGAACTGGATGCGGAGAGCGGCGTGATCCGCTTCGCCGGACAGCGCGCGCTCTTGCTCGACGCCGTGGCGATGGGGCTGCTCAGAAAATATCTGGTCGAGAACTTTGGGCTGACCGCTGCGCGCACGGTGCTCACGCAGTTTGGCTTCGCCCACGGCTGGCGCATGGCGGAGGCGATGCAGGCCCAGTTCCAGTGGGATAGCGACGAAGACTGGCGCCTGGCGGGCATTCGCATCCACGCGCTCGAGGGCCTGTTTCGGGTGGATGCCGACAGCAAGGGGCCCCTCTCGAAGGATGGCATGATGCTGGTCGGCGCGTACGAGGGCGAGCAGCACCTCCTGCACTTCGGTCGCTCCGACGTTCCCGTCTGTTGGACCATCTGCGGGCTGATCAGCGGCTATCTGAGCCGCAGCTCCGGCCAGGAGATCTACGTGCTCGAGGATCGCTGCCTGGCCAAGGGCAATGCGGCGTGCCACCTGTTCGGGCGCACGCGCGAGGAGTGGGGCGAGGAGCGCGCGGATGAACTCAGCTTCTTCGAGCCCACTCGCCTCGCCGAGGGCCTGGACGTCTCGCTCCAGCGCGTCACCGAGACGCTCAAGGCGGCCGAGCGAAAGCTGCGCGAACACCGGCGTGCACTGGTGCGCGCGGCCCCCGACGTCGCGGAGCCGCTGGGCATCGTCACGGTCAGCGCAGCGATGTGCCGCCTGGTGGAGCTCGCACGGCGCGTGGCCCAGGTCGATTCGACCGTGCTCATCACCGGCGAAAGCGGAGCGGGCAAAGAGCGCATCGCCCGGCTCGTCCACGATGAATCGGCGCGCGCCGCCGGACCCTTCATCGCGGTCAACTGCGGCGCCATCACCGAAACGCTGCTCGAAAGCGAGCTCTTCGGGCATGCCCGGGGCGCATTCACCGGGGCGACACAGGACCGGCCGGGTCTGTTCGAAGCCGCCAACAGCGGCACGCTCTTGCTCGACGAGGTCGGCGAGGTGTCGCCCGGCATGCAGGTCAAGCTGCTGCGCGCGCTGCAGATGCGCGAGATTCGGCGCGTGGGCGAGAACAAGAACCGCAACATCGACGTGCGCATTCTGGCCGCCACCAACCGCGACCTGGCCCACGGCGTGGCCGGCGGCGCGTTCCGCCAGGACCTGTACTATCGACTGAAGGTGGTGGAGCTGCGGGTACCGCCGCTGCGCGAGCGCCGAGACGACATCTTGCCCCTCGCCCGCGTCCTCCTGGCGGACGCCGCGCTGCGCATGAAGCGCAAGGTCACGGGCCTGGCCCCGGCCGCGGCCGATCAGCTCCTGCGCTACGAGTGGCCCGGCAACGTGCGAGAGCTCGAGAACGCGATGGAACGCGCCGTGGCGCTCGCCCACGGCAGCCGCGTGGATCTGGAAGACTTGCCCGAGGAGGTCCGCCAGGCTGCACCTCGGCCGGTCGCCACGAGCGGAGCGGTGCGGCCGCTCGCGGAGATCGAGAAGGACTACATTCTGGCGGCGCTGGAGCACAATGCGGGAAACCAGACCCGCACGGCCGAGCAACTGCAGATCGGCTCGGCGACGCTGTACCGCAAGCTCAAGAGCTATGGCTCGATCGGCGCCAAACGCCCGCCTCACAAGGAACGCGGCTGAGCCAGGTCCAGGAGCAGAATCTCCGTGCGCTGCCGCGCCGTGAGCGACACTGCGCGGTAGGCGCTGATGCCGGCGCCATCGCCCGCGCCGAGCACGACATCGCCGAGCGCGACCTCTCCGCCGACCAGGTGCAGCCAGGCGCTGCGTCCCGGCGCCAGCGCGTGCACGATGTGTTGCCCGCGCTCGAGCAACGCCGAGTGCAGCACGGTGTGCGGTTGGATGCGCAGCGATCCTCTGCGACCGTCCGGGGAGGCAACGACGCACAAGGCGCCGCGACGTTCCGCGGCGCTGAAGCGCTGCTGCTCCTGGCTGGTCTCGACGCCCGCCTCGGACAGACGCAGCCAGACCTGAAATATCCGAGCCGCGTCGCTGGTCGAGGCGTTCCGGCCGCCGTGACGCATGCCGCGCCGCAGCGTCTTGGTTTCAAACTCGCCGGCGCGGACGACCCGAGAGCTGCCCCTCGGGACGTCGTAGGCCAGCGCGCCCTCACACACGTAGGTGATGACTTCGCTGTCATGCGGGGGGTGGCAGGGCACCGCCCCGCCCGGCCGCAGTTGGCTTTCGTTCAAGACCTCCAGCTCCCCGAAACCGTCGCACAAGGCATCCGCGCAATTTCGGGGGAAGGTCTGCCACAGGTCGTGTTTGCGGCGCCGATCGTGGTGCCGTTCTTCGGCGCGCCGCAACAGGATCACGCTCGCTCCTTACATCCCCATGCCGCCCATGCCGCCCATGCCGCCCATGGAGTCCTGCATGCCGGCGTCCGCGCCTTCCTTCTCGCGCTTGGGGCGCTGCGCGATCATGGCTTCCGTGGTGAGCATGAGCGCCGCCACCGACGCAGCATTCTGCAGTGCCACGCGCACGACCTTGGTCGGATCGATCACGCCCGCCTGCACGAGGTCCTCGTACACCAGCGTGGCGACGTTGTACCCGTACGCGCCCTTGCCTTCGCGGACCTGGTTCACCACCACGGCGGCTTCCACCCCGGCGTTCTGCGCCATCTGCCGCAGCGGCTCTTCCAGCGCGCGGCGAATGATCTTCACCCCGAACTGCTGATCCCCTTCCAGCTCCAGCTGCTGGAGCTTGGGCAACGTGCGCAACAGGGCCACGCCGCCGCCGGGAACGATGCCTTCTTCCACGGCAGCCCGTGTGGCATGCAGGGCGTCCTCGACGCGCGCCTTCTTTTCCTTCATCTCCACCTCGGTCGCTGCACCGACCTTGATCACGGCAACGCCACCGACCAGCTTGGCCAGGCGCTCCTGCATCTTTTCCTTGTCGTAATCCGAGGTCGTTTCCTCCAGCTGCGTCCGCAGTTGCTTGATGCGCGCCTGGATGTCGGCCTTCTTGCCGGCGCCCTCGATGATGGTCGTGTTGTCCTTGTTGACGGTGACGGTCTTGGCCCGACCCAGATCCTTCAGCGTCAGATTTTCCAGCTTCATGCCGAGGTCCTGCGTCACACACTGGCCTCCGGACAGCGCGGCAACGTCCTTCAGCATCTCCCGGCGGCGATCGCCAAAGCCCGGAGCCTTGACCGCACAGACCTGGAGAGTGCCGCGCAACTTGTTCACCACCAGCGTCGCCAGCGCCTCCGCATCGACGTCCTCGGCCAACACGAGCAGCGGCTTGCCGGCCTTGGCTACCTGCTCCAGCAAGGGCAAGAGCTCCTGCATGTTGGACAGCTTCTTGTCGTGAATCAGGATGTAACAGTCACTGAGCACCGCTTCCAACCGCTGGGGGTCGGTGACGAAGTACGGCGACAGGTAGCCGCGATCGAACTGCATGCCGTCCACCACTTCGAGAGTGGTGTCCATCGACTTGGCTTCCTCGATGGTGATCACGCCTTCCTTGCCGACCTTCTCCATGGCCTCGGCGATCAAGTTGCCAATGGTTTCGTCCCCATTCGCACTGATGATGCCGACCTGGGCGATGTCGCTCTTGCCCTTGGTGGGCTTGGACTGCCGCGCGAGCTCGGCCACCACCGTCGCTACCGCGGCGTCGATGCCACGCTTGATCTCCATGGGGTTGGCCCCGGCAGAGACCAATTTGGCCCCCTCGACGTAGATGGCCTGCGCCAGGACGGTGGCCGTCGTGGTGCCATCACCCGCCACGTCGGAGGTCTTGGAAGCGACCTCCTTGACCATCTGCGCGCCCATGTTCGCAAAGTGGTTCTCGAGCTCGATTTCCTTGGCCACGGTCACGCCGTCCTTGGTGATCAGCGGTGCGCCGTAGGAGCGCTCGAGCACCACGTTGCGCCCGCGCGGGCCGAGCGTCACCTTCACCGCGTTGGCGAGCGCGTTGAGACCGTGCGCGATTTGCTTGCGCGCGCTCGAGTTGTACAAGATGTCTTTGGCGGTCATGTTCAGTTCCCAGTCTCGTCGATGATGGCGAGGATGTCGTCCTCGCGCAGAATGATGTGGTCTTTGCCGTCGAGCTTCACTTCGGAGCCCGAATACTTGCCGATCAGGACCCGGTCGCCGGCCTTGACGGAGAGCGCCTGGGTCGTGCCGTTTTCGACGACCTTGCCGCTGCCCACGGAGATCACGAGCGCCTCCATGGGCTTCTCCTTGGCGGTATCGGGAATGTACAGACCGCCGGAGGTCTTCTCCCCTTCGGCAACGCGGGTCGCGAGAACGCGGTCATAGAGCGGACGGATCTTCATCGGTGGTCTCCCTGGTGCGCCTTGGTGGCGATCGAAAACGCTGGCGGCCTGACGCGGTGGCCCGACGCCCTGTGCGAAGGTCGCTGCAGCTGGGCGAGGGCCAGACGGGTGAGGCGATCGCAGTGCATGGCTGGTTCGCAGATCTGGCCTCAGTGCAGCTTTCGGGCCAGCACGCCAACTCGGCGGATTTAGGCCTTTTTAAGCCACAGTGCTGGGCCGGGGCGTGCAGACATCAGTCAAATTGATGCCGATCCAGTCAATTTGAATGACCCCACCCGCTGGCACCGGTGGCGCGCTCTCAGACCGACATCTTGCTGACGCGCCGGATGCTCGCCCAGACGAGCACGACGGCAAAGACGACCAGCGCGAGCACATGCAGCGCCAGCTCGGAGGGACCGGCATCGCGCAGCACGATGCCGCGCATCACCGCCACCATGTGGGTTGCTGGCAGGATCTGGCTGATGGCCTGGAGCACGATCGGCATGCCCTTGGTCGGGAAGATGTAGCCGGAGAGAAAGACGGACGGCAAAACCAGCATCTGGGCGGTCTGCATCGCTTCCATCTCGGTCTTGGCGCGCGTGGAGATGAACAGCCCGAAGGACAGCAGGGCTGCCAGGTACACGATCATGATCCCAAACAGGAAGAGCAGGCTGCCCTGAATGGGCACGGAGAAACCCCAGCTCATGATCGCGAGAATGAGTGCCGTCTCACCGAGGCCGAGCACCAGGTAGGGCGCTACCTTGCCTAACATCAACGCCAGCGGATCGACGGGGGTCACCATCAGCTGCTCCATGGTGCCCTTCTCGCGTTCGCGCACGATCGATCCCGAGGCCAGGAAGATGGCGATCATCTGCATCAGAATCGCGACCAAGCCAGGGATGATATAGTTCGCCGTGCGACCTTCAGGGTTGAACAGGATGATGGGTTGGGCGGACAACGGCATGCCGCCGCGCGCGTCCTTCATCAGTACCGTCAAGTTCTCCTGCGCGACGATGCCGTTCACGGCGGCCAGCGCACCGGCGCTGACCGTCGAATCGGAGCCGTCGATCAAGACCAGGATCTTGGCCGGTTGTTCGCGCGTACGCAGGTTGTGATAGTCGGGCGGGATGACCACGCCCACGTTGGCCCGCCCGGCGATGATGGCTTCGCGTGCCGCATCGGGATCGGAGGTGATCTGCGTGATGGCGAAGGTCTTGGTGGCGCGCAGCCGGTCCATCAACTCGCGCGAGTGCACGGTGTGGTCCTGGTCGACCACGACCGTGGCGACGTCGTGGACGGTCTGGTCGATGAAGCCAAACAGCAAGAGCTGCATGACGGGCATCATCACCGTCACGACCAAGACCCCGCGGTTGCGGCGAATGTGCAGGATCTCCTTGCGAAACACGGCGCGAAAGGAGCTCACTTGGTCTCCTCGGCGGCGCGCTCGGTGAGCACCACAAACACGTCTTCGAGCGAGGGCGTGATCTCGCGCAGTCGAGCCGCGCCGAAGCCCTGCACGCGCAGGCGGTCGAGCAACTCGGCGTCCGAGACCTGGCGGCTGACCACGGCGTGCACGGCACGACCGAAGATCGTCGCACTCGGGCAATACGCTTCACGGCTGAGCCAGGCGAGCGCCCGGGCGGTCTCGCTGGTCTCGATCTCCAGGTAGCGCGCGTCGCTACGCCGCACCTCGGGCAGGCTCTTGAGGTGGTCCGGCGTGCCCGTCACGAGCAAGCGTGACAGGTACAGATAACCGACCTCGCCGCAGCGCTCGGCTTCGTCCATGTAGTGGGTGGTCACGAGCAGCGTGATGCCGTCCGCGGCGAGCTGGAACAACAGGTCCCAGAGCTCGCGCCGAGCCACCGGGTCGATACCCGCCGTGGGCTCGTCGAGGAAGACGACGCGGGGCTCGTGCATCAGGGCCGCGCCCAGCGCGAGGCGCTGCTTCCAGCCGCCGGAGAGCTGCCCGGCAAAGCGATCGACGTAGGGTACGATGTGCGTGAGCTCGATCGCCGCGTCCACACGGCGGCGGCGGCGTGCACTGTCCAGGCCGTAGATCTCGGCGTAGAACTCCAGGTTCTCCCGCACCGTCAGGTCTTCGTAGAGCGAGAACTTCTGGCTCATGTAGCCGATGCTGCGCCGGATCTTTTCGCCGTCCTGGACGACATCCAGTCCGAGCACGCTGGCTTTGCCCTCAGTCGGGGCGAGCAAGCCACACAGGATGCGGATCAGCGTGCTCTTGCCCGAGCCATTGGGACCGAGCAACCCGTACACCATGCCCGGAGGCACCCGCAGACTGACGTCGCGGAGCGCCTGCACGCTGCCAAACGCCCGCGCGACGCGTTCGACCACGATGGCGTCCTTCACCGGGGCACCTGGATGGTCGCGGCCATCCCGGCGCGCAGCCGGTCGATTCCGCTTTCCAGGCCGATGCGCGTGGCAAACACCTGATCCGCGCGCTCGTCGGCGGTCTGCAGGTTGCGCGGCGAGTATTCGCCCACGCT
>Ga0315912_10002080_pt1 | contig 22272 bp, 15 predicted proteins | sample VfabasoilMG_FD_204469 | JGI IMG/M metagenome (GOLD analysis project Ga0315912, IMG submission 204469) | Garden soil microbial communities collected in Santa Monica, California, United States - V. faba soil | ecosystem: Environmental > Terrestrial > Soil > Garden | place: USA: California...
GCAGGTGCGCGGCGAAGACCCCGAGCGCGTGGCCGGCCAGCGCCAGGGGTGCGAGGGCCGCATAGGCCGGCATGCGGCTCCACTGCGCCGCCCCACCGAAGGGCGTCGCGGCACGCACCCACGCCGCGTGCAGCAGCAGCGTCTCGAGACCGAACACGAGCAGCGCCAGCCAGGCCGCGGCGAGCTTGGCCGCGAACGCGCCGCCCGCCCCGGTCGGGCGCAGGTGCAGGTAGGCCTCGGTGCCCTGCACGCGCTCGATCTCGAACTGCCACAGCCCGAGCGCGAGCCCCGTGAGCAGCAGCGTGAGCGCCACGAGCGGCAGGAGGTCGCCGCTGCTCGGGCTCGGCGGCCCGTAGGAGAGCCCGTACTCGCCCGCCATCGCCAGGCCCGCGGCCGCGAGCAAGCCGTAGACGAGCGTCGCCCACAGGAGCGGGAACAGTTCCTTGCGCAGCAGCGTGATGTTCATGCCGGACCCTCAGGCGTTGAGCGAAGGGAAGGACGCGCCACCGCCGCCGACCTGCTCCACGAGCAGGTCTTCGAGCGAGAAGCCGCCGGGCCGCGCGGCCCCCGCGGCGGCAGGCTGCCGCAGGGCGCCGGCCGCCGCGCGTTCGCGCAGGGACTCGAGGCGCTCGTCGAATAGCAGTCGTCCGTCGTGCAGCAGGCCCACGCGCTCGGCCACGCGCTCGACGTCCGGGAGCACGTGGGTCGCCATGAGCACGGCCGTGCCCTGGCCGGCCACGAGCTCGATGAGCGCATCGAGGAACTGGCGCCGCACGATGGCGTCGAGCCCGGCGGTGGGTTCGTCGAGCACGAGCAGGGAGGGGCGCTGCGCGACCGCCACGACCAGCGCGAGCAGCGCGCGTTGCCCGCGCGAGAGCTGGTGGACGCGCCTGCGCGCATCCAACTCCAGTGGCAGCAGCGCACGTTGGGCGAAGCCGAGATCGAAGCTCGAGCGCGTGCCGGCCTCGAAGGCCAGCACTTCGGCCACGCGCATCGTCGGATAGAAGCCCGGCGCATCGGGCACGTAGCCGATGCGGTCGCGCAGCACGTCGGGAAGGGCGCGGCTGTCGTGCCCGAGCAGCCGGCAGCGCCCGCGATCCGGCGCGAGCAGACCGAGCAACAGGCGGATGGCCGTCGTCTTGCCGCAGCCGTTGCGCCCAAGCAGCGCGAAGACCTCGCCCGGGGCCACGGTCAGGCTGAGGGACACGAGCACTTGCTGGTCTCCGAAGCTGCGGCCCACCGCGTCGAAGCTCAGGATCGGTTCCATGGCGGTCTCCGGGGGTCAGTCGGCGTCGGGGAAGGCGATGCGCCCGAGTTCGGCGTCCAGGGCGGCCGCGATCTCGGCCGCACCGAAGCCGAGGTGGTAGGCCTCGGTCGCCGCGCGGCGTGCGATCGCACGCAGACGCCGCCGGCGCTCGACCTCGGCCAGCGCCGGCGGGCGATCGCTCACGAAGCAGCCCGCCCCCTGCCGCCGCACGATGACGCCGTCGCGCTCGAGCGCGTCGTAGGCGCGCACCACCGTGTTCGGATTCACCCTGAGCGCGCGCGCCAGTTCGCGCACCGACGGCAGGCGATCGCCGGCCGACAGCCGTCCGGCGGCCACCGACTCCTTCACCTGCCGCAGGATCTGCGCGGAGATCGGCTCGGGCGCGGTCAGGTCGATGCGGATCGCGGGGCTGGCCATGTGCTTCTACTGTACTAGCACATACGATACAGTCTGTGCAACCATCGCCAGGGCCGCGCCGCCTCCGGTCGGAGCCCAGGCGCCGCCTGCGCTCCGAGCCGCCGCCTGCGCTCCGAGCCGCGGCCTGTGAACCGAGCCGCCGCCTGAGCTCCGAGCGGGCGCCGGCGCCTCGAGACCGGCGCTCGCAGCCCCCAAGACGGGACGGCCTCCTCAGCACTCCCGCCGCGGTGCGTTAGGCTGTCCTGCCCGCTGCCGGACCGTCCGCCCGGACCGCCGGCGAGCACCCTCCTGGGAGGCACCCGCATGTCCCGTTGCTGCGTCCTGTTGGCTGAGGGTTTCGAGGAGATCGAGGCCGTGACGGTGGTCGACGTGCTCCGCCGCGCCCAGGTGGAGGTGAAGACGCTCGCCCTGGGCGGCCGGCAGGTGACGGGCGCGCACGGACTCAGCCTGCAGGCCGATGCGACGCTCGAGGAGGGTGCGCGCCAGGCTTGGGACCTGGTCGTGCTGCCGGGCGGCCTGCCCGGCGCGACGAACCTGCGCGACGACCCGCGCGTCCTCGCGCTGCTGAAGCGCCAGCACGAGCGGCAGCACAAGCTCGCCGCGATCTGCGCCGCCCCCATCGCGCTCGCAGCGGCCGGAGTGCTCGGCGGCCGCCAGGCCACGAGCTACCCCGGCTTCGGCGACCAGCTGCCCGGCGCCCGCTACCAGGAGCAGCGGGTCGTCGTCGACGGACACATCACCACGAGCCGCGGCCCCGGCACGAGCCTCGAGTTCGCCCTCGAACTCGTCAGGCAGCTGTGCGGCGAGCAGCAGGCCGAGGCCCTGCGCCGCGGCATGCTCGCGGCGCCGGTCCCGCAGCCGGTCTGAACACCGCTGCCTTCTCGACAGGTACGCCCAGCCGTCGCCGGCCCGCCGGTGGCCGCCCTGGGCACCGGCCGCCCGGGGGCACCGGCCGCCCGACGCCCCGCTCCGCCGACGCCCCGCTCCCGCGCCGGCCCGCTCCCGCGCCGGCCCACTCCCGCGCCGGCACGCTCCGCCGCCGGCACGCTCCGCCGCTGGCCCGCTCAGCGTTCGGCGACGCGCACCACGAGCTTCAGGCCCGACCAGGTGTCGTCCACCGCGCAGACCTTCACGTCCACGAAGCCCAAGCCGAGCGCGAGTTCGCGCACCGTGTTCTCGTTCACCTCGCTGGGTACGCCGGAAGCCTGCTTGGGCCAGGAGACCCAGACGATGGCGGTGGGTCCAAGCGTCCGGCGACAGCGGGCCAGGGCCGAGGCCAGCACCTGCTTCCGCGTGGCGAACACGTGCACCATGCGCGTCGCAGCACTGAGGCGCCGCACGAAGCGCACGTCCGGCGGCAACGGCTCCAGCAGGCGCTCGTAGCCTTCGGGCGCTCCCACCAGGCACACGCTGAAACCGGCCTGGATGCCGAGCTTGCTGACGAGCGGCTTGCCTGAGTATCCGGGCATGGGTGCGAGGGCTCCGTCGAGGAGTGCCGACGCGCGGGTCGCGCGCTTCAGGAGTGCGGCGTGCGCGCTTCCGGGTCGGCGCCTGGGGGCAGCGGCCGCAGCAGCGAGGCCAGCACCGCCACCAGCAGCATGCCTGCGATGACGCCGAGCGAGACCGCGATCGGCACCTTGTAGACGTCGGCCAGCAGCATCTTGGCTCCCACGAAGACGAGCACGAAGGCCAGCCCCACCTTGAGGTAGCGGAACTTGTCGATCACGCCGGCCAGCAGGAAGTAGAGCGAGCGCAGGCCGAGGATGGCGAAGATGTTGGACGTGAACACGATGAAGGGGTCGAGCGTGATGGCGAAGATGGCCGGGATCGAGTCGACGGCGAAGACCACGTCGGTGGCCTCGACGACCAGCAGCGTGAGGAACAGCGGCGTCGCCGCCCGGCGCCCGTTCTCGCGCACGAAGAAGTGCTCGCCGTCCGGATGCAGCGCCACCGGGAAGAAGCGCCGGTAGAGGCGCACGACCGGGTTGCTCGCCGGGTCGTAGGCCTGGTGCTTCTGGAGGAGCAGCTTGATGCCGGTGAGCACCAGGATCGCGCCGAAGACGTAGAAGGCCCAGTGGAAGCGAGCCAGGAAGGCTCCGCCCGCCACGATGAAGGCCGCGCGCATCACGAGCGCGCCGAGGATGCCCCAGAAGAGCACCCGGTGCTGCATGCGCGGCGGGATGGCGAAGTACTGGAAGATGACGACGAAGACGAAGATGTTGTCGACCGAGAGGGCCTTCTCGATCACGTACCCGGTGCCGAACTCGAGCGCGCGCTCGGGGCCGAACTTCCAGTGCACGCCCGCGCCGAAGGCCAGCGCGCACAGGATCCAGACCACGCTCCAGGCGGCCGCCTCCTTGAGCGAGACCGAGTGCGCCTGGCGGTGGAAGACGCCGAGGTCGAGCGCGAGCATGGCCAGCACGAAGACCAGGAAGCCGCCCCACAGCAGGGGCGAGCCGATCGAGGCCTCGGGGGCCGCGGTGCTGGCGAGCAGGGCGGGCTGGGCGAGCAGCGCAAGCAGGGTGGACATCGGGTGTGCATCACGCTCCAGGGGGCGATGCGCGGAGGGGCCGCCCCATGGACGGCGACGCCAGGCAGCGGGCGCGCAGGATAGGCAATCGGCCGCCGGGAAGCTTGCGACGGGAGTGCGGGGCGCCGGCCGAAACCTACCGCGTCAACGCGCGAGATCCCTGTAGTAGACGGTGGTGCTGCACAGGCCGCCGCGCGGCATGAGGGCATAACCCGGGATGTCACCCACCCGCACCCAGCCCACACGCTCGTAGAGGCGCGCGGCCGCACCGCCCGTGACGGCGTCGAGCACGAGCAACGTCCGGCCGCACTCGCGCGCCGTCTCCTCCGCCGCGCGCATGAGCACCGCTCCCAGCCCCTGCCTGCGCGCGCGCCGGTGCGCGAGCATCTTGCACACGTCGGCGCGATGCGGCTGGTTCTCGGGCAGGTCGAGCACGAGTTGCACCGTGCCGCAGAGACCGCGGCCGTCCTCGGCCACGAGCAGCGCACGCTGGCCGGCCGCCACGCCCTCCGCCACCCGACGCCAGAAGGCCGAGGCGCGCTCGCGCGACAGCGGGTGCAGGAAGCTCACCGAAGCATCCCCTTCGACGCAATCGATGAGCACGTCGGTCAGCCCCTCCAGCTGGCCGGCATCCAGCGCGTGCAGGCGACGTAGCGTCCAGCTCAGGGTTGCACCCGGGTGAGCACGCCCGCCGGCGGGCCCAGCAGCTCATACTCGCGCTGGAAGCGCGGGACCAGCACGGCGTATTCCTCGCCCAGCTCGATGATCTCGGCGCTCTCGAAGAGCAGTTCCACGCCGGCATCCTGCGCGGCGACCTCGAGCACGAGGCGCCGCCCCGCGACCGACCAGGTCCCGACGGCCCGGCTGTCGTAGGCGGCCTCGCTGCCACCCTCGCCCCAGGCGAAGGCGCCGTCGGCCGCCAGTGTCAGCTCGCACCACAGGTAGTCCGAGAGCGCGTAGACACCGACGAGTTCGCTGGCCGGCACCGGCGGACCCTGCGGCTCGGCGCGAGGCGGCGGCGAGGCGCAGCCTCCGAGGAGCAGCAGGCCGCAGAGCAGGGAGACGGCGGGATTCATCGACAGGATCCGGAGGGAAGGGGCCTGGGCGCACGGTGCGGGGCCAGCCGGGGGCAGGCCGTGGTGCGCGCGTGCTGCGCGCGTGGACGAGCGCCGAGCCGGCGCGAGCAGCGGTCCCGGGTCGCCCATCGGCGCCATGATGCCCGCCGCGCGCCTCCGGTCCAGCGCCGCGGGCACCTGCCGAAGCCACACTCCCGGCCGGCTCGCCGGGACGGCTCCGGGTGGCCGGGAACCGCTGCCGGCGCCGGACGCGCGGCGCCCCGGCCCCGACCACTGGGCCCGACCACTGGCCCCGGCCACCGGCCCCGGCCCCGGCCCCGGCCCCGGCCCCGGCCCCGGCCACCGGCCCCGGCCACCGGCCACCGGCCCCGGCCACCGGCCACCGGCCACCGGCCACCGGCCACCGGGCACCGGCCCGGCCCGGCCCCGGGCCCCGCTCGCCAGTCGCGCGCGGGCCCGGGCCACCGGCCGGGCAATCCGCGCGCTGGGCCTCTCGACAAGGCGCGTTGTTTATGCAAGTATTCACTTACACAAAGACGAAGAAGCCCCCGCACGCCGCACCCTGCGCCTGCCCGACCCCTCTGTTGCGCCCAGTTCGCCCCGCCCCACACCGGACCGCCCGACCGACGCCCATGGCCCGCCCCGACCGCAGCGCAGAACGCCGTGAGGAGCTGCTGCCCGTCGTCACGCAGGCCTTCGCCGAGCTGGGCTACCGCCGCACGACCACGGCCGAGCTGGCGCGCCGCTGCGGCGTGCAGGAGACGATCCTGTACCGGCTCTGGCCCGACAAGAAGGCCATGTTCATCGCCGCCATCGGCCAGGTCTTCGCGCACTCCACGCGCACCTGGGAGGTGCTGCTCGGCAGCGCGGAAGAACGCGCCGGGGCTGGTGGCCGCCTGCTCGAGCACGAGGCCGAGCACCACGGCGAGCACCACCTCTACCGCATCGTCTTCGCCGGCCTGAGCGAAACCGACGACCCCGACGTGCGCGCGGCCCTGCGGCGCATGTACCGCGGTTTCCATCGCTTCGTGCGCGAGCGGCTCGCCGAACACGTACCGGCACGCCGACCCGCCGCGCCCATCGACGGCGAACTCGCGGCCTGGGCGCTGCTCGGTCTGGGCACCATCGCCAACGTCGGCCGCGAACTGGGCGTGCTCGATGCGCGCTCCCGTCGCCGCCTGTTCATCGAGCTCGGCCGTCTGCTGTTCGACCACGGCGCCGGCTGACCCCCACCCTACCCAGGGCGCGCCGCGCCGATCCCCGCCTCTGCCGTCTTCCATCCCCCTCATGATGTAAGCAAACGCTTACACCGCCCATTGACCGAAGGAGTCGCCATGATGACCCGCTCGCCTGCACGCCCCATGCTGTCGCCCGACCGCATCACCGCCCACACGAGCCACGACCCGCACACGGGCCGCACCGCCCCCACGGGCCGCGCTGACCGGATCCGCCGGACGCCTCCGTCCCGCCGAGCCTGCGACCCGCTGCCCCGCGCCACGCGGACCACTCGCACGGCCCGCGCGGTGCGCGCGACGCTCTCCGTCTTCGGCCTCGTCGTCGCCCTGGCCGCCACCGGCTGCCAGGGCCCGGTCGACGAGCAGCTGAACCGCGACTTCCAAGCCGCCCTGCGGCACACGTCGATCACCGTCTACCCGGCCGTGGTGCGCCGCAACACGCCGGAGGGTTCTGGCCCCGACGTCGCGTGCGCGGAGCAGCTCGGCGCCTGGCTCGGCGCCAAGGGCCTCGCCGAGGTGAGGCTCGAGACGACACCCATCGCGCTGCCGGGCGACGGCCACGGCATCCAGCGCCACGTGTTCCTGGCCAGCGCCGAGGCCTTCGGCGCCCACGTCCGCGAGCACGGTCTCGGGACGACCTACGCCATGCTCTGCGAGTACCTCATCACGGCCGTGCCGGGCGGCGGCAGCCAGGCGGGCGGCGTGCACGCCTACGTGGTGGACGCGCAGGGCCGACTGGTGGATGCCCTGCTCCTGAACAGCCATCACGAGCTGTTCCAGCAGAGCGCGGCCAGCACGCCGGCCGACTGCACCGCCCTGGTGATCGCCGCCTTCTCGAACGACTGGCACGTCACCCCCTGAGACCAGGCGCCGTGTCGCGCGCGTCCGGAGGCCCGGCGGCCATGGCGCCTCCGGACGCGCGTCTGCTCTCATGTTCGCGCGAGGGCGGTGCGTGCCGCCCGGCCTCCCCTCCGCCGCGGCGCCCTCGATGCCCTCCGCCAGCCACCTGCTCCCGGCCACCGAGCTCGCCCGGCTCATCCGCACGCGCGCCCTCTCCCCGGTCGAGGCCGTGCGCGACGCGCTGGCGCGCATCGACGCGCGCAACGGCGCGCTCAACGCCGTCGTGACGCGCCTCGACGAGCCGGCGCTGGCGGCCGCGCAGCGCGCCGAGCAGGCCGTGCTGCGCGGCGAGCGCCTCGGTCCGCTGCACGGCGTGCCCGTGCTCATCAAGGACCTCTTCGACCCGCTCGCCGGCGTGCGCAACACCTTCGGCTGCCGCGTCTTCGCCGACTTCGTGCCCGAGCAGAGCGCCACCTACGTCGAGCGCCTGCTGGCGGCCGGCGCCATCGTCGTCGGCAAGACGAACACGCCCGAGTTCGGGCACAAGGGCATCACCGACAACCGGCTGTTCGGGCCGACGTGCAATCCCTTCGACCTGTCGCGCAACGCGGGCGGCAGCTCGGGCGGCTCGGCGGCCGCCGTGGCCGACGCCTGGGTGCCGCTGGCGCAGGGCAGTGACGGCGGCGGCTCGATCCGCATCCCGGCCAGCCACTGCGGCGTGGTCGGCTTCAAGCCCAGCTACGGGCGCGTCGCGGCCGCCTACCGTCCGGACGCCTTCCTGCACACGCCCTTCCTGCACGCCGGCCCCATCACGCGCACGGTGGCCGATGCGGCGCTCATGGCGAGCGTGATGTGCGGCCCGCACGACGGCGACCCCTTCTGCCTGCCGGACGACGGCCTCGACTGGAACGCCGCGCCGACCCGCGACAGCAGCCGCCTGCGCCTGGCGTTCAGCCCCGACCTCGGCGGCTTCCCGGTCGAGCCCGAGGTGGCTGAGGTTGTGGCGGCCGCCGTCGCCGCCCTGGCCGGGACCGGGCTGCAGCTCACGCGCATCCCGCTCGACCTGGGCGCTCCGCACGAGCAGCTCACCGCGCTCTGGCTGGAGCAGATGTCCGTGCTCTACGCCGCCACCGCCGCCCACCTGGCGTCGGCCGGCATCGACCTGCTCGGCCGGCATCGCGACGACCTCTGCCCGGAGTTCGTGGCCCTGCTCGAGCGCGGCCGCCGCCTCTCGGCGCTGGAGGCCAAGCACGGCGACCTGCTGCGCACGCGCGTGTTCGACGCCCTGCAAGGCGTCTTCGCCCGCCACGACGCGCTGCTCTGCCCGACGCTCGGCGTGCCCGCCGTGCCGAACGCCGCCGGCGGCGGCACGCTCGGCCCCGAGTCCATCGCCGGCCAGCGCACCGAACGCACGATCGGCTTCTGCCTCACGCACCCGATCAACTTCACCGGGCATCCGGCCGTCTCGGTGCCGGCCGGCCTCACGCGCGGCGGCCTGCCCGTGGGCCTGCAAATCATCGGCCGGCGCTTCGACGACGCCACCGTGCTGGCCCTGGCCGCGACGCTCGAGCGCGTGCGCCCCTGGCTGCACGAGCTGCCGGCCTTCCGCGGGCGCTGAAGCCCCACCGACGCCTGCTGCTGCGGGGCCCGTGCCGGGCCGGGTCGGGCCGTCACCCGAGGGGCTCCCGCGGCCGTCACGCGCGGCGCTGGGCGCGGCCCCGGGCAGCGCTTCAGGGCGCGGCGAGCTGCAGCGTGCTCGTGCCCCGGGGCACGGCGTGCTCGCTCGACGCACCGCCGGGCCAGCGCACGACGAGACGCGCGTCCTCCATCGCGGACGGGTCGGGCGCCGCTCCCCAGCCGAAGAAGGCCACGGGCGCCGACTGTCCGAGATGACCCGAGCCCGCAGCGAGCTCGACCGTCTGCGGCGGCAGGCCGGGCACCTCGAAGCGCAGGCGCGCCCCGGCCGAAGCCGGGTTGCCGGGCGGACCGGCGAGGCGCACCGCCAGGAGCGCTCCCGGCGGACCGTCGCGGCGCTGCGCGAGCAGCAGGGGGCCGTCGTTCACCCCCACCACCGCGTCGGCCCGGCCGTCGGCATCCACGTCGAGCAGCGCGAGGCTCCGGGCGTCGCCCGGCACGACGAAGCCGCTGCGGTCGGCGCGCAGCGGCTGCCAGCCGCCGCGGCCGTCACCGAGCAGCACGAGGCCCAGCCCACCGTCGAGGCGTCCGTGCTCGGCCTGCGGCGAGAAGCTGTTCTGCACGAGCAGCAGGTCCGGGTGTCCGTCGCCGTCCACCTCGGTGAGCGCCAGGCCATGGACCGGCGCGATCTGCGCGCGGCGCGGCAGCGGCTCGAAGCTGAAGTGCCCGGCGCCGTCGTTGGCCAGCCAGCCCGAGGCCGCGGTCGTCGCCTCGAGCCGCCCGGCGGCGGCCAGCGCCTCGGCGCCGAACAGGTCCTGCAGCGTGGCGGCCGCCCAGCTCGCGTGCGTCGGGAAGTCCGCGCCCAGGATCGGCAGCGCCGCCAGCACGTCGTTGCGCGGGCGCAACGGCACGAGCTGTCCGTCCACCCACTCGGTCTCGAGCAGCGCGAGCGTGCCGCTGCCGTCGAGGTCGCCGTGCAGCAGCACGGCGGGCTGCCCGGGCGCGGGTTGCGTGCGCGATCCGAAGCCCAGGTTGCCGGCCACGAGGTCGAGGTCGCCGTCGTGATCGACGTCACCGGCGCACAGGCTGTTCCACCAGCCCGTGAGCGGCAGCAGCCCGGCGGCGGCGCTGTCGTCCACGAGCCGCCCGCCCTCGTGACGCAGCAGGCGCAGCGGCCCCCACTCCTGCGCGAGAGCCAGGTCGCTGTCGCCGTCGTCGTCCACGTCGCAGAAGAGCGCGGCCGTGATGCGCCCGAAGCCGGCCAGCTCGGGGGCCAGCGCCGCGGTCGCGTCCACGAGCTTCCCGCCGTCGGTGGCCAGCAGGCGGCTGCTCCCGCCGGCAGGCCATGCGCCCGGCACGCAGCGCGCGCCGACGAACAGCTCCAGGTCGCCGTCGCCGTCCAGGTCGGCCGCGGCCAGCGCCGCATCGCTCTCGCGCGACTCGGGCAAGGCCTCCTGCGGGGCGCGCTTGAAGCCGCCGTGTCCGTCGTTGATGTACAGCCGGTCGGCATAGACGCGCGAGCCGGCCAAGGCTTCGTTGCCGCCGCTGGTCACGTAGAGGTCGAGGTCGCCGTCGGCATCGACGTCCAGGAAGAGCGCACCGAGGTCCTCGTAGTAGTCGTCGAGCAGGAAGCCCGGGGCCGCGCGCTCCGCGAGCCGGCCGTCCCCCGCGCTGAGGAGCCGGCCGACCTGCCCGGAGGAGCCGCCCAGGTAGAGGTCGTCGTCGCCGTCCCCGTCCACGTCGCCGCAGGCCAGCCCGGGTCCGAGGCGCGAGAGCCGCGCCGGCAGCAGCGGCTGCTGCACGAAGTCGTCGAAGGGCTGCTCGGGCGAGCGCGGCCCCTCGTGCAGGGCGAAGAGCGCCTCGGACGGCGGCACGCGCGTGCGCGTCGGCTCGGCGCCGGCCGCCGCCGCCTCGTCCCCCGCCTCGGGCTCGCTGATGCGGTAGGCGCGGTCGACCTCGAGCCCGGCGAAGACCTGCGCCCGCGCATCGCCCGGCCAGCGCACCTCGAGGCGCTCGACGAGGTCGTGGTCGCCGAGGCCGAAGTGCAGGCGCGGCTCGTGCCCGGCCATGAAGCCGTGCGCGAGCGTCAGGTGCCGCACCTGGGTGGTGGCCGGCTCGTGCGTCGCCCCGCGCCGGCGCGAGCTGACGAGCACGCGCGCCCCGAGCCCGAAGGCGTTGGCGGCCCGCCCGCGCAGCTCGATGGCGAGCACGTGGCCGCCGTCGGGGCCGTCCACGGCGCTGCGGTTCTCGAAGAGCGCGACGGGCGCCTCGAAGTCGTTGCACACCACGTCCAGGTCGCCGTCGCGATCGAGGTCGCCGAGCAGCGCGCCGAAGCTGGCCGCGACGTGGTCCAGGCCCCACGCGGGCCCGACGGAGCGGAACTGCAGGTCGGCCTCGTTGCGGAAGGCGAGGTTGGCCTCGGCGAGCAGGGGCTGGTGCGCCCAGTAGCCGCTCATGATCTCGCCGTGGGTCGCCGCCTCCGCGCGGCGGTCGTAGTGGAAGTAGTCGCGCGTCATCCCGTTCGACACGAACAGGTCGAGGCGCCGGTCCGCATCGAGGTCGCCGAGCACGGTGGACCAGGTCCAGTCGCTGCGCGCCAGGCCGGCGGTCATGGCCACCTCGCTGAAGCGCCCCGTCCCGGTGTTCAGGTAGACCGCATTGCGCATGTACTGGCGCGGCTCGGCGGCCTCCAGGAACCAGCGGCCTTCGGACAGGTCGGTCATGGTCACCGCGCGCCGCTCGTGCGTCGTGCCGAGCATGTCGGAGGCCACGAAGTCCTGCAGCAGGTCGCCGTCCAGGTCGCCCGCGTCCGACCCCATCGAGAACCACGGCGTGTGCGGCAGGGCGCCGGCGGCCACGTCCTGGAAGCGCCCGTCGCGCTGATTCATGTACAGCTGGTCGGGGCCGAAGAAGTCGTTCGCCACGTAGAGGTCGGGGAAGCCGTCGTCGTCCGGGTCCCACCAGGTGGCCGAGAGGCCGTGGTAGTTGCCGCGCAGGCCGGCGGACCCGGACACGTCCTCGAAGTGCCCGCGGCCGTCGTTGCGGTACAGGTGGTCGAACTGCGCGGCGGCGATGTACATCGCTTGCCCGTCGGGCCGCTGCAGCACGTCGAAGGACTCGACCAGGTCCGGCGGCATCGTCACGACCCCGTCGGGTCCGGGCGGCGGCACCGACGCGAGCGAGGCCGCGCCCACGCGGTTGGTGAGCAGGTAGCCGTCGAGGTCGCCGTCCAGGTCGAAGTCGGCGAAGGACATCATGACCGAGGCGCCGTCGAAGGCGAGGCCGGCCTCGGCCGCGCCCTCCCGCAACGGCAGGCTGCCCGCGTTCCAGTAGAGCCGGTTGGGTACGTCGTAGCCGCAGACGTACAGCTCGAGCCGTCCGTCGTCGTCGAGGTCGCCGAAGCTGGCGCCGCCGCTCCAGGCGTCCGAGAGCGTGCCGGCGGCCGCGCTCATGTCGGCGAACTTCAGCCCTCCGTCGTTGTGGTAGAGGCGCGCGCCGCCGAAGGGGCGCGTGAGCAGCAGCTCGGGCAGGCCGTCCTGGTCGAGGTCGCCGAGCGCCACGCCCCCGCCCGCCATGGCGTTGCCGAGCTGGTCGAGGTAGGCGGGCTCCGGCCGCCAGTGGTGCACGAAGTCGAGCCCGCTCTCGTCGGCCGGCACGGCGCGGAAGCGCGGGCCCTCGGCGGCCGCTGGCCGCGGTGCGAGGGGCAGCGTCTCGAGCCCCGGGACCGACGGCGCCTGCTGGCCGGGATGCGCCTGGGGCGCCGCCTGCGCCCCCGAGGCACGCGCCAGCAAGAGGAGGCAGGCGAGTCGCGCGAGCAGCGGGCTCATCGGCATCGGCGGGTGCCACTCGGCGGTCGGGGGGCGCCCGGGTGCGCGGCCGGCCGACGCACGGCGCGGAGCGCTCAGCGCGCGCCGCTCGCGCGCGGCTGGAAACGATCAGGCGGGACGAAGCGCGTATTGTAGCGGAGCCGCCAGGCGTCCTCTTCCTCGTCGCTCTTGCCGTAGCGCGTGTCGGGACCGAGCGGCCAGATCGATCCGGCGCCGGCGTTGTTGGGGTCGGCCTCCTTGTTGTAGCCGACCGAGCGCCACAGGAGCGTGCGCTGCATGCCCGCCGGCACCGGGGGCAGGTCGGCCGCCGGCAGCCGCAGGCGCAGCTCGTCGCCGCTGTTGAGCACCACGAGCCGCCCGTCCTCTGCCAGCAGCAGCGGCAGCACGTCGCCGTAGGCCGTGCACCAGCCCGAGAGCACCACGCGCCAGGGCGGCGTCTGCGAGACGACGTCGTAGTCCGGCAGCCGCGGCTGGCCCGGCGCGCGCACGAGCAGCTCGGAGAAGCCGCGCCAGCGCAGCTCGGCCGAGGCCGGACGGATCTCGTGCAGCGCCTCGGCGGGCAGCGGCAGCCGGCGCCGGAGCGCGACGCGGTCCCAGTGCAGCTCGAAGGTCGTCGTGAGGCGCAGGCGGTCGCAGCCCGGCGGCAGCAGTCCGGCGAGCGGCACGGTGAGGTCGCGCCGCTTGCCGCCCGGCAGCCCCACGACCACGGGCAGCTCGTGCCAGGCCCCGTCGCCGCCGCGCGCCTCGAGCAGCGGCCACTGCATGGGCACGTCCGAGCGCTGGCTGAGCGCGATCATGGTGCTCGCCGTGCCGAACTCGATGTAGCCCGAGAGCGCCAGCACGAGCGCGGGCGGGGCCGGGTCTGCGGCGGACCAGCGGCCGCCCGGGCCGGTCGGCGTGCCGTGGCCGGCGGCATCGCCCTCGCCGAGCGGCCCGAAGTCGAGCTCGAGCACCAGCGGCCGGCAGACGCCCCGCAGCGGCGGCGGCAGGATCTCGCCCGGCGGCGCGTGCATGCCATCGAGCGCGGCGAGCGCCGCCGTGCGATCGAGGCCGTCGCTGCCCACGGCCGAGCGCAGCTCCGGCCCGTCGGCCAGCAGCAGCACCTCGCTCGGCGGGAAGGGCGGCGGGCGCAGCCGGTCGCTGCTCGCCAGCTCGGTGCCCGGCGGGTGGTCCACCACGATCAGCGCCGCCTCGTCGTAGTAGGCCGCCTCGCGCAGCTCGCTCGTGATCGACACCTGGTAGCTGCCGTCGACCAGCGGGAAGTCGGCCGCCGGCCCGACGCCGATGATCTCGTGCGGGTTCACCGGGTTGAGCTGCTCGCGCGAGAGCGGCAGGTCGGTGGCACCGCTGCCGACCATGTCGTTGATGAAGCGCATGCGCTCGCCGTCCCAGACATACAGGAACGGACAGCTGCCGGTGTCGGCCTTCTCGAGCACCACGATCGCGACCGGCGCACCGCCCGCCACGACGTCGGTGCGCGTGTCGAGCACTCCGTAGGGCCAGAGCGCGAGCACCGAGTCGAGCTGCCGCCGGCCGCCGAGCCCGATCTCGATCGGCTGCTCGGCCTGGATCGTGCGCGACGCGAAGAAGGCGCCCTGCCGCACCTCGACGCGCGCACCGAGCCCGCCCGAGGGGCTCATCAGCGCGAGCAGCCGCAGCTTGAGCAGCCCGCCCTGCTCGCCGCCCACCGTCGACAGCGCCAGGAGACGGTCGTCGGCCGTGCGCACGAGCAGGTCGCTGTCGCCGTCGCCGTCGAGGTCGGCGGCGAGCACGTCGGCCACCGGCGCAACGTCCTGCCACGCGAGTGCCTCCAGGCCGACCTCGGCGCTCGCGTCGCGCCAGGGGCCGCGGCCGCCGTGGGCGAGCAACGCCAGCCGACCGCCCGCGGCCGGCTCCTCGATCTGCGCGCCGGTCGCCTCCCGCGCACCCCCGAGGAGCAGGTCGAGGCGCCCGTCGCCATCGGGGTCGACGAGCGCCGCGCAGGTGATCGACAGGCCGTCGACGGCCTGCAGCGGCCCCGGCACGCCGTCGAAGACGAAGCGCACGCCGTGTTCCTCGACGAGCGCCACGTCGGGCCGGCCGTCGCCGTCCAGGTCGTCGCCCAGCAGGCGCACCGCGGCCGGCCACGGACCGGGCGGATCGGGCGGCAGCGCGAAGCGTCCGGCGCGCCGGTTGTCGATGCGCACGGTGCGGTCTCCCGCCCCGGTCGCGGCGCCTGCTGCGTCCGGAGTGCCCACGGCCACGGCGAAGTCCACCGCGCCGTTGTCGTCGAAGTCGAGCGCCAGCAGGTCGTGCGCCGGGCCGCCGACGTCGGGCAGCGCGGTCGACGGCTCGAAGCTGCCGTCGTTGGTGTTCACCAGCACGGACAGCCCCTGCGCGCCGGCCACGGCGAGGTCGAGGTCGCCGTCGTGCTCGTGGTCCACCCACAAGGCGCGCCGGCCGACGGCGCCCTCCAGCCCGGCGCGCTCGCTCACGTCCCGGAAGCTGCCGTCGGCCTGCTGCTGCAGCAGCAGGGCCGTCGACTCACCGAGCAGGAAGGCGTCGGCATGGCGCGCCGGCAGGCTGCCGGCCTGCAGCTTGACGCCCGGCTCGTCCAGCACGTTGCCGACGATCAGGCCCGAGAGCTGCGCGAGGTCGCCGAGGCCGCTGGCCACCTCGGTGGGCACGAAGCGCCCGTCGGCGCCGCGATCGAGGCGCTCGAGCACGCCGTCCGGACGCGCGACCAGCAACGCGTAGCGGCCCTGCTCGTCCATCGAGAGCACGGCCATGGCCGCTGCCGGACGCGCCCCGCCGAACCAGGCCTCGCTGGCATCCTGGAAGCGCACGGCTCCGAGGGCGGGACGCGGTGGGCCGGCGGGCACCTCGGGCCCGCCCGCAGGCCCGGCCTCCGGGCGCGCCACGTCGTCGGCCGCCGGGCGCACCACGTCGTCGGCCGCCTGCGCTCCGCCGTCGCCGTCGGCCAGCCCCCCGACGAGAGCGGCCTCGGCCAGCGTGTAGCGGCAGGCCTCGAGCGAGAGCGGCGTGGCATAGGCCTCGCCGTACAGCTGGCGCAGGCGCAGGAACTCCAGGTTGGCGGCGCGGAAGCCCTCCAGGTCGCCGGCCTTGCGGCGCGCGGCCGCGATCTGGAAGAAGGCCGGACCGTGGGCAGGATCGAGGCGCACCGTCTCCTCGAGCTGCACCAGCGCCTCGGCGCCGCGCTCGAGTTCGGTGAGCGCGCGCGCCAGCTGGAAGCGCGCCGCGGCGGTGTGCGGGTCGGCGCGCACCACGGCGTCGAGCAGCGGCAGGGCGTCCTGCGGCTGCCCGGCGCGCAGCAGGGCCATGGCGCGCAGGTAGAGCGTGCCGACGTCCCCCGGCTCCAGCGCCGCGGCGCGCTCGAGCGCGGCCAGCGCGGCCGCCGGCTCGTTGGCGGCCAGCTGCGCGCGCGCCAGGTTGCGCCAGGTCGGTGCGCTCTGCGGCGCGAGCTGCACGGCTGCGGCCAGCGTCGCGCGCGCCGGCCCGAGCCGTCCGCTCTCGAGTTGCGCCTTGGCGACGTGCAGCGTGTGCTGCACCTGCTCGGGGCTGACGGGTTGCACCAGGTTCAGCACCGTGAGCGCCCCCGTGAGCGCCGGCGGGGCGTGGGCGCTCTCGCTGCCGTCGGGCCAGCGCACGGCGATCGACTCGACCTCCGTCGCCGCACCCAGGCCGAAGGTGAGCGCGCGCTCGCTCTGGCTCAGGTAGCTGCGCGTCGGGTCCACGCGCCGGCGCTGCGTGCGTCCGCCGGCCCGCACGAAGACCTCCGCGCCGAGGGCCGTCGGACTGCCGGGGCGCCCCTGCAGCACGAGCCGCAGCGCGCGCGCCGAGGACGGATCGCGCGGGCAGTCGTTGCGCAGCAGCCACGGGCGTCCGGCCACCTGGGTCAGCAGCAGGTCGAGGTCGCCGTCGGCGTCGATGTCGGCCGTGGCCGCGCCCCGCCCGGGCAGCGGCCGGCCGAGGTCTCCCAGCGCACTGGCCGGCAGCTCCTCGTAGCGCAGCACGCCGTCGTCCCGTCGCTGCCGGAAGAGCTGGCTGCGCTGCGCGTAGGTCTGGCCGCCGGGCGCGCTGTCGATGCCGGGCTCGAGGTGGCCGTTGACCTGCAACAGCTCGGGCGCGCCGTCCAGGTCGGCATCGAAGGACAGCAGTCCGAAGGTGAGCGCGGCGCGCGTGGCGGGCCCGAGCCCCAGGGCCATCGTCTCGTCGCTGAAGTAGGGGTCGCGGCGCGGGCCGACGTAGGCCGAGCTCATCTCGCCCGCGAAGTTCCCCACGAACAGCGCCAGGCGCTCGTCGTCGGCGAAGGCGCCGCCGTCCACGCCCATCGAGCCCGTCGGGTGGCCGTACTGGTCGTAGGCCAGCCCCAGCTCGCGCGCCTGTTCGCGGAACTGCCCGTGGCCGTCGTTCACGAAGCACAGGTTGCGCGTCGTGTCGCTGGCCACGAAGACGTCGCTGTCGTGGTCGTCGTCCAGGTCCACGAAGAAGAGCGCGAGCGCCTTGGCCAACGGGCGGCCGGCCTCGTCGGTCACGTGCAGCCCGGAGGCGGACGCGCGCTCGTCGAACACGCCGTCGCCGCGGTTCACGAAGAACAGCGGCTGGCTGCCCTCGAAGGCCATGGGCGGCAGGTAGGCGCGGCCGGGGATGCCATCCAGGCGGCGGTCGGCGGCCAGGTCGAGCTCGCGCGACCAGCGCACGTAGTGGGCCACCAGCAGGTCGAGGTCGCCATCGCCGTCGGCGTCGAAGAAGCCGGCCGCCGTGCTCCAGTCGTCGGCGCCGCCGGCCACGCCGCAGGCCGAGGTCACGTCACTGAACTGCCCGCCCGCGTTGCGGTAGAGCACGTTCGGGCCGACGGCCGTGATGTAGAGGTCGTCGTCGCCGTCGCCCTCGATGTCTCCCACCGCCGGGCCCATGGCGTAGAGCACGCGCTGCAGGCCGGCCGCCGCGGTCGCGTCGGCGAAGCGTGCCTGTCCGTCGTTGACGTAGAGCGCCAGGCTGCTCGCGGCGCCGCCGGCGCGCGCCGGGTCGTCGGGCTCTCCGGCCCGCGCGCCGCCCCCCACCGCAGCCGTGCCCGCCGCCGCAGCCGTGTCCCACGGCCAGCGGCTGCTGCCCACCAGCAGCACGTCGGCGTCCCCGTCCTGGTCGTGGTCGAGGAAGGCGCAGCCGCCGCCCATCGTCTCGGGCAGCAGCTTCTCGCCCGCGGCGCCGTTCTCGTACACGAAGTCGATGCCGGCCTCGACCGTGATGTCGGTGAAGCGCGGCGCGGCTCCCGGCGCCGCGGGCGTCGCACCAGCAGCCTGGCGCGCCGGAGCTGCCTGGGCTGCCGCTGTCGCCAGCTGCAGGCCCAGCGCGACCAGCACCCTGCCGGTCGCGACCCACCGCAGCGCCACCCGCCGACCCGCACGACCCGCACGACCCGCTCGCACCACCGCTCGCTCCTCGAACCCGGGCTGCACCGCCGACGAGACCTGCGCCCGCCCGACGTTCGCGGGGCGCGTGACGGCTCTCTCCCCGGCGACCCGCCCCTCCGAAGCCCGACGCGCCCTGGCATCATGCTGTCCATGGGCGGGCAGCTCAAACACAAGGTGATCGTCGTGCTCGGCACCGCGTGCGTGCTGCTGGCGATCCTGCTCGTGCGCCAGACGTGGTTCGCGCACGCCGGCGGGCCCGCGGCGTCCGCGCCCGGCGAGGGTCGGCTCCCGGCGGACCCGCCGGTCGTCGCGCAGCACGGCGAGCTGTCAGCGGCCGTTGCTGCCGGCGAGGAGGCCCAGCCCGGCGCCGCCGGCCCGTCGGGGACGCGCGACCGGGTGCTCGAGAGCGCCGTGCTGGAGCGCAGCCTGAGCGAGGCCCTCGGCCTGTGGGACAGCCACCCGGATGCCGACGTGGCGCGCGTGCTGCTGCCCGGACTCGTGGGCCGCGAACAGCTCGCCTATCCCGGCATCCCGATCGACAGCAACCGCTACGGGCAGCGCGAGCGCCCGTACGAGCTGCCCAAGCCGCCGGGCCTGGTGCGCATCGTGCTGCTCGGCGACTCCTTCATCTTCGGGCAGGGCGTGCGCGCCGACGAGCGCCTCGGGGCGCGTCTGGAAGATGCGCTGCGCACCCGCGCCGGCGTCGCGCGGCCGGTCGAGGTGCTGCACCTCGGTGCGGCCAGCTGGAACCTCGTCGCGGAGTGCTCCTTCCTGCGGCGGCAGCTCTCGCTGCTGCAGCCCGACCTCGTGCTGCACGTGAGCGTGCCCAACGACCTCGACGACACCGTCGGCGTGCGCGGCAGCGGGCTCGAGGCGCGCCTCGTGCCGCGCCGTCCGGCTCAGGGCGACAGCGTGGTGCGCCAGCTCTTCGCGCACTGGGCGCTCGTCGCGGGGGCGTTCGGGCACCTGCCGCGCGGGGTGGATGACGAGAGCAGGAGCCGGCTGGCCGAGGCGGCGGCGCACATCGCGCGGCTGGCCGCCGCCGTCGAGGCGGGCGGCGGGCGCTACGTGCACGTCTTCCACTGGCGCAACCTGAACCCCGTGGCCCACCGCTACCTGGCCGGCGCGCTGCGCGACGAGCAGACCGCCTGGCTGCCGATCTCCTTCTATCGCGACGAGCGCTTCCGCCTCGCGCCCGACGACGATCACTGGAGCGTGGCCGGGCACGAGGTGATGGCGCGCTTCCTGTACGGCCTGCTGCAGTCGCGCGCGCTGCTCGCGTCGCTCGCGCCGCAGCCCTGGCCGGAGGCGACGCGCGCCTTCCTCGACTTCGACCAGGGCGCGCGGCGTATCGCGCAGGACCCTGCGCACCTGGCCGAACAGCAGGACGTGCCCGTCGCCGCGGTCTTCGACCTCGCGGACCTCGACGCCGCGACGGCGGCCCAGGTGCACGCCGGCATCGACGCCGACGGGCTCGTCGGACCCTATGCCTCGCTCATGCTCGCCACTGCCGGCGGCCGCACGCTGCGCCTCGTCGGACGCCCGCTCGGCCGCCCCGAGCTGGCCGGTGGACGCCTGCGCGTCCTGGCCGACGAATGCGAGCTGGGCTCCCTCCCGCTGGGCGACGACGCGGTCCTGGAATGGTCGTTCCCGCTGCCGCCCGCCGTGGCCGGGCGCCGGGTGATCAGCGTGCGCCTGCTGTCCGACGACTTCGTCTACAGCGGCCCGCAGCTGCGCGACTGCGTCAGCCTGCGCCTCGCGCGCGTGGCGATCGAGGACTGAAGGCGGCGCGCTGAGCGACCGAGCGCCGCAGCCGGCGCGGGCCGAGCACACGTTGCGGGCTTTCCGGAACGCCGTTAGATTCCCGCGTCAGAGGGAAGGCCTGCCCGCGAGGCGGGACAGCGCCGTCACACGTCGCAACCGGAGACATGACACATGGGGATGCCCAGAAGAGGGATGCTTTACGCGTTGTCCTGCTGCCTGCTGCTGAGCACGGCCTGCGCCTCGTTCGAGGGCCAGTCGCAACCGACGCGCCAGCCTCAGTTCACCGGCACGGCGACGTTCCGGCCGCCGGGGCGAGCGGCAAACGGAGAAGAGGCCGAGCCTCCGGTGATCGAACTCGCGTTGAAGGTGGTCGGCGGAACGATGCCCCCTGGGGCCGAATTGCGCGTGGGCCGCATCTGGTACGGATTCGACAGCTTCTCCTCGGGCCTCGACCCTCAACCCGATGTCGGAGGTCATGGCACGGAGCTGCAGCCGGTCGTCGGCAAGCATGAGTACGCGCGGCTGGACATCGCCTGGTCCCCGAAGGGTGTGCAGGACTTCTGGATCCTGATCGACGCACCCCTGACGAACGGGCACGCCACCCATTCCCATCTCGGGTTCTTCCGCGTGCCGAACACTGGCAACGGTGAGGTCACGATCGATCTGCTGGAGGTGCGATGACGCCCTGCCCCACAGCCACCGTCGAACGGAGAACCCAAGCCGTGATCACGCGAAGCCTCGGCATCATGCGCACGGCGACCAGCTGGCTTGCGCTGACGGTTGGCCTCGTTGGCCTGACGGCCTGTTCGCTGCTGGATCCCCGCGAGGACGACGTCACCATCTTCCAGCCGCAGTTCACGGGCACGGCGACGTTTCGACCGCCGGGCAGATTGGAGGCTGAGGCCGCGGGCCTCGACCGGACCTTCGACATCGCGCTCACGGCCGGCGACTTCATCTCCATCCCGCAGGGCTTCGAGCTTCGCGACGTCAACCTCAAGACGGCCCTCGTCCAGCAGCTGCCATCCAGCAAGCAGCCGGCGCCCCCGTTGCCGTTCCGGGACCACGGCCGATTTGCCGTGACGGAACAGCACCCCGACGTGGCCAAGGATGAGATTCCCTGGAATCCTTCGGCCACGCCGACCTACCTCATCGTGTGGGTCGAGGCACGCTTGTGGACGACGAGTCATCCCTCGCTGCCGACGCGCAGGTCGCGACACTTCGGCGTGGCGACCGTGCCCTACGCCCTCGAGAGCGACGCCAGGGCCGCCCCGATGAGCCCGAACGTCCCCATCCACTTCGTCGAGTACTGAGCGGGCTCTCCGCGGAGACGTCAGGCGTCCAGGCCGACGCGCAGCCCCGCCGGTACGACGCTCAGCCGCGTGCCGCCCCGCCCGCACGCCGCTCAGCCGCCCGCTGGCGCCGCTCCGTCCGTGGCCGCCGGCGCGGCGGCGTCGGTTGCCGCCGCCTCCACCGGCGGCTGCGGCAGCGGGCAACCCGGCCACCACTGGTGCAGCAGGCCGCGCTGCCAGAGCGCCCAGCCGATCGCCGCCAGCACCAGCGCGAGCAGGATGACGCGCGGCCAGGGGCTGCGCTTCTCGGCGAAGGGGTCTTTCAGCGTGCGCGTCGAGCCCGTCGGCAGCTTGCCGGTGTGCGTGAGCGAGCGGCCGAGCGGCAGGTTCACCTTGGTGAGCGTGTTCACGGCCCAGCCGTTGGCGTCCAGGATCGGGCCGAGGTTGCGCTGGCGCAGCTTGAGCCAGGCGATGACCATCGACGGACCCGAGATGGCCAGCATGAGGCCGAGCAGGCCCACCGGGATCCAGATGCCCAGCCCGAAGAAGGCGCCGAGCAGACCGCTCAGCGCCGCCGTGATGCCGCCCACGGCCACGCCGAGCGCCGCGACCACGCCCACGTCGAACTTGGGCTTGGCCGGCGCCTGCCCCGACTCGACGGCCGTGCCGGTGCTCGAGGCCGCGGTCTGCATCTTGGCCGACGAGGCCTCGTCGGCGGCGGCGGCGCGCTTGGCGACCTGCTCCTCGATCCAGCGCAGCAGCTTCTTGTAGGGCGACCAGAAGGCCTGCCCGACGCTGATCGGGTTGTCCACGATCTTGGTGACGGTGGCATCCCAGTCGCGGCCCTTGCGGTCGTAGAAGAGGCCGTTGCGGCCGACGAACATGTGGTCGCTGTCGCCCGCGGTGAGCGCGCAGGCCACGCTCAGCTTCTCGCCGCCCGGCCGCGTGCAGTCGACGTAGGCCAGGTAGGCCTTGGAC
>Ga0315912_10002081_pt1 | contig 22268 bp, 32 predicted proteins | sample VfabasoilMG_FD_204469 | JGI IMG/M metagenome (GOLD analysis project Ga0315912, IMG submission 204469) | Garden soil microbial communities collected in Santa Monica, California, United States - V. faba soil | ecosystem: Environmental > Terrestrial > Soil > Garden | place: USA: California...
TGCTGTCAATGTCACTGCCAGCCGGTCTCACACACAGCTCGCATTCGTGGCCTAACTATGCGTTCGAGCTGACTGCCGGGGTCTCGCTTCCTCAGTGCTTTGCTGCCTCGGCCGGCAGCAGCTCAACGCGGCGTTATGTTTCATTCTATGGAGGCTCTCGGTGAAGACGTTTCTTAGCTGGTCTGGCGACAAGAGTCACTCCGTTGCGAGGCTGTTTGCGGAGTGGGCACCGTGCGTAGTCCAAGCCGTCCGTCCTTGGCTCTCGTCAAGGGACATCGATCGCGGTGCCATCTGGTTTACCGAAATTACGGAGCAATTGAAGGACACGAACTTCGGCATTCTCTTCGTTACGCGCGATAATCAGCTGCGTCCGTGGCTGCTGTTCGAGGCGGGAGCACTATCGAAAGGACTAACCGAGAATAGGGTATGTACTCTCCTTATAGACCTGAACGTGAGAGACATAGACTCGGGTTCGCCGCTGCAGCAACTTAACCATACCCTGCTCGAAAGAGATGGCATCCTTTCGCTCTTGAAGACAATCAACAGGCGAATGGAGTCCGCTCAAGTGCCAGAGAACCAGCTCGAACGAACGTTTAGTGCGATGTGGCCTAGTTTCGAGACAAGTGTGGCTGCCATACTTGCTTCCGCTCCGGCAGAGACTGCGCCAGAGCGTGACGACAAAGATGTCCTGAACAACATCCTCGAGAACGTCCTGAGCATCAAGCGCATTCTACCTAGCATCGGTGCCCGTTCTTCCGATCGGCATGTGTCCGCGCATCACGCACGTGCACTGCTAAAGCAGTTGGTAAAGATGGACCTCGACCGCGGAGATATTAAGGAAGCCGTCGAGGGGCTCATACCTGATGCCTGGCTGGAGAGGCAACTTCATGACTATTTTGGGCCAGAGCCTAAAGAAGACGAATCGCCGGCAAATGAAACATAACTATGCGCTCAAGCCGACTGCCGGGGATCTGCTTTCTCAGCGCCGTACTGCCTCGGCCGGCAGCGGCTTAGCGCGGCGTTAGCCATCAGCGGTGAGGTCTATGCGAGCTCAAGTGGATGCCCTCGGGGCTCGAATCGCTCGACTTGTACAACACCTGCAGTCGCTCGGTTACGAGTTCGACCGTCCAGGAGAGGTGTTTCCCGGCCCTGAACTCGACGCAGTAGGGTCCATCGAGAGAATCGAGCGTGAAGTCGGTGTCGTCCCAGCAGCACTCAAGCAGTTCTGGCTACGCGTCGGAAGCGTTGATCTGACTGGTTCACACGCTTCCTGGACAGAGGGAGATTGTTGCCCTGACCAACTTGTCGTCTTCCCTGCTTCGTCGGTGCTAGAGAGCCTTGAGAATCTGCAAGGCGAGAGACCCAAGTACCATCTCCCATTCCAGATCGTCATCGCGCCCGATGATCTACACAAGGCAAACGTTAGCGGCGGGGAGCCGTACTCGATTAGCGTGCCTGCTGTCTCAGATGACCCGCCGCTCAACGGCTCTCCTGTGCACGAGTCATTTCTTGAACACATCGATCGTTCGCTAAAGTTCGGAGGCTTCCCTGGCTTAGCGGAGTGCAAGAACCACAACTGGCCAATAGACGAGCTCAGAAGCTGATGGCTAACTATGCGCTCAAGCCGACTGCCGGGGTCTCGCTTTCTCACAATCGCACTGCCTCGGCCGGCAGCGGCTTAGCGCGGCGTTAGGCACTCACTTGGTCGCCCTAGGAGTTACGAGATGCGAGCGTATGCAGCTGCTATAGCGCTGATCGTCCTTTGCTCCTGCTCGGGTCACGTAGACCCCCGAACAACTGAGGTGCAGGTCATCGCCCCAGCCGATTCGCCAAAGTGCAATGCCGTTCTAGGAGGAGGTTGCGTGGGCGAACTCCTGCCTTGGGCTCAAAGCCTTGACGCGGAGCCTTGGGCCAAGGGATGCGATGTTGGTGGGGAGCAAATTTGTGCTTGGTGTACTGGCACCACGACTACTGTGTTCTATAGGAAGGGTAGCGTTCCAAAGCCTGCGGACTGTGGCTGGCCGCCCGCACTTCCCACTGATACACGGTGAGTGGACTCGTCGTGTGTGGTGCCTAACTATGCGTTCGAGCTGACTGCCGGGGTCTCGCTTCCCCAGTGCTGTACTGCCCCGGCCGGCAGCAGCTCAACGCGGCGTTATACCCCGGTAGAGCTGCACAGCTAGCCATGACTGCGGGATGCCTCGCAGGTGCGCAAGAGCTTGGTGTCGGCACTGGGCCCTCAACGCCAAGTGCGAGATTGGTGGGTACTGGAAGCGAAAGGCGCTTCTTGGCTTGGTGCCAGGTCCGGACTGAAGCACGCAGTTCTAGCCAGTTGCCTTTGCCGGGAGTCCTTGGCATCTGTCCTCAAGCTTCTGGCTTGGTGCTCCTAGCTTCAAGCAAGCACCTCACTTCTCGGTCTCGCCGTGTACACCATCAGGTTGAGGCATCGGACGGAGAGCAGGCCCTGGTGGCATACTTCCTGGGGCCGTGTGGGAGAGCAGCGAGCATCGGTTCGCGCCAGTCCCAAGAGCAACACCGCGCCGGGGTATAACTATGCGTTCAAGCCGACTGCCGGGGAGCTGCTTTCTCACTACCGCGCGGCCTTGGCCGGCAGCGGCTTAACGCGGCGTTAGCCTTCATGTCGAACCGTCTCGTACTTCTGCTCTTGAGCGCACTCGTCCCGACCGCGTCACACTGCAAGTGTTCGGGGCCGGAGGTTTGTGTGGAGGGCGTCGTAAGGTCGTCCGAGGGAAAACTGGTACTAACTGCGACAGTCAGTGCATCATGGGTTGGGCTTGGCGCAATAGGCGAAGAGACGTTCGCGCCTGTTTCGGAAGCTGGGCACTTTCGGTTTCTTGCAAGTGAGAATGTCATCGTGAGCCAACCTCGGCCGGGCCGAGATGAGTGCGCTCTGGCTCCAGGCCGGCTCAAGATCTGCGCTCGCGCTCTAGGGTTCGAGGAGTCGTGCGAAGTGAGAGACCGCACTTCAGCAATCGTCGTGGAACTCCAGCCACCGCAAAGTGCGCGCAAATGAAGGCTAACTATGCGTTCGAGCTGACTGCCGGGGTCTCGCTTCCTCAGTGCTGTTCTGCCCCGGCCGGCAGCAGCTCAACGCGGCGTTAGGCCTACCTCCACTGCGCACGCTCGCATGCTCCAGTGTCGTGCCTACCTGAGAAGCAATCAGTTGGCGCCTCCCGCAACCTCGAAACCCTCCACCCGTGACTGAATCTGCCCCAGAGAAATGTGCAAACTGCGGCACCCACCTGCTGCCCAATGGGGTGCAGGGGTTCTTCTCATGGCTTGGGATCGAGGCTGGTGTCTTCACCCTCTTGCTGGTGGTTGTGCTCGGTGTGTGGTGGCCAGCCGCGACGGTTGTTGGCACTATTGCTGTTGCGGTCATCTTCGTTGGTGTCCGGTCACAGTTGCGTCGAGCAGCCCAAATTTGTCCCGAGTGCGGTTCTACGTTTCGATGCAAGCAGAGGTAGGCCTAACTATGCGTTTAAGCCGACTGTCGGGGTCTAGCTTTCTCACAGCTGTACTTCCTCGGCCGGCAGCGGATTAACGCGGCGTTAGGCAGCGACAATGCAGCAAACGGAATTTCCCCAAGCGCTATTGATTCTTGTACCTCTCGCGCTCCCGGCAATGTGGTGCGGCGTGTGCTACTTGCTATCAATCGTGGGCGGCTGGCAGCGCATGGCGAGCACGTATGCGGCTAGACGCGAACCTCACGGAACTTCGTTCTGGTGGCAGACCGGCAGCGTGGGTTTGGTTTCGTACAAGGGCACACTCAACATTCATGTAGCGCAGGAAGGGCTGTTCCTATCGGTGCCGCTATTATTTCGAATCGGCCACAGACCTCTTTTGGTCCCGTGGCAAGCAATCAACCAGGTGGAGCATCGGCAGTTCCTGTGGGCACGTTCCACCAAGTTCCAAGTGGGCACGCCCTCGGTGGGCAGCATCCGTATTCCCAGCAAGGTGTACGAGGCATCGCGGGCCGCTCCCTGACTATGCTCTCAATCCGACTTCCGGGGTCTCGCTTCCTCAGTGCTGTACTGCCGCGGCCAGCAGCAGCTCAACGCGGCGGTAGGCCCACTGGCGATACCATGAGGCACATGGCGGTGCGGAAGTCGTTGGTTGCCCTCCTCGGAATCGCCGTACTTTGCATGCCCTCGGCGGCCTGTACCGCCGTACTGGTGTCCGTCTCACCATTGAAACCCGTTGTCGGCCAGCCGGTCCTCGTAACGTTCGACCTCACGGACGAGGATCGTGTCTACGGCTTCCGTAGGTATGTGTACGGGTCTCGGGTGGTCGCCTTCCTGCTGCTGGACGACACCGTCAATCCGCCTCAGGGTATTCGGCGGGTGACGTATCCCATCGATGGACTCCTTCCCGGGAGCTACACTCTGGAGGTGTATCTCTCAGCCCCTGCATCGAGATTGCTGTTCAATGGGAACGTCGAAGTACTTGCAGCCCATCAAGTGCCCGGACCCAGTCCGTCAGCGCACGGGATTCTTGTGCTCGGGATTCTCATCGTGGGCCTGACGTGGCGTTCTAGCCGACTGCCGGGGTCTAGCTTCCACTTGGCCGTACTGCCTCGGCCGGCAGCGGTTCAACGCGGCATTCGGTAACAGCGCGTGGTCCATCGCGAAGCATTGGCAAGGAGCGTCCTGTCTGCCGCACTTCTGACCCTCGGCCCAGCGCTTGCGTCGAGCACCTCGGATGCGCGCGACACGTTTGTGGTGGCTGAGTCCAAGCGCCTGGATGCGTCACAGCACTTGCGATGGACCTTCCAGATAGACGACGTCAAGGATGTCAACGTCAAGTCGCTGGTGGGTGCGCTTGAGGCCCAAGGGTTCAGTGAGGTTGGGGTGCCCGAGAATGACGAGGAGAACGACGTTGGGGTCTACTCGATCTGGTTCTCGGATTTTCGGGTTCATACGGTTGCGTCACTTGCCGCGCGCATTGATGTCATCTCCACACTGTTGCGCAAGCACGGCGGCAAGCTTGGGTACCAATCAGTTGAACAGCCGTAGGCCGCTCCCGAACCATCGCTCGAGCTGGCTGCCGGGGTCTTGCCTCTTCAGTGCTGTCCTGCCCCGGCCGGCAGCAGCTCAACGCGGCGTTAGGCCTAATTCCGATTCCTCGTGTACCTGTCGGGTTTGGAGCACCACATGTTGAAGATTCCGGTGAGTTCCGATGCGCGCAGCGCGGTGTGTTGGACCTTGCTGCGCTTTTCATTGGCCGCGCTACTTGCTGCGCACGGTTGGATTCGCCTTCTTCATGGTGGCGTTGTTCCGTTTGGGGAGTGGTTGACGTCACAGGGCCTTCCCTTCGGACTCGCTATTGCCGGCGCCATTACACTCATCGAAATCGTCGGAACGCTTCTGTACGCGGTTGGCCTCTTTGTCTTCCCAATGTCAGTACTTTTCGCCGCAATTTACGCTGTTGGGGCTGTAATGGTTCACTTGCCAGCCGGCTGGTTCGTTGTCGGTGCGGGGAGGAATGGCATGGAATATAGTGTCCTTCTTATTGTCTGCTTGCTTCTTGTCGGGGTACAGCATATGCCTCGCAAGCATCGAACCTAACTATGCGTTCAAGCCGACTGCCGTGGTTTCGCTCCCTCACGGCTGTACTGCCCCGGCCGGCAGCGGCTCAATGGGGCGTTATGCCCGGGAAGAGCTGCATTCCGAGCGTCGGTTGTAGCGCGCGTCGCAGCGTCGCCAAGGCTCCACAACGGCTTCTGCATTGCAATCGCTTCATCGAGCCTGGCTTGCATGAAGCAACGCACCAGCGTCTCCTTCTCGGTCCAGCGCCACTCCCGGCGTTTCGCGTTCCCTCTCTGCATTCCGGGTTCTGGTCTTCGGCTTCTGGCTGCCGGCCTGTTGAAGCTGGCTTCCTCATCCATCTCCAGGCAAGTCGGGGGAGACGCCTTTACTTGGCTGTCATGGGTCTTCCCGCTGCTCATGTGCGAGCTAGCCCTTCAATGGCGAGCAGGGTCTAGCGAATCGTCCAAGCCGACGTCGTTTCGCGGCGCGGCCCGAGTCGGGCGTTAGTCGCGCAGCTCGTCGCAGGCCAAGGCTGTAGCACTGAACTCGCGCCATTGCGGTTTCGGATCGCTCGATCGATCGCCTGTTGGCGTATCCCTCCGCGCACGCGGGTGCGCGCTGGCTGGGTGAGGTGGGCTATCAGCCCGGTACTCCATCCAGCGCTTCGCTGCGTCCTTGGCCGTGGCAGCGCGCTCGCGAGGCTCGGGCATCCGCGGTATTCTGGCGGCGTCCTCTTGCAGGCATTCACCCGTGTCGCTCAAGGGCGCATGGCATGCCGTGCCGTTTCGCCGCGCGGCTGACTACGTGCTCAAGCGGACCGTCGGGGAGACGCTTCCATCAATCCGACTGCTGTTGGCAAGCGGCCGATCAACACGGCGTATGGCATGCTTTCTGCAGTTGCGCCCGGACATTTCTGTGACGAGGGAGAAACTACGAATGCTGCGCAAAACAGGTCTTGTTTTCGTTGCGCTCATGGCGCTCTTGCAGTTGGTCTATGCCGCCTACGCGTACCTAGATCCGGTTTCGTTTTCCCTCATACGAGGGACGGACGTTTTCGACCAGCGAGACGTCGATTGGGTGCGGATCTATGCGTCGCGTACGCTCTTCGTCGCTCTGATCATTGGCTACCTGCTTCATCTAAAGCAGTTCAAGTTCCTGGCGGCCGCTTCCATTTTCGGGCTGGTCATGCCAATCACGGATGCTTACCTTGCATATCAAGCATCAGCGAGCAGTGGTGTTATCTTGAAGCACGTGGCAACTGCCGCGTTCTTGCTGGTGACATTCTTGGTTCTAGTGGCCGTCCAACGTCGGTCGGCGGATGCCTAACGGTTCGTTCACGCCGACTGCGGGACAGGTTCTTGCCATGGACCGTGGTGTCTGATGCCGCGGCGCCTTGCGCGTCGTCAGGCCGCAGCTCGAAGTTCCTCGCGACACCGAGAAGACACAAGCGGACGCAACCACTCAGGCGATTGGCCAACGGAGTGCCGCCCTTACCCTATCGCCTGGAGATTGGAGTTGACCATGCGCCTTGTCCCGACTGCCTGTCTCGCCGCCCTGCTTTCCGCCTCCGCCGCTCCTGCTTCTGCCGACCTGCCAGTCCGTGCACGCGATCTGGGTGTCCCGTTCAATGGCACGCCAGGACCCCTGAATGCGATCACCGACGTTGCCGGCGTCGCCGTCGGGCATACGACGCTTATCAGCGGTAGCGGCAAACTGGAGCGTGGGAAGGGCCCGGTGCGCACAGGTGTGACTGCGATCCTGCCGCGCGGCAGGACCTACGATCCGGTGTTCGCCGGCTGGCATTCGCTGAACGGCAATGGCGAGATGACGGGCACCACCTGGATCACCGAATCCGGCTTCCTCGAGGGTCCGGTCATGTTGACCAACACCCATTCCGTTGGCGTGGTGCACGACGCCGTCATCGAGTGGCAGTTGCAGCACCGTTTCTACGAGCCTTTGCCGAACAGGCCCGATGTGTTCTGGTCGTTGCCTGTCGTTGCCGAGACCTACGACGGCAACCTCAACGACATCAATGGTTTTCACGTTACTCGCGAGCATGCTTTCGCCGCACTGGACAGTGCCAGGACAGGGCCGGTCGCGGAAGGCAACGTGGGCGGCGGCACGGGCATGATCACGCACGGATTCAAGGGCGGCATCGGCACGGCGTCACGACGGATCGATCCCAAGGACGGGGGCTACACGGTGGGCACCCTGGTCCAGTCGAACTATGGCGTCCGCAAGACCATGCGAGTTGCTGGCGTGCCGGTGGGCGAGGAGATCCCGGACCTGCTCCCGGGCAGCGCGCCGCAAGGTGAGGAGAATGGCTCCATCATCGTGGTGATCGCGACCGATGCCCCGCTGTTGCCGCACCAGCTTCGGCGCGTCGCCCAGCGCGCCACTTTGGGCCTGGGCCGAATGGGCAGTTACGCCGCAAATGGATCGGGCGACATCTTCATCGCCTTCTCCACTGCCAATCCCGGCGCGGCGACGCGCGAGGGTGCGCGCACCTTGCAGATGCTGCCCAACGATGCGCTGGGCCCTGTCTTCCTCGCAGCGGTCGAGGCAACGGAGGAGGCGATCGTGAACGCCCTTGTGGCGGCGCAAACGATGTCCGGAATCAACGGCTACACCGTGCACGCAGTGCCGCACGATCGCCTGAGGGCGGCCATGAGGAAGCACGCAGGACCGGTGGAGACCGCTCGTGATCAGGAATGATGGTTGTTCGATCGCATCCTGATCGGCTGCAATCGACTGGGAGCGCGATCGCACCCGCGTCACCACCTCCCGCGTTGGCCGCGGACTGACACTTCAATCAAGCCGACCCCGCTTCGCGGCTCGGCTGGATTCAGGCGTTTGCCATACCAAACTTCCCACGAGGTCAAGTAATGAACCGCATGATCCAGTTCCTGGCATTTCTCTCGGCATTCGCGCTGTCCATGGCTGCGCATGCCCAAGTGGGCGTTACCTACGATGACGGGCCGGTAACCGCCGTAACCTACCTGAAGATCGAGTATGGCCACTTCGACGAGTACGTCGACTGGCTCAACTCGACCTGGAAGCCGCTGAATGAAGCGAAGTAGAAGGCGGGGTTCATACTTGACTACAAGGTGTATACCGCGCGCCCAAGAAAACCAGAGGAACCCAATCTGATCTTCATGATCACGTATCCCAATATGGCAAGTTTCGATCGCAGGGTCGAAGAGGATGCATTTGGCCTCGAGCTGATCGGCAGTGCAAAGGATCAGAACAGGGCAAGGGTAGACCGCAGTGCCTATCGGAAGAATCTGGGCACCGAGCTGATTCGGGAAGTGATCCTGAAGTGATGCGTGTGGGCAGTCCGCGCGCACGAGAGCAGGATCGTCTCGACAGGCCTGGTCTAACCAAGCGCTCAAGCCGATGCCCGGGGTCTTGCATCCCCGCAAACGCGCTGCCTCGGCCAGCAGTGGCCGGGCGCGGCGCGAGGCGCCAGGCGCCAGTAGCCACGCTCGCGGCGACGAGCAGTGCTCGTGGTCCAACAACTTGCTCCGAGAGCCCAGCATGCCAGTTTCCCAGCGTCACGACCCATTTCCCGTAGCGGCGCCGTATCGAGGCATCTACGCGCACGGCGTGGAGACCCGGGCCGGCGCAAGGCTCCTGCACGTTTCCGGCCAGGTTGGGGTCAGTCCATCCGGGCAGCTCGCCGCGGATTTCGATGGCCAGTGCCGGCAAGCGCTCGCCAACGTTTCGGCGGTGCTGGCCGCCGCCAACATGACGCTGTCGGACATCGTCAAGATGTCCTTCTTCCTGGTGCGAAGGGATGACATGGGCACTCTGGTGGAGGTGCGCAAGGAATTGTTGGAGGGAGTAAGGCCTGCAGTCACGACCGTCTTTGTGGCAGGCTTGGTCTCGCCAGACTGGCTGGTCGAGATCGAAGCGGTCGCGTGTGCGGCCTGAGCCGTGGGTGCACGACGGTGCGTTCGAGCCGACAGGCTGGGACTCGCTTCCCCCCTGCGGTACGGGCTCGGCCGGCATCGGCTCGACCCAGCATCAGGCCACATCCCATGCATGTCGTCTTCACGAAGGGCTCCGCAAAGCACGACCGCATGGACGTGGTACGCAACGGCGTGGTTGCGGAAAGCGTGGAGTGTCCAAAGCAGGGCATTATTCCCCACGACATGGTGCACTTCGTCGTGGAGGACATGCTCCAGAAGAGGGGCTTTCTCACTCGCGTCCTCGAAGGCGAGATCGCAAGCTATCGGATGAGGGCGGATGCGGAGAGTGACGGGGTAGAGCGTCTGGTGGAGGTGTTCCAGGGAGACGGGTGGTCGGGGTGGGGCAGTTCGCCGGCTGACATGCTCGACTTGTATCAGGTCACCTGCAGGGCTCGAGGTTGTGCACCGTTGGGCGTCGAGTCAGGGGACATCGAAGCCGTGCGCGAACGAATCCTGGCGCTGACAGCGCAGTGGCAAGCGGTTCCCGTGGGCAAGTCCCTGGCCCTTCGGTTCGAGCGTGGCGCCGATGCGGATTGACGATGCGTTCAAGCCGACTCCCTTGGTCTCGTTCCCGCGCAAGCGGACGGCCTGGTCAGGCTGCGGCTTGACGCGGCGTCGGGCTCGCGGGCTGTAGCGCCGTGGGCAACCACGGGAAGCCATCGGCGTGGGTTGGCCACGTCGTGCTCGAAAGCGAACAGGTTGAGGCTACCGCCGCCTTCCTGGCCGCCGTCGGCCTTCGAGCGATCTTTCGCGGCCCTACCATGGCCATCCTCGAGTTGCGCGGTGGCACGCACTTGCTGGTCTTCCCCAAGGGAAAGGTTCCAGGAGGCGCTTCGTCCTTCGATCTCATGGTGGAGGACCTCGTGGTGTTTCATGAGCGCGTTTCAAGGCTTGGTCACGCGCCGAGCGACATCGTCTCGGTACCTGAGATCCATCATGAGCGATTTTCCGTTCGTGAGCCCGGTGGCAACGTCCTGTGGTTCCTCTCCAGCCACGCTTCAGGTCAGCCGATCTAGGGAAGCTCTGAACAAGTTCAGAGTTTCCTCGGGTGCAGGGATGCACCCGTCCCGCTCGATCACGCCAGTGATTGAGCGGGTGAGGAAAGCAAGAGTGGCGCCTTTTGCTTTCCGCGCGATGACATGTCCAGGATGGACTTGTTCAAGGCATCCCTAGTGGCATCCGCGGCATGGCGCCCACCCCTGTACGCAAGCCGACTGCCGGGGTCCCGCTTCCCCAATGCCGTACTGCCCCGGCCGGCAGCGGCTCAACGGAGAGTTGGCCATGTGCATCGATGTCGTCGCAGGCGTGCCACCAGACACCAGGCTCCGCGTCGGAGCGCAAGCACTCGCCAATGCCTCGGGGCTGCACGTGCGCAGATCGGTGGACGAGGCAGGGATCTCCTTCCAGTTCTCCACCAACGGGATCTGCTCGTGCGGGTTGATGGGGGAACCCCGTGATGGGTTTCCTGAGACTTGGTATCTTGATGCGGCATGCCTGGATGGCTTGGCGACCGCAGTGGCACTGGTCGCGAAGGGCGCCAGAGAGCTTCACTTCTGTGCCCGCTGGCTCGGCGAGGAGATCAAGCCGCCGCAAGGCGTTACGCTGGTGCAGTTGGTCGCACTCATTCGCAGCAACGAGGTCCGCCGCAATGTTCCTTACCGCGTTCGAGCACGTGGCTGACCCTGCGTTCAAGCCGACTGCCAGGGACTCGCTCCGTCCTGCCCGTCCCGGCCCGGCCGACAACGGCCTGGCGTGACGTTGGCGCCCACGATGAGAGCGATCGTCATCGCGATGCTGCTTTGGGGCCTGTGTCGGCCGGCATCGTCCTGCAGCCTGGTGTCCTTCTCGGAAGAGTTCAGGCTGCAGCGCAATGCGCTTTCGCGACAAGGATTGTTGCCGCCCATCGAAGTTGCATCGCTGAGCTTCGTGCCGTGGCTGTCCGACTCGGGGAGCTGCGATGGCGTCGGCTGGCTCGCGATCACGCTGTCCTCGCCCAAGGTCAGCGCGTCCCGTCTTCGCGAGTACGGATACATCATTCGTGCGGTGTCCGGGGTCAACGACCCGGATCTGTTTCCAAGGCATCCGCTGGACTTCATCAGGCACGGCTCGTCACGCACGACCCTGTTCTGGGGATGGACCGGCATCACCCCCGGCCCCGACGGCCATGTGCGATGGAACCTCGAACTGACTCCGGTCACACGCTCAGGACTTCGTGGTGCGCCAATCCCAATCTGCGTCTCCTCCAACAATTCCTGCCCCCAGGGCAATGGCGGGCAACCCTTGCATGGGCGCTGACCATGCGTTCAAGCTGATTGCCGGGGCCGCGCTCCCCCAGTGCTCCCGTCACTCGGACGGCAGCAGCTGAACGCGGCGTCAGGCCCAACTGCGGAGACCCTGTGAGCTACGATCTGATGGTGTTTGACCCGAAGTCCGCGCCTCGTGAGCCGGCGGCATTCTTCGCCTGGTACGAGCAGCAGGCCGAGTGGGAGGAAGGACACACCTACGACGACCCATCCGTGACCACGGCGCAACTGCGTACCTGGTTCATGGACATGATTGCCGCTTTCCCTGCCCTCAATGGGCCATTCGCGGAGCCGGCGAGTGAATCCCCGCGACGGACGGACTACTGCATCGGGCGTTGCGTCATCTACGCGACGTTTGCATGGTCCCAGGTCGAGCCCGCCTACAAAAGCGTCCGGGAGCTCGCCACGAAGCACGGTGTCGGCTTCTTCGACGCGAGCTCACTGGAGGGCGGCGTGTACTTCCCGGACGGACTCGAGTTCGCCGCTGCGCCAGAGGTCCGCAAGACGAAGCCATGGTGGCGCTTCTGGTAGGTAGGCTTCACCATGCGTTCGAGCCGACAGCCGCGCCGCTTGCTCACGGGCCTGCTGCCTCGGCCCCTGGCGCCTCGGCGCGGTGCCAGGGGCTGCAAGCACCCTTTCGGGATCTCTCAATCCATCCAGGCGCACATCCATGCATGAAGGTTCCTGCCACTGCGGCGCGGTCAAACTGAGGCTTCCTTCCACGCCCACGGTGGCGACGTTGTGCAACTGCTCGCTCTGTCGTCGCATTGGAGGTCCGTGGGTGTACTTCGAGTTCGGTACGGTCGAGATCGAAGGGCACCCCGGGAACACTGCCGAGTACATCCAGGGCGACAGGACCTTGAGGACGATCCGCTGCCGAACCTGCGGATGCGTGACGCACTGGGAGCCGCTCGAACCCGGACCGGGCGTGAAGCATGGCGTCCACCTGGGGAGCTTTGATCCGGAGTTCGTGGCAACCGTGAAGGTGCGCAGGTTCGACGGCGCGGACACCTGGAAGTTCTTCGACGAGCTGGCCTCGGGCAACGAGCCGGCATCGCAAGGCGGGACCTGACCGGGTGCGCAGGGCGTCCGCCGGCGTTTCGTTTTCCCTGTACCGTACCGCCACGGTCGGCAGGGTCCTGGCGCGACGTCGAGTCGTTGGCAGGGCTCGCGACCGCCACCAGTTCCGGGCAGACGCACGATGGCCAGGTACCTGATCTCCTTTCCAAGCGCGGCGATGGTCGTGCCCGACGGCGAATGGGAAGCGGTGGGTCGCGACGCGCACGCGGTGATTGAAGAAGCGAAGGCCGCCGGTGTCTACGTGTTCGCCGGCGGAATCGACGACGGTGTTGCGCCGGTGCTCGTCTCTGCCGATGGTGCCGTCGCCACGGGCGGTTATCCCTGGGCGCCGACGCTCGATGGCGGATTCACGGTGTTGGAACTGCCTACTCGCGACGAGGCCATCGCGTGGGCGGCGCGCATCGCCAGGGCTTGTCGTTGCGACCAGGAACTGCGGGTATTCGGGCCCGACTCGGAGTCCTGAGGGCGGGCGCGGATTGGCGTAGCGGTTCCACCTGGCACGTCATTCCCGGGTCGAGATCCGTTCACGCCTGCACGCCTGCACTCGCGCCGCCTGGGTGCATCGACATGCAGGGCGGGGCTATCCTTGGGCGATCCAACGGGAGAAGCACGTGGCTGGACATTCTGAAAGCATCGCCGACCTTTACGCCGCCTTTGCACGCGGTGACGTGCCCACGGTGCTCGCCGCGCTCGGGCCCGACGTGATCTGGAAGGAGGCCGAGGGATTTCCCTACGGGGGCACGTACGTCGGGGCCGACGCCGTGCTCCAGAATGTGTTCATGAAGCTGGGTTCGGAGTGGGACGGCTTTACGGTGGTTCCACAGGAGTACATCGCAGCTGCCGACACGGTGGTCGCGCTGGGCGAGTACAGCGGAACCTACAAGGCCACGGGGAAGAGCTTCCGCGCGCCATTCGTGCATGTCTGGAAGTTCGGCGCAGGCCGCATCGTTTCGTTCCAGCAGCACACGGACACCGCGGTGGTCCAGCGGGCCCTGCAGTAGGGCTCCCGGGGGTCCCTGCATCGCAACGCGCTCGCGCGGTCCGCGGGTGTCTCGACGCCTCGTGGCTGGACTTTCCCGGTCGGCAGCGGCCTGGACAAGCGGTGGGGAGTCGCCGGTCGAAGGGTGATGTTTGGCGGGCATCGCAAGCGACGGCCGGCGCTGGCGACCTGCCGGTCACGGATTCGTCGGCGACGCTGCGCGATTCCGGCGGCAGGCTCCACCGCTCTCCCATTGCCCGCAATTCCTCGTTTCGCGCGCTTCAGGAGCGAGCAGTCGCATGAAAGCCAGCAGGGTCATTGCCCTGGTCATGATCATTGCGGTGCAGGACAATCGCGTGGATTGCAAGCCGCCGTGACCTGTCGAGGCAGCCTGCGGTTGCGGACTCGCCCGGCTCTTGCGTTGCGCCCCGCGTGCGTCGACCCTTGATCCGCGAACCGCCTCCCCACCGCCGCCACTCGCCACCACGGCCCTTCGGCGAATCAATCGACCGGGATTCCTCCATGCGTTTGCAAGGACGCCTCACGGAATGGCGGGATGACCAGGGCTTCGGGTTCATCACGCCCCACGGAAGTACCTCGAAGGTCTTCGTCCACATCAAGTCCTTCGAGGGACTGGCGGGTCGTCCGTCGCCAGGGGAGATCGCGACCTTCAGCGTCGGGAAGGACGCACGGGGTCGTCCCTGTGCCCAGCGTGTCAGGCTGGTACGGACCGATGTACGCGAAGGCAGGACCTCGCCCGCACGCGCCCTGCAACTGGTGGCGGCGGCCGGGACCCTGTCGATCGTCGTCGTGCTCTGGAAGAGCTCGAGACTCCCCGATGCGATCGCCGGTGCCTACGTGCTCTTCAGCATCGTCAGCATCGTGATGTATGCGCTCGACAAGTCGGCCGCCCGGCGTGGCACCTGGCGCGTGCAGGAAAGCACGCTGCAACTGCTGTCGCTGGCGGGCGGCTGGCCTGGCGCGCTGGCGGCCCAGCAGCTGTTCCGCCACAAGTCGCGGAAGCAGGCCTTCCAGACCGTCTTCTGGACGTGTGTCGTGCTCAACGTGGTCGCCGTGTCGTGGCTCGTGATGGGCGGCATGGCGTGGCTCTCGACCGTGGACACGGCCCGGTGACGCTGACTCCGAAAACAAGCCGACGGGGTCCCGGAGCGCGCACGCCTGCGCGATCCCGGTGCGTCGGCGGCGGGAGCCTGCCGGCGTCCACGGCGGGGCTTGCCGGGAATCCACGACACGTGCGTCGCACGGCCGCTTGATCGCGCAAGTGGCGCCGGGCGTAGGCGCCATCCAAGGCACTTGACACATTTAGATAATTAGCTAATCATCGCACCATGACCCAGGTGTTCAAGGCCCTTTCCGATCCCACCCGCCGGCGCGTGCTGCAACTGCTGCGCCGGGGGCCGATGAGCGCCGGCGAACTCAGCGACGAGTTCGAGGTGTCCAAGCCCACGATGTCGGCGCACTTCGCGGTGCTGAAGGAGGCCGATCTCGTGCATGCCGAAAAGGCCGGCAAGTCCGTCATCTACCACCTGAAGCTCTCGGTACTCGAAGAGGCGCTGCTGGGCTTCGTCCATTCGTTTGGCGTAGGCGCGAAGGCGCCGAAGACGAGGAAGGGGATCGCACGATGAACAGGGAACTCATGGCTGCCATCGCGTGGGGCGGGGGCACCATCGCCCTGGCGCTCGGCGCGACCGCGGCACGCAAACTCGGATACATCGATGCCGAAACCGTCACGCGGCTGGTCATCGGCAGCAACGGGCTGATGATCGCCTGGTACGGGAACCGCATGCCCAAGGCCCTCGCGCCGAGCGCGTGCGCCCGCCAGATCGCGCGCGTCGCGGGGTGGTCGATGTTCCTGAGCGGGATCGTCTACACGGGGCTATGGGTGTTCGCCCCGGTGCAGGTCGCGATCGCCGTCGGATGCGGCGTGGTGGCCACGGGCATGGCGGTCACGCTGGGGTATTGCCTATCCTTGCGCTCCCGGATGAAAGTCGCGTAGCGGCGAACGCCCAGGCGCAGGCGGCCGCGGACCCGAGGAACCCATGTTCGACCACGTCAAGTTCGGCGTCAGCGACTACACGGCGAGCAGGGCCTTCTTCCTCAAGGCGCTCGAGCCGCTCGGCATCGTCGTCGTCTCCGAAGGGCCACCGGGCTACGGCGTCGAGCTGTGCCACCCGCAGGGCAAGGTCTCGATGTGCCTGTTCGAGACCGCAGGCAAGCCGGCGCCGCTGCACCTGGCATTCGCGGCCGCGAATCGCCGGCAGGTCGACGATTTCCATCGGGCGGCGCTGGCGGCGGGCGCGACGGACCACGGCGCGCCCGGCCTGCGACCGCATTACCACGCGCGCTACTATGCGGCGTTCGTGATCGGTCCGGATGGGCACAACATCGAGGCGGTCTGCCACGAACCCGAGGCCTGACCTGTAGGCCCGAGCCCCGGGCGGAGTGGTCGAATGGGCTCGATCCGGTGTTCCAGGCGTTGAGGATCGGGGTCCCGGCAAGCGGAGCGAAGGACCGTAGGAGCGCGCTTCAGCGCGCGATCTTTTCGCCTACTAGCCACGGTTCGGGGGTGTGGAAAGATCGCGCGCTGAAGCGCGCTCCTACAAAAGTCGACAGGTCTCGTGGACTGCTCGCAGTGGCTGCGCCGGCCGAAGAGTGGCTAAACGCCATGTGTCGGCAGGTCCCGTGCGCGATGTCCATTGCACGCCCGCACGGACGCCGGGCACTCCCGCCCGCCGCTGTGTCACGATCCATCCATGAAGACCCTCATTCGTGCGTTCTCGATCATCCATGGACTGATGGCGCTGCTGTTCGGGTGCGCCGCGCTCGCGCTCATCGTCATCAGCGCGAAGCTCGGCTGGTCGGCGCTCGCGGGCGGGATGGATCGCGGCGCCGCGCAGCAGATCATCGAATCCGTGGGGCTGCTGGCCGCCGCGGTGGTGGCGCTGCAGATCGCGCAGACCATCGTCGAGGAGGAGATCATGCGCGACGCGCACATCAGCGGACCGACGCGCGTGCGGCGGTTCCTCTCGAGGTTCCTCGTCGTGGTCGTGGTCGCGCTGACCATCGAGGGCCTGGTGGCCACCTTCAAGTCCGCGTACGAGGATCCCGCGCATATGGTCTACGCGGCTGGCATCGTGCTCGCCGTCGGGGCGCTGCTCGCGGGCTGGGGCGTGTTCATCCGCATGAATCGCTATGCCGAGGAACTCGAGCCCGAGGCCATGGCGGCAGCGAAGCAAGAGGACGAGAAGCTCACGTAGGGGCCGCACCCGGGCCATCGCCCGCGACGCAGCCGCGGACCCGGCCGCCCGCCGAACGGGGGCGCGCGGGGGCGGTCGGGTGACGGGCCTCGTCCGGGCCCGAATCGCTATGATGGCGCCGCCGAGGCGTGATCGACCGCCTCGTGGCGCACGCATGCGCATGTCCCAGCCCCAGACGCGAGGAGGGTGCGATGAACGTCAGGCACGCAATGCTCGTTTCCGTTTCGGTGGTGCTGATGGCCGGTGCCTCGATGCAGGCCGCCGCAGCCGGTTCCGCGGTGGTGCTCGCGAAGGACGACCTCAAGTGGAAGGACATGGGGAACGGCGTATCCGCCGCGCCCGTGTCGGGCGACATGGACAAGGGCGCGAGCCGGTTCTACCTGAAGTACCCCGTCGGCCTGGTGACCCCGAAGCACCATCACGACGCGGACCACTACGTCACCGTGGTGTCGGGTTCGATCACGCTCACCGTGAACGGCAAGGAGCACAAGCTCGGCCCCGGCGCCTACTTCGCGCTGACGGACAAGGTCTCGCACACGGCGAAGGTCGAAGGCAAGGAGGACGCGTTGTTCTTCATCCAGGCGGACGGGCCCTGGAACGTCGCGGTGGACAAGTAGGCGCGTACGCGGGCGGCTGAGCGCGCGCACGGCGCGGACATGCTGCTGCGCGCGCTGGTCGCCTTCGCCGTATTGCCGGGCGTCGTCGCCTTCCTGCTGCCCTGGCTGATCGCGGGAGACGCTGCCGCGCTCCGTGCCGCCAGGCCGCTCGGCCTGGGCGTGCTGCTCGCCGGAACGGCCGGCCTGCTGTGGTGCGCGTGGGCGTTCTACGCCACGGGCAAGGGGACGCTCGCGCCGTTGTCGCCGCCGAGCCGGCTCGTCGTCGTGGGGCTCTACCGCTACTCGCGCAACCCGATGTACGTGTCGGTCCTGCTGGTCCTGGCCGGTTGGGCGATCGTGTTCGCATCGCCCGTGCAGGCGGCGTATGCCGCGCTCGTCGCCGTGGCGTTCCACCTGCGCGTGGTCCTCGGGGAGGAGCCTGTGCTCGCGCGTATCCATGGCGTAGAGTGGGAGGCGTACACGCATCGGGTCCACCGGTGGCTGGGTCGCGTCCGCGAGGGTGGTGGCGGTCCCTGACCAAGCGTTCAAGCGGACGGGCACGCGCGGATCGGGCGTGCGCCCGGCAACCGGGACCTTTTACGCGCGGCGGAACAGGAGGCAGCACGATGGCGGGACACCGGATCTTCGCGACGCCCTTCGCGGCCGTGTATCCGATGTACGTGGAGAAGGCCCGGCGCAAGGGCCGCACCCAGGACGAGGTCGACCGCGTCATCTGCTGGCTCACCGGCTACGACGCCGCCGGGCTGTCGCGCCAGATCGAGCAGCGGGCGGACTTCACGACCTTCTTCTCGCAGGCGCCGGCGATGCATCCGAACAGCGCGCTGATCACCGGCGTGGTCTGCGGCGTGCGCGTGGAGGCGGTGGAGGATCCGCTGATGCAGCGGATCCGGCAGCTCGACAAGCTGGTCGACGAACTGGCCAAGGGCAGGGCGATGGAAAAGATCCTTCGACCCTGACAGGTCCCAAGCGACCGGCCGCAGCCGCTTGCCGGTGGCGATCTCCCGCCGCATTCGCAAGGGCGGTTGCGTATCATCCGGAACGAGCGGCGCGACGCGCACCCACGAATCGGAGACGACGATGGCCAGGATCACCGGAATTGGCGGAGTCTTCCTCAAGAGCAGGGGCGACAGCACCGCGCTGGCGGCGTGGTATCGCGACCACCTGGGCCTGGTGCTGGAGGACTTCGGCGGCGCCATCCTGCGCTGGCCCGACGACAAGGCGAATGATGGCGGGTTGACCGTGTGGCATCTCGCGGCCAAGGACAGCCAATGGTTCAGCCCGAGCGACTCGTCGTTCATGATCAACTACCGGGTGGACGACCTCGGCGAGTTGCTCGCGCAGCTGCAGGCGTCGGGCGTGCCGATCGTCGGCGGCCCCGAATCGCACGAGAACGGCAAGTTCGCCTGGATCATGGATCCCGAAGGCAACAAGGTGGAGCTCTGGGAGCCCATGGCCTGGGACGACAAGAACAAGGGCGCCTGAGTACGGCAGGCAGTTGCACCGGAGCCGCCGTGTCTGATCGCGTACGCGCCGAACTCGCCGCCATCTTGGCGCTGGACGCGCTCGAACGCGCGCACCTGCGCGACGCGGTGGCCTGGGTGGAGTCGGGCGCACCGCTGTTCCGCGTGGCGAAGCCCGCGACGCCGCCCAAGCACCTGGTCTCCTATTTCGCCGTCGTCGATGGCGAGCACATCCTGCTCGTCGACCACCGCAACGCCGGGCGCTGGCTGCCGACCGGTGGCCACGTCGAGGACGGGGAGGATCCGCGCGCCACCGTCGTGCGCGAGCTCCGCGAGGAACTCGCGTTCGAGCTGTCGCTCGACCAGGTCGGTCCGCCGCGCATGGTGACGGTCACCGAGACGGTGGGCACGACGCCGGGACACGTGGACGTGTCGCTCTGGTACGCGGTCCCGGGCGATCGCAGCCTCCCGGTCGTGTTCGATGCGGGCGAGTTCACCGATGCGAGGTGGTTCCCGTTCGACGAAGCGCCCTTGCACCGGAGCGATCCCCACCTGGGGAGGTTTCTTGCGAAACTGCGCGCGGGCATGAGCGCGCGGTGCGACGTACGATGCGCTGCAGCGGGTTCGGACTCCCACGACCGCGACGACAGCGGCACGGACGGGCATCGGGTCGGCAGGCCCGGCGCAAACACGAGGTGTCCAGCATGAAGCGGATATCGATCCTGGCCTCGCTCCTGTTCATCGGCCCGGCACTGGCGCTGGAACCGCCCCGCGTCGACGGCGAGGTGCCGCTCGCGAAGCTCGTGGGTACCTGGACGATCGAGGGGAAGGAGAAGTCCTATCGCGAAACCTGCCGCTGGTTCCACGGCAGGCGCCACGTGGTGTGCGAGACGCAATCGACGAAGTCGGATGGCTCGGTGTCCCACGGCATGAGCATCCTGGCCTTCGTGCCCGGCAAGGGCTACGTGTACACGGGCATCGGCAGCGGCGGCCGCTACGAGACCTACCAGGGCGGCACCTACGAGCAGGGCGTGCTCGAGTACCTCGACCGCACGGCCGAGGGCACGACGCGGATCCGAGTGGGGCCCTTCACCGACGCGACACGCGTCCCCTTCCGGGTCCACGCGTCCAAGGACGGCGCGGACTGGGAGCTCGTGGACGAGTTCGTCTATGTCGCGGCACCCTGACCGCGTTTCGCGCGACCGGATGCCTGACCGCGCGTTAAAGTCGACGGTTCGCGCACCGGCGTTCCCGGCCGGCGCGCCCGGCTCCGCCGCCGGCGTAGCGCGGCGCCTGACGATACGAACAACCCCAAGGAGGATTCCATGCCATCGCTGAAACGCCTGCAGTTTTCCGCCGTCATCGCCGCACCGCCGGCCCGCGTTTCCGAAGTGATGCTCGCGGACGAGAGCTATCGGCAATGGACCACGCCCTTCACCGAGGGTTCGTACTACGAAGGCTCCTGGCGCGAAGGCGAGCGGATCCGTTTCCTCGCGCCGAGCGGCAGCGGCATGAGCTCGGAGATCGTCGAACACCGTCCGAACGCGTTCGTCTCGATCCGGCACCTGGGGTTCATCTCGGACGGCGTCGAGGACACGACGAGCGATGCCGTGCGCGCCTGGGCGCCCTCGTACGAGAACTACACGTTCGTCGCCGTCCCGGAGGGGACGAGGCTGGTCGTCGACCTGGACGTGACGGAGGACTTCGAAGGCGACATGCTACGGATGTGGCCCGAGGCGCTGGCGAAACTCAAGGCCCTGTGCGAAGGCGATGGTGCGGCGTGACGCTTGCGCGGTCCCGATGCCGCCGACGGACGTCGGACTGTTCCCGCCTCATGCCCACGGCCGGGCCGTGTTGTTGATCCCGCATCCTTCCTGGAGTAGGCAATGAATCCCTGGTTCCGACGGCTGTGCGCGACGGTGGTGCTGCTTTCCGCAGGCGCAGGTGTCGCGGCAGCGCCGCCCGCGGCCCCCGACATCGACGCGCTCGCCGCATCCCCGGCGAACTTCACCCTGCTGCTCGAAAACGAGCATGTGCGCGTCCTGGAGTACGTCGTCCAGCCCGGTGCGTCGGATAACTGGCACACCCACCCGCCGAAGGTGTCCTACGTGCTGAGCGGCGGCAAGCTCGAGATCCACCTCGACGACGGGACGTCGTTCATCGCGGATGAGAAGGCCGGGGAGGCGAGCTGGGCGGGGGTTCGGGGCAAGCACTACGTGAAGAACATCGGCACCACGCCCGTGCGGATCCTGCTGGTCGAGGACAAATCGGCGGCGCGGGACGAGGCGGCGCCGGCGACGAGGAAGTAGCGCTGGGCGAGGGCGAGGACGCCTCGAGCCACGACCGCTCGCGGTCGCAGACCGAGTCGTCCCCGCCCCGATCCGGACGCGATACGGTGTCGCGTTGGGACGGATGACACGGGAGGTCGTGGTGATCGTCAAGCATCTGACGCCGATCCTGAATGTCTCGGACATCGGACAGTCGTTCGAGTGGTTCGAGAAGCTCGGGTGGCGCAAGGGATGGGAATGGGGAACGCCGCCGACGTTCGGGGGCGTGTGCTCGGGGCATTGCGAGATCTTCCTGTGCCAGGGAGGGCAAGGCGGGCGCGGGAAGAGCGCGTATCCGGCGACGTACGGTCCGGACGCCAACGAGGCGGCGGAGAAAGCCGTGTGGATCTGCCTGTGGGTGGAGGATGTCGATGCCGCGTACGAGCGGTGCCTCGAACAGGGGATCGAGGTGACGTGGCCGCCGACGGACATGCCGTGGAACATGCGCGAGATGCACGTGCGGCATCCCGATGGGCATGTGTTCAGGGTTGGTCGTGGGATTGCGGGGCCGGTCGATCCGGCCGAGGGCGCCTGACATCCTGTTCGAGCAGACGCCGCGAGTCGGCCCTGCTCGACCAACGACACCGGCCCCGCGCTCTTCGCCTCCTCTCCCCGCCACGCTCTTAGCCCCCTCTCTCCGCTACGCGGGGAGAGGGTTGGGGTGAGGGGCGCCCTGGCCATGGCGAGGTGGGCCCGCAACCGCCCGG
>Ga0315912_10002082_pt1 | contig 22257 bp, 40 predicted proteins | sample VfabasoilMG_FD_204469 | JGI IMG/M metagenome (GOLD analysis project Ga0315912, IMG submission 204469) | Garden soil microbial communities collected in Santa Monica, California, United States - V. faba soil | ecosystem: Environmental > Terrestrial > Soil > Garden | place: USA: California...
TCTGATGCAGATAATTATATCACTTCAATCTCTGTACATTTACAATGGATTGATGAAATTATTTGTTTAGCGGTTCCTCCCGAAACACTTACTTGGGAAGAAGCATCTGTTATTGCGGATGAAGTTGGTAGTGTAGTATTATTTAAAACTGAAGGTGAAATGCTAAGTGCATTCATGGATGTTATTGAAGATGCTGATATTTTAAGTGGTTGGAATAGTGAAGCATATGATATTCCATATGTTGTGAATCGTATCAAGAAAGTCCTTGGCAAACACGAAGCCCGTAAACTATGTCTGTGGGAACAGGAACCTAAGGTTCGAGAATTCGAACGTGGTGGTAAAATCGCATCGACATATGATCTTCTTGGTCGTGTTCATGTGGATTATATGCAAGTCTATAAAAAATATAATTATGAAGAACGCCATAGTTATGCATTGAATGCTATTGCTGAACAAGAACTCGGTGAAACAAAAATTGCATATGAAGGTACGTTGGATGAATTATATAATGACGACTTTAAAAAATTCTTAGAATATAACATTCAAGACACACGATTACTTGACAGGCTTGATAAGAAACTTCAATTCATTGATTTAGCAAATTCCATTGCACATAGTAATTGTGTGCTTATTCAAACCACAATGGGTGCAGTTGCAGTTACTGATCAAGCAGTTCTATTAGAAGCCCATAGTAAGAATGAAGTCTGTCCAAATAAAAAGCATGATAAAGATGAAGATTCAACACGGGCTGCGGGAGGCTGGGTTGCAACTCCTAGAAAAGGATTCCATAGATGGATTGCATCTACGGATATGAAGTCGCTATATCCATCTGTTATTCGTGCCTTGAATATGAGTCCAGAAACCATTGTTGGGCAAATCAGGCTTGACCGCACCGACCAGGCTATTAAGGATTTCATTGCTAAAGGTAGCAAATATACATTTGCAGGGTGGTGGAACGATAGATTTAATGTTTTAGAAATGGAAGAATTCTATAATCAAGATATTGCTACAAAGATTATACTTGATATGGAAGATGGTTCAGAATTTGAAGTCACTGGTAAAGAACTTTATGACTTAATCTTTAAGGGTGGACAACCATGGTGCATTAGTGCCAATGGTACAATTTTTAGAACTGATATTGAGGGTGTAATTCCGAGTCTATTAGCACGTTGGTATAATGAACGTAAGGTATTACAGAAAATTATGACCAACTATCAAGACATAGAGGACAACGCTAAGATAGAAGGTGTAAAAGTACCCGAAGATTTGTTTATAAACAGTGATATTAGCGATACAGACTATAAGGCTAATCCTTATGCTGATTCAGAATCTTATAAACCTGCTAAATTAAAGGAACTTATTGTCGAAGGCCATAAATTGCGTGTTGTTCAATATATGAATCACCATAATTTGATGGTTAAGGACGGTAAGGCAATTCACAGGAATCAGAAAGATTTAAAGCGTATCATTGGATATTGGGATAAACGCCAATTGGTTAAGAAGATTAACTTGAACTCTGCCTATGGAGCTTTGTTAAATGCTGGAAGTCGATTCTTTGATCAGCGCCTTGGACAATCCACTACTTTAACAGGTAGAACCATTACCAAACACATGGCGGCTAAAACTAATGAAATGATGACTGGTAGTTATGATCATTATGGAAAAGCCATTGTTTATGGTGATACTGATTCATGTTATTTTTCTGCATACTCTATTCTTAGAGAAGAAATTGAAAGAGGAGAGATTCTCTGGACAAAAGAGAGTATCATAGATTTGTATAATGATTTAGCGAAAGCAGTTTCTGCTACCTTTCCTGAATTCTTGCTTGAAAAATTGAATGTGCCTATTAAGCGTTCAACTGGTGTTATTGCAAGTTCGCGTGAAACTGTTTCTGAGACTGGTATTTGGATGGTTAAGAAGCGTTATGCTTGTTTAATGTATGACAAGGACGGTATTAGGCTTGACGTCGGTGGAAAGCCGGGTAAAGTTAAAGCCATGGGATTGGATTTGAAGCGTGCTGATACTCCTAAGTTTGTTCAAACTTTCCTATCAGATATTTTAACTGATGCATTGTGTGATAAGGGTGAAAATGCTGTTATTGAAAAGATTCGTACATTCAAGGAACAATTTGAAGGTATGAAACCATGGCAGCAAGGAACACCACGTGCTGTTAACAAATTGTCACATTACAGAGATAAAATTGAGGCAGCAGGGTTTCAAAAATTAAAAGGTATTGATCCTGGTAATTTGCATGTACCTGGACACGTTTCCGCAAGTCTGGCATGGAATAGACTTAAAGAAGCAAACATGGATCAACATGCAATGAAAATTATTGATGGACAGAAAATCATTGTATGTAAGTTAAGGGAAACTTCTGAAAATAGATTGAGTAGTATTGCATATCCTGTCGATGAAGTTCATTTACCTGAATGGTTCTTAAATCTTCCATTTGACACAGATGGTATGCAAGCAGGTATTGTTGATAAGAAAGTTGAAAACTTACTAGGTGTTCTAAATTGGGATCTTAGCAGGTCAAATAAAGAACAAGCACATTTGGAAACCTTATTTGACTTCAGCTCTATGTGAAACGTTTGACATTCTTTATGAAATGTTATATAATGTGATAATGGAGGAATTTATTATGCTATTAGATTCATTGAAGGATATTGTAAAGCACACTCATTCGTTGGGCTTTATTGAAATGGTTAAATTAGTAGGAACAGCAAAGGATGCTAAGATTGAAGCAATTGACGCTGATAAGTCAGTTGTATTATATGGGGATTTATATCAACCTCTTAAAGAAATAGAAGCCACGATAGGATTATCACGTATGGGACTCTTAAAGGGATTTATAGAATTGCATGGTGATTCTAAGATTTCAGTTGAAGTTGAAACTCGTGGTACTGCATCTGTACCAACAGAATTAAAATTTGATGATGGCGAGGGTGACGTTGCATCTTATCGTTTTATGAGTGAAACAGTTGCAAATGATCAAATTAAAGTTCCACCATTTAAAGGTGCAGTATGGAATGTGACAGTTAAGCCAGAAAAGGCAAAAATTGATAGACTTAGCAAATATCAAGGTGTTCTTGGAAATAACGAAAAGCGTTTTATTGTTTCAACAAAGAATGATGTGTTGAATTTTTCAATAGGAAATGGTCCTACAGATAGAAGTAATCTTCCGTTTGCATTAGGTATTACAGGTTCTTTGAAACATCAATGGTCATGGCCATTGGCTCAAGTCTTGAGTATTCTTAAATTAAATGATGGAGGTGATGTCACAATGCATTTCTCGGATATGGGTGCATTGAAGATTGACGTTGATAGTGGCGTTGGAAAGTATAGTTACATTCTCCCAGCAACAAAGGCCTAATGGAATTTCCGGAAAGTATAGATCCAGATTCTGAACAGAAATTAGCTGAAAAGCTAAGTATGGATCCGACTGACTATGAATATCTCGAATTTATTCGCAGACATATGAAATATATTGTTGCGGAAGAAAACAAAAAACAAGATCCAGATAATGACAAACAATAGAGTAAATTTTACAGAAAGAAATGATACTGGTGGCTGGGCAAAATATTTGCCAGCCATTAGTGGTTTTTACACGACGCACCTAGGAAAGGATCTTGCAGATGAAACTTTTGTTCCTGTAAGTCGTTTACCTGAAAAATTTGAATTTGGCCTACAAGGATTAAATTTCTTAGATCCAGAATATAGTTATTTCAATTATAAATATGCTCTATTTTCTGCAGGTCACGCAGAAAGAAATTTAGCTAAATGCAATGATAGGGAACCTATGATTCACAAGCGTGATCGTAAGAATACTGTTATTATTGGTGATTCGGGTGGATTTCAGATTGCAAAGGGAGTTATTAAACTAGATTGGTCTACGGTTATGACTCCAGCCGGTGATAAATTGCGTGAAGAAATTTTACGTTATCTCGAACATACAGCGGACTGGTCTATGACGTTAGATGTTCCAGCATTTGCAGCATCACCCGGTTTTAGCGAACGGACTGGACTTACCAAGTTTGAAGATTGTATTGATGTTACAGAATACAATTTAAATTATTTTATGAAACATCGAATTCCAGGTAAGACTAAGTTTTTGAATGTTATGTCTGGTAGCGATAATGCAAATTCTAAAGTTTGGTATGATCGTGTTAAGAAATATAGCATGCCTAGCGAAGTAGCAGATATGGGATATTCAAAAGATCGTACTTTTGAAGGTTGGGCATTTGCAGGTGTTAATATGAGAAATATGCCTACCTTGCTTTCTCGTATGCTTGATTTGCGTAATGATGGACTACTAGAAGGAAAGGATTGGATCCACTTTCTTGGTGTAGGCAGACTCGACTGGGCATGTTTTCTGACATCAATCGAACGCCAATTAAAGAAATATGATAATCCTAATATCAATCTTAGTTTTGATGCCGCAAGTCCATTCGTAGCGGCTGGTGGATATGCATTATCTTACACTTATAATAAATTTGCACCAGATCAACTTACATACTCAATGAGTAAAGGTGTTGATGATAAATCTTTAAAAGGTAATAAACTTGCAATGCCATTTCAAGGTCCAATAATGGAGAGATTAACCACTGCTGATATGTGTGTTATGGGTCCTAATGATAAAAACAAGCATGGAAAAGAAGGTAAGACAAGCTGGGATACCACTACCTATGCATTAGTTATGGCTCATAATGTGTACAACCATATTCAGGCAATTCAAGAAATTAATAGACTTGCTGATATTGAATATGCTACTCAGAAAAATGTAAATTTTAGAGATTGGTATCAGAGCCAAAATAAGAAAACAAAACAAAATGATAAAAGTAGATTTATACCTAATACCATAATCTACTTTAACCAGTTTGTCGAAGAATTGTTTGATCCTTCTAATAAAAATCCGTATAATATGCTTAAAGAGTATAATGCATTCCTTGAATGTTTTAGCTTTGGTGAAAAGAAGAAAGCGTCTGAATTCAATACTTTCTTTGGTGATGACATTGAAGAAGATGAAGTTCATGAAATTCATGGAGAGGATCTTGCAGGAGAATATGATATGGAGAATCCACCCGAAGATGAATGAATATCTTCAAAAAGAACTTTCTAGATTAGAATCACTGATTGCAACTCAGGTAGATTGTATAGGTGGTAGCGGAGATGCAATTCAATATATGCATGGAATGGCCAATGGAATGATCCTTGCTCATTGCATGTTTGCAAACCAAAAACCTGCATTTATTAAACGTGTACGCAAACCTTATGGAAGAAACATTAGGCATAAATCAGCAAAATCGAAGAGGCATAGATAAGATGAAATGGGCAGCTAAAGATACGGAAGCTAATTTAGATTCCTGGAGTGAATGGTTTGCTTGGTATCCAGTGAAAATAGGTTCATCATGGATTTGGTTAGAAATGGTTGTCAGGCAGATGCAAAGACCTTATTATTATAGGCTTATTGATAAGATTTTCTTTATGCCTAGCTACAATTATAAAGAATCCATACTTGACGTGATTAAGGATAGAAATGACTGAATTTTTAATAATAATCGGAATTTCTTTTATAGCATTATGTGTGATACTGACACCAATAGTTGCGTTTTCCTTCAGAAAAGAATTAATGGCCGCATATAGGGAATATAAAGATGAGCAAAAAAGAATACCGGAAAGATGATGAAGCACCTTCCGATATGTTTATAAATGCATTATCTGGTTATGGTGTCGGTTCTCCAGATTTAACTTGTGGTTGGTGTAATAGAATACACTTATGTCCAACTTCAGACTCATACAAATTAGATGAAGATCATGGAAAAGGATGGAAAGAATATTGTGAAGAAGAATATAAAAATAATCCTGAAGGTGTAATACTTCATTGGAACTATGATTCGGTGTCTGGACAAGAAATAAATGGAATTTTATTTGTCATTGATTGTCCTTGTAACGGATTGATCAGATATGAAAAGTTTATTTGGGCAGAAAGAGATACTATTCGAAATTATTTAAAAGCTCGCACAGAACAAGAATATCAATGGGCCCAAGAAGAACTAACAAAAAATAAATTAGCAGGAATTAGTAAATGATATGGGAAAGGTAATATCTGATCATCTCGACCTATTAGGACAACCTTTAGCAGAAGGTAATTATGTTGCGGTATCGCATCATAATATGCTACAAGTGTGTCAAATCAAAAAATTAAATCCAAAAATGATGCGAGTCATGCCTGTCAGGAATCATTACAGGCATGATGGATTTTTAATTTATTCAAATCAAGCAGTATTATTATCTGGTCAAGATGCTTTGGCATATATATTAACCTACGCAGGTGTATAATGGAAAAGAAAATATTAACCGAAGAGGAAGAAGCAGATGAGATTGTAAAAAGACTTGCAACTCATCCAGCACCACCAGAATCTTTTAGTAACCGGTATTTTCGCACGGTAATTCTTCCATTAATTAGAAGCGTAGAACCGAAAACAATAGCTGCCGACATTTTAAGTGTCCAACCAATGTGGCAAGAAAAGGATAAAGATGAAGATTTACATAGTTGACTTAGAATCTGTCCCTTCAAGATATACATGTGAATGGAAAACATATCTTCCAGAAATGTTAAGAGCCGAAGTTAAAAAATCTGGTAAAGATATTGAAGTTATTAACATTTCTGGAGGAGAACAATCTATTGAAGCCACTCCAGGAGCATTCTTAAATTTTCAACAAACTAACATATACAAAAACAATCAATTGAATGACATAGCACAGAGATTTTCTACAGAAATAAAACCCGGTGATAAATTTGTATTTGCAGATGCGTGGCATACTGGTATTTTGCAATTGAAATACATGAGTGAGTTATTAAATATTCCTGTAGAAATACATGCATTATGGCATGCCGGTAGTTATGATCCACATGACTTTCTTGGACGCTTAATTAAGAATAAGGCATGGACGTATAATACAGAACGAGCATTATATCACGCCATTGATCATAATTATTTTGCAACAGACTTTCATATTGATTTGTTTGTAAAAACAATTATTGGAAATCAATCGTATATTATGATGGATATATTGACTGAGAAGATTATTCGATCTGGATGGCCAATGGATTATATGCCTTCTATCACAAAGGATATAAAAAGTTCTAAAGAAGATATTATTGTTTTCCCACACCGTATAGCTCCAGAAAAGCAAGTTGATATATTCCGTGATTTAGCAAAAGAAATGCCTCAATATCAATTTATTGTGTGTCAAGATAATAAGCTAACTAAGTTAGAATATCATAAATTATACAGTAGGTCAAAAGTTATGTGGTCTGCAAATCTTCAAGAAACATTGGGAATTAGTCCATTTGAAGGTGCATTGCATGGTGTTTATCCATTATTACCTAATAGGTTGAGTTATACAGAAATGTATCCAGATCAGTTTTTATATCCGTCTGAATGGACAGTATCATTCGAAGCATATACAAAGCATAAGGCCGATGTAATTGCAATAATAGACAGGGCCATGAAATCCCATTCGTCAATGTTAGATGACATAGAGAAATTATCAAATCATTTATTACAAGAGTATTTTACAGCTACGTCATTAGTAGAAAAATTAATTAATTAAGGGAAAATTATGAAAAGAGATGGACACGAAAAAGCAATATTCTTTATAGGACCAGAAGTAGAACATACTCCTGCGTATTCTAAGAAGACTTTGTTTGTTGTTGGTAAGCAAGATTTAAATAAAATTGTAGAATTAGCAAGAGAACATAAAGTTCCACATGTTTTTATGGGTGCGAATCATTCATTTGATTTTGATCCGGCCGATAATACCCACTATTGGGATCTAACTATTCAAGCATTATTGGATCGTGGATTTTGGGTAACTTTAGATTATGAAGCACATCAGCATAAATCAGTTCTTAAGATGTTAGGACCACATACTTGGCAATCAAGAATGTTTGTTCCATTGTTAAGTGTTCGTATTCCAAATATTCAAAATTCGAGCGTTAACTTAACTGTTAAGATGGATGACATTGATTTTAAAGCAACTAATCCAGGTGTATGGTGTATGCACTTTCATGAAGTGACAGATAGCAATCGTTTCACTGATTGGATCGAATATGGTAATGACTATGTAATTGATACCGAAATAGTTAAGGAGGAGCCAATAACTCCTGCCGATATGATTGTTACAACACCATCGAGTCGTTCCAAAGAATTAATTGAAGAATTAAAGAAAAAGGTATCTCCTGTTAAGAATGATGAAAATCTTGGATTAGATCCAGATTCGAAATCTATGCTAAAAGGTGAGCCAGAAAGGATAATGGAAAAATTAAATATTACAGCACTTGATGCGGCTGAAGCCTATGCTGAAGGTGCAAAAACAGATCCGTTAGGTAAAGAAACTCTTACACTTAAGAAAAAGAAATGATTGAATCAAGACAAATATTTGTAACTTTTCAAAAAGAAGGTATTCATCGTTATCCAGATGCACCAGCAGGGGTAGAATTTTTACGTCATCCACACCGTCACATTTTCCATTTTAAAGTTAAGGTTGATGTTTTCCATAATGATCGTGATATTGAGTTTATCCTTTTCAAACGAGAACTTGAGTCACTTTATTCTGCACAAACATTAGAGGTGGATTACAAAAGCTGTGAAATGCTTGCAGAGGAATTAATTGATTACATATCTAAAAAATATCCTAAGCGCAAAGTTTCTGTCGAAGTCAGCGAAGATGGAGAAAACGGTGCTATCCTGTCCTATTATACCCCCACCAAAGTTTCATAAAAGATATAAAACTATTGTCAAAGTTGATGTCCACAAGGGTATAGAATATGTGTCAATGATGGAATGGATTGATCAGAATAGTAAGGGTTCAGTTGATGTAAAATCAATATCCGATGGTTATGGAACTCTTGTTCTCTATTACGGTTTTGAAAATAGTGATGATGCGTTAGTCTTTAAAATAAAATATTCAAAATGAGCACAAATAATACAACAGGTGATAGATGGGTTTTTCGCAAAGAAACAGAAGATTGGGCCGGTCATTATCATGGGGTGAACAATAAATATCCTGTTATGGATATAGATCAAAGATTAAGGAGAGTTGAGGAACAATTATTACTTGTTGCTCCACCTGTTGATATGCTTGCTAAATATCCTGCACTTGCTGAAGCATACCAAAATTACAAAATAATTGAAAGGCTAGCATTAGGAAATGATAAAACCACATAAAGTATTAATCACAGGAGGTGGTGGGTTTATTGGAACCCAGGTATCCTGGGAATTGGCAGAAGCCGGCCATGATGTTACAATTGTTGATAGAAATCCTCCTATTCATAATTTTCCGGGTGTATATCGAATTGCTGACTTTTTAGATTTCATTCGATCTACCGATCAAACATTCGATACAATCATACACCTTGCGGCGGAGCACCTCATTGAGTATAGCGTGTCTGATCCGGAGAAATATTATACAAATAACGTGATAAAAACAAAGGCATTGCTTGAAGTTATGCGTGAACGCAGAATAAAAAATATTGTTTTTAGTTCAAGCGGAAATGTATATGGCAGACAAGGTAGCAAAAGTTCTCTCTCAGAAAATATTTATTATGATCCTGAAAATCCATATGCGGCTTCTAAGGTAACCGGTGAACTTATGGTTAAAGATTATTCTAGAGCATATGGATTAAATTATGTAATCTTTAGATATTTTAATGCTTCTGGCGCCGACCCAAAATGTCGATTTGGTTATGTCCAACGACCTGCTACTCATGTTATTCCTGTCCTATGTAATAAAATCCTAAATGGAGAAATGTTTCCAATATTTGGAAGTAATTATCCTACATTAGATGGAACATGTGTTCGCGATTATGTTCATGTAGCAGATTTGGCAAGAGCTCATACCAAGGCTTTAGAATTGTTTGATGGTCAAATAGCAAATCAAACATTAAATCTTGGTGGCGGCAGTGAAGGTATTAGTGTTAAAGAGTTAGTATATCATGCAGCAACAATTGTTAAGAAAGATCCTGTTATTGAATATAAGATACGTCGACTTGGTGATTCTGCCAGACTGGTAGCTAATATTTCAAGAGCAAAGGTTATTTTAGATTGGGAACCAAAATATGACATTAAGTCTATTATTCAACACGCCTGGAATTGGGAGAAAAAATATAATGAGCAAATGGTTGGAAAAATTCAAGAAGAAATCTAAAATGAATACTAAAACTTCACCTGTTCCTTCTACAGATAGCTTTCAGGGAATCCTTTCAGATCCCATTTATCAAAGTATGTTAACAGATACATTTGTAGGTGCGTCTACTGCTGTATCATATCCATATAATGTTACCTCGGTAGCAGCAACAGCAATGACAACAGCTAATCCTAATTTTACTGGTACAATCAATATTAATCCGTCTACATTTAGTATTGGTAATATAAATTATCAGCCGCCATATGTAATTCAATTAAGTAATAATGGAAAAGAAATTGTTAGATTGAATAATGATGGTTCAGTTGAGTGGAATAAAGAAATTAATATAGATGAAGCAGCAGAAGCATTCAGTAGAACATTATCTATGGGTGCAGAACTATCTGCAGGTATTACCAAGAAAGTTAAACTAAATATGCGAGATAGCGTATTTAATGATCTTATTGCTATTGCCAAAGAAAAAGGAAGTTTAACAGCGGAGGATTTGACTTTTCTATTAGAGGCGTCTAAAATAGTTGAAAAGCTAAAGGGCAGCAATGACACTTGAAGAATTGAAACAGATAAGAGAATCATTAGAAGAATGTGGTCCCGATGTAGAGAATTTCTCTTGGGGTCCAACATTGCATTTCGCACAGGAACGCAGAAAACAAGCACTAAAAATACTTAATCGAGAAATAAAGAGAATTAAGGAAAATAATGAGCAAAAAGAAGACTAAATACACCCTAGAAGAGCAATTAGAAATAAAGAAGGCAATTATCAAAGAGTTTGGTTTAGTTGAAAAGAAGGTAACACAAGTTTGGTTAGATTCATTTGACATTAAACCTGATCCAGAAAATCCCGATCATTGGGATTTTTTGCTTTATAGTAAAGAAAAAGAATGTTATATTAATTTAAAATTCTTTCCAAAGATTACAATCGAGCCTACACATACTACAAATTATCAACTCGGTGTTTTAAATTATGAAAAGAATATGCCAATAGAAACAATTCTTTGGTATTTGCATAATATATTAGATACAAGGGAATAATATGTTTGGATCAAATGAAATCGTAGGTCAGAAGTTTTTTAAAGATGCACCAAAGGATAGCTTGTTTGTTACAAGCATGTTTCTTACATTACAAGGTGAGGGTCCATTAGGTGGATTAGTAGCATTATTCATTCGTCTAACCAAATGTAATCTTGCATGTTCATTTTGTGATACGTTCTTTGACGCTGGTGATTGGATGTCATTTGAACAGATTGAAGAAAAAGCAAAAGAAACAATCAGAAATTATTTTAATGGAGACCCACCTGATTGGGCAATATCTAATAGAGGTGGACCTTTACATCCAGGTGTTGCGTTAGTTATTACAGGTGGTGAACCTACTTTACAAAAGAATTTAACAGAATTCTTAAGAAGACAGGTAGGTGATTACAAAGCAGTTCAAATTGAAAGTAATGGAACAGTCAATTTAGAAATTCCAAAAGGTGTCTTACTTGTTTGTAGTCCTAAGTGTGCAGAAAAGGATGGTAAACCTACCAAATATCTAGCACCAACTAAACAAATACTTCAACGTGCAGATTGCTTGAAATTTGTAATGAGCGCAGAAAAGGATAGTCCATATAGTGAAGTACCGGATTGGGTTCATGATTGGAAACATAGAACAAGTGGAGAAGTTTATATTAGTCCAATGAATATGTATAATGATTATCCATATAGGGCTAAGATTCTTAGAGCAGAAAAACAAGGTGAAATTACCATGTTCGAACGCTCTACAGTAGATGAAGTTATTAGTTTCTGGGAACCAGGTTTATTGAATATGCGAGCCAATCAAACCAACCATGAATATGCGGCTAAATATTGTATGTCACATGGGTTTAGATTAAACTTACAGGTACACTTATACGCATCATTGGCATGAAGAAGGATTACAAATATAAGATAATATCTTATAGTCCAAATAGACAGGTACACGAAAGCAAAAAGAAGTGGCTAGAGACACAAGGGATATTTTTTGGAGGCTACGATTTGAAATCTATTCCTAAATCTTATGAGAAACATTTTCTTGGATTAGATTTTTATTGGTGTTTTGATAATCCAGAAACTGCCCTTATGTTCAAACTTAAATGGGGAGAGGATAAATGAGTAATCTGTGGATTAATATTAGATTTGGTGCTTATCATTTACAGCTTGATAATGATTGGAAATGGTCTTGGAAATACAATGACGCTCATAGTCCAGAAAAAAGAAATTGGAATTTCAAATGGTTTGCTGTGTATGATTTTCCAGGCCTAAATAAATTCTTAAAAGATTAAAATGATAATTCCAGATGAATTAGTTGGCCGAGTTGCCAAGACCAGATTAAGCGGCGCAATTAGTGGTTTCAGAAAACTAGATGAGATTAGGAAGTTGTGGCAGGTAGCCGAGATAGATGTCGTGTATGAAAATCTCGATCCGATCATCGTAGTGGTTTTTGAATCCACGGAGGATTGCCTAGCTTTTAAATTAAAATACGGAGATGATTATGCCTAAGATTCCATTTGAATGGATGCCAGGTTCATGGGGACTGGCAGGTAAAACGAAAGAAATAGCAAAGGCCGAGTATGAGCTTACGGGTTTTGATCTTGAAGAAAAACTATTAGAATTAAAGAAATCAGAACTTCCAGAACATGATTATTTAAGACAGATGATTGAACTTAAATATAAATATAAGAAGTTGGATGAAGCAGATTATCACAAGAACCTTGCTGCTCTTATACAAGATGAGAAGCAACGAAGTCTCGCATTCCTAGAAATAGATTATAGAGAAGGTACAATCGGAGAGCTTGATTATAACAAACAACTTGCTACACTAAAGGGCGAGCCATGGGTCAATGTAGTTAATATGGATTTTACCAAAGCCTCATCTCTTGAAGGCAGCTTTGAATTAGACTGGAACGAACATTTTGTTACAAAGCTGAAGGCCGAAGGATATACGGGACCCACTCCAGATAACATAGTAAATCAGTGGTTTATGGAACTCTGCCGAAATATAGCGTTAGAGGAATTCGACGGCACAGGAAATTTTACTCCTGATTCGGAAGCCAATCTAGAAGCTGTGAAACGTTGGAGTTCTGAATCGGAATCCTTTCCAAAAGGTAGAAAAGGTTACAAATAATGGATCATTGGAGAACATATTACGCAATGAAGAGTAGACTAGGTGGAGAGAAGTTCACTGCTCGCGATAAACTTGTCCATCATTGGAATCCTACGCCAGGATGCAACATGCACAAGAGCATCGTAGGTAACCGCAGAGGTGGAATCCTTTTTGAGAAGTATTGTGGGTTGGTAACTCGTGGCAATCCAAATCTTATGTATTGGCGTTCACATCCAAAGGAGTGGAGTGAAATCCAACGCAGAGTGAAAATGTAAGAATGAATAAGATAACAATTATTCAAATGTATGATTTCGAAGCAAGAATAAAAACCATAATCGTAACAGCAGACGGCGTTGAAATTATGGAAATACATAGAAAAGGATATACTGATTCTATGGTGCTTCAAGATTTACTAAATCGAAATTATTTTCAACACATGAAAGGGGCGTGGTCTATTTCCTTTCAAGGTGTAATACATGTTATTCAACGTGATTCATTGGAATCCGCAATAGCAGTTGCACAAGAATATATCTATAATAGGGATAATAAATCCCATTTTATGGATTTATTTGACTAATCGTCAGAAATCCTGTACAATCACAACATATGCACACCTTCATTCATACTGACGGGCACAATCTCTTTCACCGTCAAATTAACATGACCAATCCTATGCTGGGTATCGATAGCATGATTGGTATGGCCTTTCACATGCTTATTCATAGTATGCGTAAGGAATACACGAAATGGAACGGAACCCATACAATCTTTTACCTGGAAGGGCGTAGCTGGCGTAAGGATGTCTATCCTGATTATAAAGCTACCCGAAGACTCGCATTTGCACAACAGACTGAAAAGGAACAAGAAGATCATCTACTATTAGTGGAGGCCTTTGATGATTTTGTCAAATACCTTGATGAAAAGACCAATATCACTGTTCTTCAAAATCCGAGAGCTGAAGCTGATGACATGATTGCGGTCTTTATTGAAGCTCACCCGGATGACATGCATATTCTTATTAGTTCCGATTCAGACTTCTTTCAATTGTTACGTTATCCTAACGTAATGCTTTATGATCCTGTGAAAAATATTCAAATTAAGCAGGATGGCATTTATGATGACGATGGAAAGAAGCTTGCATTCATTGTCGATACCAACGCCAAAATCAAAGTAGGTAAACCCGACCCTAATTTTGTAGCGGATCCAGACTGGTTTAATTATGCATTGTTTCTGAAATGTGTACGTGGAGACAAAACTGATAATATTTTCAGTGCTTATCCGGGTGTTCGTGAAAAGGGAACCAAGAATCAAATCGGAATCCGGGAAGCTTATCTGGATACCGGCAAGGGATATGCATGGAATAATTTTATGATGCAGAAATGGGTTGACCATAACCAAGCAACAATGGTTGTCAAAGAACGTTACGAATTCAATCGTAAGCTTATCGATCTGGCACAAATTCCGGATGATGTAAAAATTGGATGCCTTGAAATCATTGCATCAGAAACTGAACGTAAGAATATTCCTGCTGTAGAAATTGGAACTGCATTTATGCGCTTCTGTGGTAAATGGAATCTGAAACGAATTGGCGATAATTCAAATGGATTCATGCCAATGTTGAAATCTAAATACAAAGATTAAAAAGAATAAATATGAGTGTGAGATTAAAACCTATTACAGAAACTAGCTGGCTTGTGCTTGGCGATACCGATGAAACACGTATCGGGCTCTTGACTGAAATGCGGGAACAATATGTTCTCATGGCGCAAGGAGCTAAACAATCCTTCCTAAGTCGCAAAGAAGTAAACAAATACTTCAAGGAAAATGTTTTCGAAAATGTCATTGAAACAACTTCTGAATCCGATTTACAAAAAGATTATTTTATTAACGGATATCCTGTAGATTTCGATGGTCCGAATGAAGTAATCATCAAAGGAAATAAATTACCGTTATTCAGCAAAAAAGCAACAAGCGAAGTCTATTATAGTGCTGGATATTATTGTCTAAACTTTCCAAAAAACTGGATGCCTGCGTTCTGCCCTAAACTTTCTACACTCGAAACATATGAATATGCAGGTCCATATAAATCTGAATTAGAAATGCGATCTGCTTTAATTAAGCTTCGTAAAGAGAAAAATTCAAAGAAATGAGAAGCTATGCCTCCTCATATCGTTATACATTGGATGGGATTTCGCAAAGATTCAGGCCGTGGTTCCGTGTGGGCATGGTTCACTGAAGTAGGTAAGCCAGTTCAACCTATTCCTAATTACGGGTATGGTAGCTGGCCAGATTATGTAGCATGCCATGTAATATGGGGAAGTATTGGTAAGAAGCCTCAAATCGAAGAGCATGAACTAACTGAACATTTTCTTCAAGAAGTAAGAGTTCGTTCAAATAATTATAAGCCAATAGATCCTGAAAAAGTTATTCATCGCTGGGGTAAAGTTTTCAATGAGGAACTCAGCATGTATCTTTTACTGCTGAAAATGAAGGGATGACTAAAAGCAAAATCCACTTAAGTGGATGCCGATGAACCTGTTATCATAACTCGAATAATAGATAACGGCGCTTAATAGGTCTAGAAATAGACCTATTTTTATACTTCTTTTATTTCTATGTTAACTTTACCTTTTGCTCTTGATGATATTGCATGAGCTGAATTTGAAGCTTTCTGTTTATTACTAAATGTAACTAATTCACCACCTCTTTTCCATGGTCTAGTATTAACAAGAATATAATATCTAGTTCCTATTATAGGAGGTGTTTTAGGTTTTTGTACAGGAGGCGCTGGTGTGGGCGGTGCTGGAGGATTGTTCATCCTATCATAATCTGTATCGATTTGCAAATTTTTCAATTTGCCTTCTGGAAGAAATTCATGTATTCTCATAATGTTATATTTATCTATAGATTGAAAATTCGATTAAAACGCATTTTCTGATAAATAAAACTATATTTATTGGAGAATATGAAAATGGCACGCCCAAAACCAGTTATAATTTTAGAGAATGTCAATTCAAAGACCTATAAAGCTGAACAGGTTCTTGAAGCGGAAGCTATCTATGCGGTATTTTATCAAAGTAAACCAGTTAATTTACGAACACTGAATCATTTAGTTTCATACCCTGGACCTAAATATAAGAAAGTTAGTTTTTCCAATTCAGGCCATGCATTTAATTTAGCGGAAAGATTAAACAAATTATTCAAAACTACTGAATTTTCTGTTTATAAATTGACAAATGGTGAAGTTTGCTTAGAAAATGACAATTAAGGAAGTGTGTCTACAAAATAATCGGGATACATTTTCCCAAATTTTCTCATTATTACTCCAGCCACGGCATTAGCCTCATTTTCAATTTCACTTCCGTCGGAACCGTCTAGTTCCATTCCTTGATTAAGTTGTTGCCAATGAACTAATTCATGTACTAAAGTTCTCATAACATCCATTGGATGTCTATCCTTAGAAACAACTCTTACTGAATTTCCATCGAACTCCCCAAATGAGGTTCCGCCTCCCACAGCAGAATCGTCATCAACAAGATTTATTGGAGGCAACTCATCAATTCCAAGCTCATTCTTGCAGAGTTGTAACAAATGTGTTATCATATGTTCTTGGACAACTTCGTATAATTTCATAACACTATTTATCATGAACGCCGCAGACAACAAATCCGAATGGAAAAATCTAGACACATTAAAGTTCGACGAACTAACTATCGAACAACTTTTAGATTTAAATGAACAATTAGCCTTATTAAGGAAGCATCAAGAAGCACTTAAATGGTTGGAAAATTGCCCTAAATGGGCTAAAGAATTTATCCTAACACCTAAGAATGCCGATTCTGCTAAATTAAAATTTCAATTTCTGAAACAGAATATATCTAGAGCCAAAAACAGAAAGGATGGTAAAGTAATAGACATAACACCAGAATACGTTTGGTGGGTTGGACATAATCAAGACTGGAAATGTTCCCTTACTGGTGTAGAATTAGAATTTACTCGAGGAGGATATCGGTGGGGTGGAAAATGGTGTAATCCGTTTAGTTGTACCATGGATCGAATAGATAGTAAGAAAGGATATGTAGAAGATAATATTCAATTAGTAACTTGGCAATCCAATTGTATGAAACGTGATATTAGTAATGAGGAATTTATAGCAATTTGTAATGCAGTACATTCGCATAATAAGAAATGAACACAATCATTGAACAGGTTTCTTTTTGGGGTGCAGTGGTTGGTTCGGTCCTATTAGCATTGAACATCCCTATTAGTGGTTGGGCATATATTCCTTTCCTTATATCTAACATTGCAACCATTTATCTTCTTAAGAGAAGTAATGCACCCAAAATAGTAGCCTGGCAGAGTGGATTTTTCATATTCATTAACATAGTAGGTATTGTGAGGTGGCTGATATAAATAAAGATATGATCACTCCTTTGAAGACAGCTATCTTCGTGGAAATTAGAAATAAGCATGAAGAGGCAACACCATTAAATGATGAACAAATGAATAAACTATTATTTCATCATCCAGACGGTTTGCGTCTTTCACTCAAAGGGTTTTTGGTTATTAAGAATATATTCACTGCATACTCGTTTGAAATGCCAGATACAATAAAATCCAAACATCAAAAAAGTCTGGCTAAATTAGAATATCCATATTTCCTAACTTCAAAACGTTTGGTATTATTTTCGGAAATGGATGCTGCTGTTATAAAACTACACGGCAGTATTCAAAGCTTCCTCGAAGCCTTTTGCTTTGTTGACGAGTGAGCGACTATGTGTTAGTATTGTACTATTATGGGCAAAAAAGAAGTCATCAATCATGACCACGAAAGACTGTGGGAAGAACTTACCCTTGAAAGAAGTGTTCAGGATGGGGAAAGCCCTCCTTACGGCGGCTACGGTGGAAATCATCCGGGCTATAAAAACTATTCCTGGGGTGTTCCTGGAAATGATATTACTTACCGTAATAAAGAAGGTAAACTGCATCGTATCTACGGGCCGGCTTATGTAAGCACACGCCATGACATGGAACGTTGGTATAAAGATGGCGAGTATCATCGAGTTGGTGGTCCTGCTGTAAGGCATAAAAATACCATGCTTTGGTATTTTGAAGGTAAGCTTCACAATCTGGATGGTCCTGCAGTTATTGATCCAGGTGGACCTAAACAGTATTGGATTGACGGTAATCGTATTTCTCCTAAAGAATTCAAGAAACAAGTTAAAAGTAGACGAAAAAGAGGTTTGTTAAAATGAAAATTAAAGTATGGAGTGATCTTCACTTGGAATTTAGAGAATTCTTGTTCGATCATATTCACATTGAACATCCTGACGATAAGGATACCACCTTGCTTCTGGCAGGAGATATCAGTATTGGTACGACTGCAAAACCTTTTGTGGAAGCAATGTGCAATCACTTTAAGCATGTATTGATGATCCACGGAAATCACGAATACTACCACCAAGACTTTCTGAAAGTTGTGAAAGATTGGGAAGATTGGGAAACTGAAGGTGCTCCAAGTAACTTTCATTTCTTATACAACGACTGGCGTATTCTCGATGGTGTTCGTTTCCTTGGTGGTACTATGTGGACTAACTTCGGTGATGGAGATCCATTGACCATGTCCTACGCCCACAGAGTAATGAATGACTACCAAGAAATACGTGTTGAAGGTCAACGTATCACTCCGCATTTTATTTTGCGCGAGCATGATAGGTTCATGGATTTCCTCTTACCTAAATTCGAGGAACCATTTGATGGACCTACTGTTGTTATGTCGCATCATAGTCCTGGAAACGTCCTGAAGCGTAGAGGATATGCTGGAGATCGAGTCGATGCTTGCTATTTTGCAGACATTGAGGAGATGATTGGTTATCATGATAAGGCTGTGTTGTGGGTTCACGGACATACACACGAAAGTTGGGATTACACAATCAATAATACCAGGGTGGTTTGTAACCCTTATGGATACTGGGGTGAATCTACCAATCCAAATTTTGATAGGGCGCTCATTCTGGAAGTGTAATGCAGGAATACATTGAAGAATGTAAGTATACGGGTATTACCGGAATGGTGTATACTCCTTATGTACAGGACAACCTGGTAATACCAGGTTGTCCTGTATCTTTTCTTCAATTCGTTTATCTGTGCAATGTTTCAGATGAAGAAGCAACTATTCTAAAATTAAAATACGGATCGAAAATTTCAACTGAGTAGATTTACACAATCGACAAAGTCACTTATACTGCTAGTAACTAAAGGCATAATATGATTACGATTAAAGAATTTATGGAACTTATCGAGTATAAGATTTCCGATGGTTCGAGATATCAATGGGATTGTTATGGACATAGTGCCTGGACAATTTCTTACGAAGATATTGCTAAGAACACCACAATTTTTATTGTGTTTGATACGAATGATCAGACTGTTTTTGAAATGCAAGCATGGGATGGTTTGTATAAGAGAGAATATCGTTGGATTAATGAAGCATACATTGAGGATCATGCTGCTGAATGTTATCAGAGGAATGTTCCTGTCCGTCAATCTATTGATGAACGTAACTTTATTGATCTTGATGTAGAAATGGATATGATGGAAAAAGCATATGCCATTTTCAAAGGCTTAGAATATGACACTCGTGTTTCTATTCAACTTAACCTTGATAAGGATGTCGAATACCAATTGATGCAAATGGCTCACGAAAAAGATATGACTTTGAATCAATTTGTTGAAGATTTGCTTCGTGAGTATATCAAAAAAATTAAGTTAGAGATTTAAGAGAAAATTATGGAAATTAATAACGTTAAAATGTGGGTCGGAGATATGGAGGTTGAGGATGCTGCTATTCAGCAGATCACTAATATTTCTATGCTCCCAATCTTGGCAGGGCATATTGCTGTGATGCCAGACGTTCACATGGGTAAAGGAGCCACTGTTGGTTCCGTTATTCCTACTCGTAACGCTATCATTCCTGCTGCTGTCGGTGTCGACATCGGATGTGGAATGTGCGCTGTTATGACCAATTTGGTTGCAGATGATCTTCCAGATTCATTGTTCGCTCTTCGTAATCAGATTGAGCGCGATGTTCCTGTCGGCTTCAACGAGCATAAGGCAGGCACTCCGTCTGTGTCGGGTCCTTATGCTGATATCCTTCGTAAGAATTTGAAGAAGACAATGGATCGATATGATCATTTGACACTTAAGGCAAAACTTGGACGCGCAGATGAAAATCGTATTGGTCGTCAGATTGGTACGCTTGGAGGCGGAAATCACTTTATTGAAATTTGCCTTGACTTGGATAATCGTGTGTGGGTAATGCTGCACTCGGGTTCACGTGGAATTGGTAACCAGATCGGAACTGTTGCGATTGAATTGGCGAAAGATCAAGCCAAGGTTCGCGCATGGGGTTTGGCTGACCAAGATCTTGCTTGGCTGGATGAAGGAACTGCTGAATTCGATGCTTATATCGAAGCTATGCATTGGGCGCAGGATTATGCACGTTTCAATCGTGACACAATGATGAATTTGGTATTAGCTGCGTTGAAGACTCGCTTCTCGAAGATGAAGACAATTGGTGAGGTAGTTAACTGCCACCACAACTTTACTTCGTGGGAGGAACACAACGAGCAAGGAATGTGGGTGACTCGAAAGGGTGCTGTTTCTGCTAAGACTGGTGAACTTGGTATTATTCCAGGCTCGATGGGTGCTAAGTCATTCATTGTGCGTGGTAAGGGTAATAAGGAAGCTTACTGTTCCTGTTCGCATGGTGCCGGACGAAAGATGAGCCGTAATCAAGCCAAGAAGTTGTTTACGTCTTTGGATCTGGAAAATCAGACCGCCGGAGTTGAATGTCGTAAGGATGACGCTGTCATTGATGAGATTCCAGGTGCATACAAAGATATAGATCAAGTTATGGCAGCACAAGCCGATTTGGTTGATATTGTGCATACGCTCAAGCAAATTTTGTGTATTAAAGGATAATCATTAATGTAATGTGTTATTTACATTAATGATAAATAGTCCATAGGAGGGAAACTATGGACTATCCAAAAACAGCAAAAGAGGCAAAAGAAATAAATGCACACAAATATTTTACAGGATTAGAATGTAAATTTAATCATATATCTCCAAGATATACGCATAATAGTCAATGTGTCGAATGTGGTAAAATTGCAGGCAGGAAAGCCAGAAATACGCCCGAAGGTAAAATATATGAAAAAGAATATTATAGAAGAATTCGAACTGAGCGTGTAGAACAGATAATGTTAAATTCGGCCAAAGGCAGGGCAAGAAAAAGAAATATACCGTGTTTGATAAATGCAGAAGATATTTTAAATGTATGGCCTTCAAACGGCTTATGTCCTGTGTTAGGTATTGAATTAAAACATAATTATGATAAGAATGGTGGTCATACTTCCAATTCACCATCATTAGATTGTATAAATCCTAAATTAGGATATATTCCTGGAAATATCGCAGTGATGTCACAGAAAGCGAATTTACTAAAAGGGGACGAAATAGATCCAGCTATTTTTAGAAAAATAGCAAATTGGATAGAATCGCAAAACCTGTTGCGCTAACATTAGGTCGACTATATAGTATAATTACTGACGTGGTGTCAGAAATTAATTATTACACAGAAAGAAAATTATGTCTACTCAACAAATTAGTGTCGTGGTTGCTGAACGAATCAAGAATATCGCTCCGGTGGTTGCTGACAAGGTGGTTGAACATCTTGTTGCAAAGGAACTTACTCGTCGTTCCGAAGCTGTTATCAATGGTTTTAGTGAATTGGACAAGATGAAGTCCGACCTGAAGAAGACCAAGCCCGACGTAGTTGCTTACAACCTGGATGGTTCCGTTGCAAGTTCCAACTGGACCAAGCCCACCCTGGAAGCAAAGAACAAGCTGGAGCAGAAGATCGAGAA
>Ga0315912_10002083_pt1 | contig 22252 bp, 23 predicted proteins | sample VfabasoilMG_FD_204469 | JGI IMG/M metagenome (GOLD analysis project Ga0315912, IMG submission 204469) | Garden soil microbial communities collected in Santa Monica, California, United States - V. faba soil | ecosystem: Environmental > Terrestrial > Soil > Garden | place: USA: California...
GTACCGCCATGCTTCGACGCCATTACCTTCGTCAACGCCGCCGTCAACGTCGTCTTCCCATGGTCTACGTGACCAATCGTCCCCACGTTTACGTGCGGCTTGGTACGTTGAAACTTGTCTTTGGACATTTCCGACTCCTGACTTTGGCTTCGACTCGGGTGGGGTTCGGGCCGCCACGCCGTTTTATCTCTATATACTAATGTGTAGCGTTTTCTGCACTACTTTGGTGCAACGACGCTGGTCCGTGGAGCCCACAACCGGAATTGAACCGGTGACCTCTTCCTTACCAAGGAAGTGCTCTACCGACTGAGCTATGTGGGCGGGAAGCAAACCGGGAACAGAACTCCTGTTCACCTCACCTTCCTCAAGCTCGCATCCGGAAATGGAGCGGGTGAGCGGAATCGAACCGCCACCATCAGCTTGGAAGGCTGAGGTTCTACCGTTGAACTACACCCGCCTGTTCTCGCCCTACCTCGCTCGCAATTTGGTGGAGGGGGTAGGATTCGAACCTACGAAGGCAATAGCCAGCAGATTTACAGTCTGCCCCCGTTGGCCGCTTGGGTACCCCTCCGCGGAATAAGCCGGCTATTGTCTTTTCAGACCTGCGCAGTGTCAATCAGGCGACGGGCGAACTTTTCTACGGCCACCCTTCGCGATGCCTCGCTATGCAGCATCATCACGAGGTCGGCCTCGCCCTCGGTCAGCCCGAAGCACGACCGGAGCCGGGCGCCCTCTTCGCCTTTCTCCGCGCAGCCAATGGCTTGCTCGTACGCCCCCGCATCCGCCGCGATTTCGAGCTGGCCGAGCCGCTCGCCGAGCCTGCTCAAGTCCTCTCGGCCGCGATGGTCGTTGGCCTCGACGCGCGCCGCGAGGTCGTCCAAGACCCTCGAGAGCGACCGCTCGAGCACCGAGCAACGGTCCGTCAACGCCGAGATCCGGCGATGGATCGGCCAGACGAAGCCGACGTCGTAGACGATGAGGATCGCCAAAGCAGCCGCAGCGCCCAGCGAGACTTCGAGCCAAGGTAGTTGGGTCAGCATTACACGTACTCGTCTATGTGTTCGGAAGGTTGATCGCGCTCTCGGTCAGCGTCCTCGGAGGGCACGCGTCGCACCGGGGGCTCCTGCGGCGGCCGCTGGCGGCGCCCCGAGCCGATGTTTCGCCCGACCGGCGATGGCAGCGTAGGAACGGGGGGTGCAATTCGTTCGACATCGGCCATGTGGCGCTCCAACTGACGTTGGTCCTATGCCTCACTCGTCCTTGAAATACTTGTCGAGGCGCGCGCGCACGCGCAGCACCGCCTGACCGTGAATCTGGCAGACGCGCGACTCGCTGACCTCGAGGACCTGGCCGATCTCGCGCAGGTTCAGCTCCTGCTCGTAATACAGCGACAACACGAGCCGCTCGCGCTCGGGCAACGACGCGATCGCTTGCGTCACCGCCTCGCGGAACTGATCTTCCTCGAGCATCGTCTCGGGCCCGTCCTCCGGCGCATCGGGCAACATCGACGCGCGCTCCGGGTCTCCCGCGAGCTGCTCGTAGCTCAAGATGCGGCTCGACGCCGCGCTCTCGACCATGCGGTGGTATTCCTCGATTCCGACACCGAGCGCCGCGGCGATCTCTTGGCCTCTCGCGTCGCGGCCCGTGCGGTTCTCGATGGCTCGAATCGCGAGCGACACCTGCTTCGCGTTGCGGAACGTCGAGCGGGGCGTCCAGTTCGAGCGGCGGGCCTCGTCGAGCATCGCACCGCGGATCCTGATGCCGGCGTAAGTCTCGAAGTTCGCGCCCTTCGTCGGCGCGAAGTTCTGCGCGGCGTTCAAAAGCCCGATCATGCCCGCTTGGATCAGATCGTCGACCTCGATGTGCGAGGGCAAGCGGCTCACGACGTGATAGGCGATGCGCTTGACGAGCTCGCCGTGCTGCAGCACGAGCTGGTCGGGCGGCGGCAAGTCGGCGACGGCGGCTCCTTTGTAGCCAGGCGTCATTGCACCTCCGCTGCGCAGGCCTCGTTCGAGCGAACGAGGCGCTCCATGAAGAACTCGACTCCGCCGCGCGCGTGCAGCGGAGCGTCCCAAGCGTCGATCGCGCGCGCAATGCGTTGAAACGCGCGCGCGGCCGGGCTACTCGGAAACGCCTCGACGACGGTCGCCTGCCGGCGAATCGCCTGTCTCACGAACTCGTCCTCGGGCAAGTAGCCGAGATACGCCGGCGTGATGCCGAGAAAACGATGACAAACGCGCATCAGCTTCTCGTGCAGCTCGCGCCCTTCGGCCGCCGACTCGACGCGGTTGGCGACGATCTCGAAGCGGCAACCCGGCTGGCGCCGGCTCAGGACTTTGATGAGGCCGTACGCATCCGTCAGCGATGCCGGCTCGTCGCAGACGAGCACGACGACGCGCTGCGCCGCCTCGCTGAACGTCACGACGCCGTCGCCGAGGCCGGCCGCCGTGTCGACGAGCAGCACGTCGACGGGCTCGAGCAGCTCGCTGAACGCGCCGATGAGCCCCGCATGCTGCGCGCGGCTTAAGGTAGCCATGTTGACGCTGCCCGACGTTGCAGGCACGACGCGCAACCCCGAGGACGCCGTCTGAATGACGTCCTCGAGCGCGCATTGCCCCGCCATGACGTGCTCGAGATTCAGCCGCGTCTTGAGACCCAGCAGAACGTCGACGTTCGCAAGCCCGAAGTCGGCGTCGAGCAGCATGGTGCTGCGCCCGAGCGCTGCCAGGGCCGCGCCGAGATTCACGGCCGCGAGAGTTTTTCCGACGCCGCCCTTGCCGCCCGTGACTGCGACGACTTTCGTGGCGCGCGGCGCGCGCAAGCGCCGCAAACCTGCGGCTTGATCGATCAGAACCTCAGGCATTGGCGGCGAGCTCCATGTGGCCGAATCGAGCGGCAAGCTCGTTCTCGTCGGGCGCTGCGCCGGAGCTCGCGGAGAGCTTCAGCGCGTTGTGTAACAGCCAGAAACGTTTCGGTGCCGCGCGGTGCAGATCCTCCGGCACACGTTGGCCGTCCGAGAGGTACGCCACGGGCAAGCCGCTGCCGATCGCGAGCGACAGCACGCCGCCGAGCGTCGCGGCCTCGTCGAGCTTCGTGACGATCAGCGCTTCGGGCCGCGCTGCGTCGAACACCTTCAGAGCCTCGGCGAGACAGCCGCGATCGGCGCCTGCCGACAACGCGAGAATCGTGCGCACCGAATGACCCTCGACCTTCAACGTCGTGAACTGGTTCGCGAGACGCACGTCGCGCTGGCTCATGCCGGCCGTGTCGATCAACACGAGCTTCTTGTGCGCGAAGCCGTCGAGCACACGGCGCAAATCCGCGGCGTTCTCGGCAACGTGCATCGGCGCGCGCAAGATGCGCGCGAAGTTGCTGAGCTGGTGGCGCGCGCCGACGCGGTACGTGTCCGTGCTGACGAGGCCGAGCTGATCGACGCTGTGCCGCAGCACGAAACGCGCCGCGATCTTCGCGATGCTCGTCGTCTTGCCGACGCCCGTCGGGCCTACGATCGCGAACACGCCGCCCTCGTCGGCAACGTCCCAGGCCGCGAGCGGCAACCGCTCGCCGAACCGGCGTACAACGAGCCGCATGGCTTCCTGATAGGCCGACTCGGGCGGTACCCCGTCGGCGAGCTCCGCGGCGAGCGCCGTGTCGACCCCGAGCTTCGCAAGCTCGCGAAGCAACCGCGCGCGCACGGGCGCTTGGCGGTTCAAGTCGTTCCACGCGAGGCTCGCGAGCTGAGTTTCGAGCAGGCGGCGCAGATCCTTGATCTCGTGCGCGACCGTCGTCTCGGCCGTTTCGTCCAGTGCGGTCTCGAAAGCCGGCGCGGGCGGCGCTGGCGGCGGAGCCGGCTGCGGCGCCGCGGCAGGCTGTGCGGCCGCAACACGGCGCGCGGCTTGCTCGTACTCGCCGAGCTCACGCGCGCTCGCTTCGTCGGCGGCACGGTCGCCCGCAACCGCCTTCACGTCGCCGAACAAGCTGCCGTCGTAGTCGACGGCCGCGATGACTTCGACTCCGTTCGTCAGTTTGCGGCTCGATAGCATGACGGCGTCTTCGCCGAGATCGGCCCGGATCGAGGTCAGCGCCTCGCGCATGTCATCGGCAACGTATCGTCGAATGTTCACTCGATCTCCTTTGCGAGCTACGCGGCATTGGCGCGTGCGGGCGCCGCTCGGCCGGCAGCGTTCGCGCTACCGACGCTCGCGACGACGCGCAGCGACTTGTTGTGTGGAATCTCGCCGTACGCGAGCACGGCCAGGTTCGGCGCACCGTGGCGCGTGAAACGCGCGAGCCACGGCCGCAGCTGAGTCGGCACGAGCAGCACGGCCGGCTCGCCCTTCAACTCCTGCTGCTGCGCCGAGTCGATCAGCGCACCGTGCAAGCGATCGGCCAAACCGGGCTCGAACGTCGGGCTGCCATCGCCGCCTTTGAAGCCGTCGCGCAAGAGCTGCTCGAGCGAGCTGTCGAGCGTGATGACGGGCAGCTCGTTGCGCAGGCCGTAAATGGCCTGGACGATCGAGCCGCCGAGCGCCTCGCGAACGTGGCCGAGCAGGACCAGCGGGTCCTGCACCTTGCCGCCGTGCTCTGCGAGCGTCTCCGCGATCGTGCGGATGTTGCGCACGGGAACGCGGTCGACGAGCAACTCTTGCATGACCTTGACGACGACACCGAGCGTCAACGCGCCGGGCGTCAGGTTCTCGACGAGTTTCGGCGCGGTCTTCGCGAGCCGGTCGAGCAAATGCTGGACTTCCTCGTGGCCGAGCAGCTGGTAAGCGTGCCGCTTCAGGAGCTCGCTCAAATGCGTCGCGACGACCGTGGCCGCGTCGACGACCGTGAAGCCGAGCGCCTGCGCGTGCTCCTTCGCGGCCGGCTCGATCCAATACGCGTCGAGGCCGAACGCGGGGTCCTTCGTTCGCACGCCGACGATCTGCGCGGCGACGCCGCCCGGGTTGATCGCGAGGTCGCGCTCGGGTTGGATCTCGCCTTCGCCGACGGGCACGCCCAAGACCGAGATCCGATACGCGGAGGGCTTGAGCTCGAGGTTGTCGCGGATGTGCACGGACTGGACGAGAAAGCCGAGCTCTTCGGAAAGCTTGCGGCGCACGGCTTTGATACGAGCCAGCAGCGGGCCGTTCTGGTTGCGGTCGACGAGCGGGATCAACCGATAGCCCACTTCGAGGCCGATCAAGTCGACTGCGCTGACGTCCTCCCAACCGAGCTCGCGGTCGGCCGCCGGCGGCTCGGGCTTCTTCGCGGCTTCCGCGGCAGCGGGCTGAGGCGCCGCGGCGATGCGCGCGCGCTTCTCGAGCCAGTAGCCGGAGCCGATCGTAGCGGCCGCGAGCAGCAGGAAAATGATGTTCGGCATTCCCGGCAATAGGCCGATCACGCCGAGCACGCTGCCCGCGATCGTCAACGCGCGCGGGTGCTGCACGAGCTGCCTGACGACTTGCTCGGAGAGCGTCGCCGCACGCGACATGCGCGTCACGATGACGGCGACGGCCGTCGACGCGAGCAGCGCCGGAATCTGTGCGACGAGGCCGTCGCCGATCGTGAGCAGCGAATAGATGCGCCCGGCCTCGGCCAGCGACAGCCCGTGATCGAGCGTGCCGATCACGAGACCGCCCAGGATGTTGATGACGAGAATCAAAATGCCGGCGACCGCGTCGCCGCGCACGAACTTGCTCGCGCCATCCATCGCGCCATAGAAGTCCGCCTCTTGAGCGACGTCGGCGCGCCGCGCGACGGCTTGCTCCTGCGTGATGAGGCCCGCGTTCAAATCCGCGTCGATGGCCATCTGCTTGCCGGGCATCGCATCGAGCGTGAACCGCGCCGTGACCTCGGAGACTCGCCCGGCGCCCTTCGTCACGACCATGAAGTTGATGACGACGAGAATCACGAACACGACGATGCCGACCGCGTAGTTGCCGCCGATCACGAACTCGCCGAACGACTCGATCACGCGGCCGGCCGCGCCCGTGCCCGTATGGCCGTGCAGCAGAACGACGCGCGTCGACGCGACGTTCAGCGCGAGGCGCAGCAACGTGATGCCGAGCAGCACGGTCGGAAACACCGCGAAGTCGAGCGGCCGCTTGACGTAGATCACGGCGAGCATGATCACGAGCGACAGCGTGATGTTGAACGTGAAGAACGCGTCGAGCAGCAACGGCGGCAGCGGCACGACGACCATCGCGAGCAGCGCCACGACGAGCAGCGGCACTCCGAGCCCGAGACGGCCGACGTCGCCAAGACGCGCGAGAACGGCGGCGCTCACGCTTCAACTCCTGCGCTCGCCCGGCCGCGCTGTGCTTCGGTCAGCTCGGGGTCGATCACGAGCACGGGCATTTGCGGCTTGGCCTTGGGCCGGCCCGCGCGCGGCTTGCTGCCCGGAGCCATGCGCCCCGTCAGCTGGTAGATGTAAGTCAGCACCTGCGCGACGGCCACGTAGAGCTTCGGCGAGATTTCCTTGCCGATCTCGCTCGTGTGATAGAGAGCGCGCGCGAACTGCGGGTGCTCGAAGATCGGCACCTTGTGCGCTTCGGCGACGCGGCGGATCTGGAACGCGATCAGGTCGGCGCCCTTCGCGACGACGCGCGGCGCCTTCATGTTCTTGGCGTCGTAGCGCAGCGCGACGGCGTAGTGCGTCGGGTTCATCGCGACGAGGTCCGCCTTCGGCACGTCGGCCATCATGCGGCGAGTCGCCAGCGCACGCTGCAAGCTGCGGATGCGCGACCGGACCTCGGGGCGGCCCTCGGTTTCCTTGAGCTCGTCCTTCGCCTCCTGCTTCGTCATGCGCAGCTGCCGGCGGTGGTGCCAGAACTGAAACGGCACGTCCGCGGCCGCGACGAGCACGAGGCTGGCCGCGAGCCCCGTCAAGCACACGCCGACCAGCCAGGCCGAACGCTCGATCGCGGCTTCGAGCGTCAAGCTCCCGAGCGCGAGGAAGTCGCCGCCGAAGTTGTAGAGCAGAACGCCCGCGACGACGGCGACGACGGCGAACTTCGCAAGCGCTTTGACGAGCTCGACCAACCCCGTGACGCTCGCGATGCGGCCGAAGCCCGCAATCGGATTCAAGCGTGAGAAATTCGGCGTCAATGCCGTCGTGCTGAACGACCACCCGCCGAGCGCGACCGAGCCCAAGACCGCGGCGCCGACCGTCGCGGCCGCGATCGGCAGCAGCAGCCGCATTCCGCCGAGCAAACCTTCGAACAGCGCGCGCGGCAACAGCGCCGCGTCGAACAGCGCCTCGCGCGGCACCTCGAGACCGAGCTCGAACAGCCGCTCGAGTCCCTGCCTGAAGTAGCTGCCGCCGCCGAGCAGCGCGGCCGCGCCGGCGATGACGACGGCCGTCATCGCGAGCTCGCGCGAGCGCGGGACTTCGCCGCGCGCGCGCGCATCGTCGAGCCTCTTGGCGCTCGGTTGCTCGGTGCGGTCGTGTTGCGGTGTGTCGTTCTCGGCCATGGTGTAAAGCTCAGGCGACGAGCACGCCGGCGAGCATCCGCAATGTCGAGTCCAGGAACTCGGCCATCAGCGAGCTCAAGTGCCCGATGTTGAGTAGCAGCAGCAGGAAACCGATCAAGAGCCCGGCCGGCAACCCGACCGCGAACAGATTCAACGTCGGCGCCGCGCGGCTCATGACGCCGAACGCGATGTTCGCGATCAGCAGCGCGGTCGCGGCCGGCAGCGCAATGCGCAGCGCGCCGGCAAACATCTGGCTGCCCCACGAGGCGATCGCGAAGGCGCCCTCCGCTCCGAGCGGCTGACCGACCGGCAGCGTCGTGAAGCTGTCCGCGATCAAACGAACGGTGGCCAAGTGGCCTCCGAGCGCGAGAAAGATCAGCAGGCCGAGAATCACGAAGAACTGGCTCACGACGGGGACCGAGATGCCGCGCTGCGGGTCGACCATCGTCGCTAACCCGAGACCCATGCTCATCGCGATCGTCTGACCCGCGATGATCAGCGCGTCGAAAATCATCTGCAGACAGAACCCGATCGCCGCGCCGATCAAGACTTCCTGCATGACCGTGAGCGCCGTCGGCAACGAGAAGTCGAACGGCTGCGCGACGGGAACGAGCGGCGCCATGACGACAGTCGCCGCCACGGTCAGCGCGATGCGGACGCGCGGCGGTACGAGCCGCGCGCCGAACACGGGCGCGACCATAATGACGCCGGCGATGCGAAAGAACGGCCAGACCGAGACCGTCAGCATGCTGCCGAGTAGAGCTTCGATCGCTTCGAGCGGTATCTGCATGGCTAACCGATCAACGAGGGAATGCTGGTGATCAGCGATTCCGTGTACCCGAGGATGACCTTGAGCATCCAGCCGCCGCCGACGTACAGCGCGCCCGCGAGCACGAGCAGCTTCGGGATGAAGCTCAACGTGACTTCGTTGATTTGCGTTGCGGCCTGGAACATGCCGATCACGAGGCCCGCGGCGAGCGCAGCGAGCAGCAGCGGCGCCGACAGCATCGCCGTCACGACGAGAGCCTGTTGGCCGATCACGATGACGGAGTCCGGCGTCATGCGAAAAAGCTCGCGGCGAGCGTACCGACGAGCAGCGTCCAGCCGTCGACGAGCACGAACAACATGATCTTGAACGGCAGCGAGATCAGCATCGGCGACAGCATCATCATGCCCATCGACATCAGCACGCTCGCGACGACGAGGTCGATGACGAGAAACGGAATGAAGATCAGGAAGCCGATCTGAAACGCCGTCTTGAGCTCGCTCGTGATGAAGCTCGGGATCAGCACCGCCAGCGGCACCTCCTCGGGGCCGAAGAACGGCTCGTGACCCGACAGCTCCGTGAACACGGCGAGGTCGTGCTCGCGAACTTGGTCGAGCATGAACTCGCGCAGCGGCACGAGCGCGTTCGTCGCAGCCGTCGTCGCGTCCTGCTCGCCGGCCATGTACGGCACGACGGCCTCGTCGTACGCGCGCGACATCACGGGCGTCATGACGAACAGGGTCAGGAACAGCGCGAGCCCGATCAGAACTTGATTCGGCGGCGTCTGCGGCGTGCCGAGCGCCTGACGCAGGATCGCGAGCACGATCACGATGCGCGTGAACGCCGTCATCGAAAGCACGAGCGCGGGCAACACGGTCAGCGCCGTCATCAGCGCGAGCACTTGAATGCTCAGCGAATACTGTTGCCCGCCGCCGGCGAGCTGATCGACGGTCACGGCCGGCAGCGATTGCGCAAATCCTAAGTGCGGCAGCGCGAGCGCCGCGAACAAGACGAAGAGGATGCGCTTCATCATGTCGGATCCGGCAGCACGAAGGTGGGCTCTGCGGAGCGCGCGCTTGCGCCGGCAGCGCGTTGCGGCGCGGCGCCGACGTTGAACACGCCAGCAGGGCTCACCGCGATCAAGAGCTCCTCGCCGCGCGCTTCGACGAGCACGAGGCGCTCGCGCGGGCCGAGCGGCAGAGCGGCCAGAACTTTCAGCGGTCCGTTACCGCGGCCGAGCCCGAGCGGCATGCGCCGCACGACCCAAGCCGCGGCGAAAATGAAACCGACGACGAGCGCCAAGCTCAGAATCACGCCGGAGAGGTCGGCCATTCCGACGGTCGGCGCGGCGGCGACGGAAGTCTCGCCGACGAGCAGGGCCGGAAGCAGCACGGCGGCGGTGCGCATCATTCCTTCAGCGACTCCACGCGCTTCTCGGGGCTCACGACGTCCAGCAGCCGAATGCCGAACTTGTCGTTGACGACGACGACTTCGCCGTGCGCGACGAGCGTGCCGTTCACGAGCACGTCGAGCGGCTCGCCGGCGAGCTTGTCGAGCTCGACGACGGAGCCTTGCGTCAACGCGAGCAGGTTGCGGACGCTGACGCGCGTGCGGCCGACTTCGAGCGTCAGCATGAGCCGCACGTCCATGATCAAATCGAGATTCAGCTGGCCCGCGCCCGTCTGCGGCGCTCGCGGCAACTCCGCGAACCCAGCCGCTGCGACGCTGCCTTGGTCGGCGCTCATCGATGTTTCTCCTCAGGGAAGTTGTTCACGTTCTTGACGGCCTCGAGCACGCTGACGGCGTTGTAGCCGCGCGAGAGACCGAACTTGCCGCGCAGCAGCGGCCGTTGCCCCGAGCGCAGCACGGCCGTCTTCGGCATTTCGATCGGCAAGATGTCGCCGGGCTTCATTTGCAGGAGCTCGCGCATGCTGACCTCGGTCTCGAGGAACACGCTCGTGAGATCGAGCTCCGTGTGCTCGAGACGCGCGGCGAGACCGTCGCGCCAACGCTTGCGCGTCTCGGCCGAGACCGTCTTCAAGCCCTCGGCGAGCTTGTCGCGGACTGGATCGAACGACGACAGCGGCAACAGCAGGCAGATCGATCCGCCTTGGTCCTTCAACGTGACTTCGGCGCGCGTGACGACGACCGTCTCGCTCGGCGTCGCCATGTTCAGATACGTAGCGTCGACCTCGCTCTGCACTTCTTTGAACTCGAGCGCCGCAACCGGCGACAGAGCGCGGCGGAACAGCTCGACGAGCATGTCGACGACGATCTTGTTGAGCCGTTGCTCGGTCGGCGTCAGCGTTTCGCGCGCGGCTTTCGGCGTCGCGCGCGTTCCGCCGTAGTAGGCGTTGACGAGCGCAAACGCGAGCTTGCCGTCCACGGCGACGAGCGCGTTGCGCGGCCACGGCTTCACCGTAAACAGGCTGAAGCTCGTCGGCACCGGCAGCGCCGCGAGCCAGTTGCCGTACGGCGCGAGCTGCACTTCTTGCAGCGTCACGTCGAGCGGCTGGCGAATCAGCTCTTCGAGCTTGCGCTCGAAGTCGGCGACCCAGCGCTCGTTCAGCCGGTCGAGCACGGGCATTCGGCCGCGCACGATGCGATCGCGCGCGACCAAGTCGTACGGTTGCGGCGTGCCGGTCGGAACGGCCTGCGCGCCGCCCTTCACGAGCAGCGCATCGACTTCCTCGCCGGTGATGTCGGCGCGGCGCGCCGGAACGTCTGTCTTCGAATCGGCCATCGTCGTCGGCTACTGGATGACGAGGCTCGTGAAGAAGAGCTCTTCGATCGGTTCTTCGCTGCCGTTCTTCGCGAGAATCTCGTTCGCAGCGACGAGCAAGTCCTTGCGCAGCTGCTCCTTGCCCGCCTGCGTGGTCAGCAAGTCGAGGTCGTAACCGGAGACGAGGAACAAGATCGCGTTGCGGATCGCGGGAGAGTGCTGCTTGACCGCCTCGACCGTTTCCTCGCTGCGCGCCATGGCTTGCAACGTCATCTGCACGTAACGGGCGCCGCCTGCCTGCTCAAAGCTGACGACGAACGGAGGATCGAGCGGGGCGTAGAGCGCCGGCGCAAGCGGTTCTTCTTCCTCGGCCTCTTCCTCTTCGACGGCCTCGGCGTCGCGGCCTTCGGCCAGCACGATCTCTTCGTCTTCGCCCTCGGCGGCGGCCGTGGCGTGCGATCCGGCGATCATGCCGTTGATCAGCGGTACCGCGACCTGCGCACCGACGAGCGCGACGAACAACAGCAGCGCGCCGACGATCACGAGCTTCATCTGGCTCGGGGCTTTCGGGGCGGGCGGGGTCGGCGGGGCCTTCTCGTCTTCCATTGAATACTCCTGAGCGATGAGCTCGGAGGGCCCATTCCAAGTTCCATGCCACGGCTGTGGCACGCAGGCTTTGCTAATGGAAACAGCTGGTTACGGAAAACCGTCGCCGCGGAAAAGCGCCGGAAAATTGGCGCATCGAGGCCGGTCGCGACGGCGAACCGCCGCGTCTGCGGCTCTAGGCGAAGACGTCGATTCGGCCGCGCGGCCGCGACGAGAACGCGAGCGGCGCTTCGTCCGCGAAGCCGCCGAGCTCGCCGAGAGGCGCGAGCGAGCGCTGGAACGCACCCGCCGCGTCGTGGCCGTACGGCGTGCGCTGGCCGCCGCGGCCGTCGTGCACGCTGGCGCCGCCGAGCTCGAGCCCGCCGACCGAGAGCAGCTCGCGCAGCCGCGGCAAGCTCTGCGACAGCTCGTCGCGCGCCGCAGCCGTCGACGCCGTCAGCTGCACGAAGGTCTTGTCGTCGACGAGCGAGATCTCGATGTCGAGCGCGCCGAGCTCGGGCGGATGCAGCGTGATGCGCGCCTCGCCGACATCGTGGTCGACGAGCATTTGCACGCGGCTCGCGAGCGCGTCCTGCCAATCCGGGGAGCGCATGTCGACGTGCGCCGGCTGCGCGGCCGATGCGTGCGGGCTTGGCGCACTGCCCTGCGCGCTCGGCAGCCACTCGGCTCGCGACGCGCTCGGCGTTTCCGCAAGCGTCACCGCAGAGGGTTGGACGATGTCCGGCGCGTCGGCGGGCCGCACGCCGTTGCTCGCGATGCTCGTCGATTCGGTTGCCGCCGGCGGGGCACTGACGGCCGGCGGCGAAGCGGGTGCTGCGTACGGTGTCGCCGGTCGGCGCAGCGCTGCCGAGTCCTTTGGCGATCGCGACGCGTGCTCCGCGTGCACGGCGAGCGGCTCGAGCCCGTTCGGCAGGTCCGACGAGTCGGCGAGTGCGGCCTGCGCAGCAGCGTCTGTTGTCTCGAGCGGCGCGACGTCCTGCACGAGCGAAGGCGGCTGCGTTTCGTCGGCCGGCAAATCCGCTGCGAACGCCGGCGTCGCAACCGTCGGCGGCGCGGCGCTCGAGGAGACGGCGTTCTCGGAGGTTTCGGCCAGCGGCAGCGCGAGATCGGGCTCGGCAGCGAGAGGGTCGCTCGGAGCCGGCATCGCGATCTTCAGGCGCGCGAGCACGGCGGCATCGGCTGCCTCCGTCGCAAACGTATCGGGTGCCACGGCGGCCGGGTCGGGCGCCACGGCCGCCAAGTCGAGCGGCGCGGGCGGCAATTCTTTGCCGGTCACCGGCCATGCTTGGCCGGTCGGCAAGGGCATCCCGAGCAGCGCAAGGCACGCCTCGAACGACGCCGTAGACGCCGACGAATCGGCGTCGGCCTCGGCCGGACGCAGCAACGGCGCGGCTCCGCGGGCCGCAGGGTCCGCGATCGCGAAGAGCTCCGCAGGCAGCGACGTCACTAGCTCCATGGTCGAGCCAATAGCGATGAATCGGTCACGCCAGGACCATTGCACGAGCTATGCCAGCGGCAACGCCCTCAATAGTCGGTGCTGAACAGCCGCTCGAACTCTTCGGCGTTCGTTGGAAACGTGTAGCGGTAGACCAGCTCGTCGCGTAGCGGCGCGCGGACGAACTTGTCGGCCGGAAGATACGCGCGCCGATTGCCCGGCAAGCCGAGCGTGACCGAGCTGAACGAGATCAGATCGTGGCGCACGCCTCCGTCCCGGACGCCTTCGCACTGCTGGAGAAACGGCCGCGTTTCGATCTCGAGCGTTGAACCCGGAAGATCGTCGACCGATACAACGTAGCCATCGCTGTTGGCGCGGTCGAAACTCACGAACGCATCGCCGTCGTTGAGCTCGAGACCGCGATCGGAATCGTAGAGGACTTCGCGGCCGGGGAGCCACGCGGGTGTGTAGTCTTCCTCGTCGCTCGCGGCGCGCACGCGCTCGGGGGCACGCTCCGTTCCGAGCTCCGTGTACGGGTTCAGCCACGGGCACGGGCAGAAATTCGTGTTGTCGCGCTCGAAGTCGCGAGCGGCCGTTTTGGAGCGCGAGTAGAAGCGGACCCATGCATCGAGGTCGGACGCTGATATCGCGTAGCCAAGCGGATTCGCCGCGCACGTGGCGTACGGCTGCGGCTCGGCGGGATGGATGTCGAGCAGGTCGACGTCGTTGTTGATGTCTGCCGCGCGGGCCTCCGCAAGCGCGACCTCGAACACTCGCTTGGCCTCGCTGGTCTCGTCGCTGTCGAGCGGCGCACGGAACCGGATATTCACGAACAGCGGGAACAGCGGATGCAGGTTGCGCTGCACTTCCTTGAGGAGCTCTGTGTTCCGCTCAAGCGCTTGTGCCGAGTCTCGGCGCTTGGCCACCGTGTCGAAGATCTCGGCTACGGCTGCCGTCCCGAAACCGGCGAGCACGAGTGCGATCGCGATCTTGGCGCGCCGGTCCGAGCGGCTCTTGCGCCCAATCTCAACGAGCCCCGAGACGGCGGCGACGCCAAGGCCGAGCAGCTTGACGAAGACTAGGAAATAGTCGCCGAGCATGGCCGCCGACGATACGGGCGGAGCCGTGCATTGGCAACGGCCACTCTCACTGGTCGCGCTCGAGCATGCGCCGCAGCGCGTGTTCGTCGAGCTCGCGTTGCGCGCGCCTGGCGTCCGATACGTCGGCCTCGCGCGCCGCGTCGGCCACGATCTTATCGAGCCCCTTCGTTCGGCGATGGGACTCGCGCCAGCGCTCGTTCTCCACGCGATACGCCTCGACGGCTTTTACGAGCTCGGCCTCGCGCAGGGCGACGACCTCGCAAAGCTTCGCGAGGAACGCGCGCGCGTTCTGCCAGCGCAGCGGATCCGTTGCGTCCGTGACCGACGCACGCTGACGGTATTCGGCCAGATAACCTCGCAGTTGCTCGACTTCTCGCTCCTTGGCCGCAAGGGCGCCCGCGCTCGCCGCGAGCCGCCGTGCAGCTTGCGTCTCGACCTTGCCCGCGTAGTCCGCGAGGGGCTCCAAGCGTTCTGCTTTGTTCATTTCTTCACCTCACGCGCGCGTTCAGCGAACAGCGCTTTCAACGCAGCGACGCTCTGAGCGAACGAGATCGACTCGTTGCCGTCCTGCTGAAGGAATTTTTGGATCGAAGGCCAGTACTGAATCGCTTCGTCGACGCGCGGATCGCTGCCCTTCGCGTACGCGCCGATCGTGATCAAGTCGCGGTTCTCCGCGTACGCGGCGTTCAATTGCCGGAACCGGCGAATCAGTTGCTGCTGCTCCGGCGATGCGATCAGCGACATCAAGCGGCTGATCGACGCCTCGACGTCGATTGCGGGATACAAGCCCGTCTCGGCGATCTTGCGCGACAGCACGATGTGGCCGTCGAGCACGGCGCGCGCGGCGTCGGCCACCGGATCGTTCAGATCGTCGCCTTCCGTCAGCACAGTGTAGAACGCGGTGATCGAGCCGCCGCGCAAGCCCCCGTTGCCGGCGCGCTCGACGAGCTGCGGCAGCTTCGCGAACACGGACACCGGGTAGCCCTTCGTGACGGGCGGTTCGCCGACGGCGAGCGCGATCTCGCGCTGCGCTTGCGACACGCGCGTCAGCGAGTCCATGAGCAGCAACACGTTCTTGCCCTGATCGCGGAAATACTCGGCGATGCTCGTCGAGAGCAGCGCGCTGTGCACGCGCTCGAGCGGCGGCCGGTCGGCCGGCGTCGCGATGATGACTGCACGCTTGCGAGTCTCGCGCGTCAAATACTGCGAGACGAAATCCTGCACCTCGCGGCCGCGCTCACCGATCAAGCCGACGACGATGACGTCGGCCGTCGTGAAGCGCGTCATCATGCCGAGCAGCACGCTCTTGCCGACGCCGCTGCCGGCGAAGAGACCGAGCCGCTGACCGCGCCCGACCGTCAACAACGCGTTGATGGAGCGCACTCCGACGTCGAGCGGCTCGCGGATCGGGCGGCGCTCGAGCGGATTCAGCGGCCGCGGCGTCAAGCGAATGCGATCTTCGCAGCGCAACGGCCCCAAGCCGTCGAGCGGTAGGCCCGCGCCGTCGATGACACGGCCGAGAAGACCCTGCCCCGCGCGCGCCTCGAAGACCTTGCCGCTCGGAATCACTCGTGCACCGGGCTTCACGTTGCCGATCTCGTCCGTGGCCACGAGCAGCAACGAGCCGCCCGAAAAGGCGACGACCTCGGTCTCGGCGGTGCCGCCGTCGGCGTCCACGACGACGCAACGGCTGCCGATCGGCGCCTCGCAACCCTCGGCCTCGAGCGTCATGCCGGCCATGCGCCGCAGCACGCCGTGCGCGGCGAAGCCGCGCGTCGCGTGCGGGTGTGTGCGCAGCGCCGAGAGGCGCCTGGCCAGGCGCGCGCCGCGGGACTGAGTGTCGGACACCGGCGGCATGCGGTTCAGCTGCGCGCCGCGGCGATGATTTCCGCGCAACGCGCGGTGAGCGTGCCGTCGACGAGCGTACTCTCGCTCGCGAGGCGCACGTCGCCGCGCCCGAGCGCGGGGTCGGTCGCGACGCGAAAGCGTTGCTCCGCGCCGGTTTTCGCTTCGGCACGCACGAGCGCTGCGTCGTCCGGGTGAAAGTACAGCGTGACGTCGCGCACGTTCGTCGCGAGCACCGCGAGGCAGTCTGCAACGGCTGCGCGCAGCACGGCGGGATCGTGCTCGACTTCGCGGCGCACGAGGTGCCGCGCGAGCGTGACGGCAAGACCCACGATCTCGTTCTCGACCGCCTGCTCGAGCTCTTGGAACGGATGCGTGAACGCAGCGACGAGCGCTTCGAGCCGCGCCACGCGCGCGGCGACTTCGGCTTTCCCGGCCGCGAGACCCTCGTCGTAGCCGCGCTGCTTCGCCTCGTCCTTGACCTGCCGCTCGAGCGCATCGAGCTGCGCGGCTGTCAGCATGTGGGCGCCGGTCCGCGCCGCACCGCGCAGCGCGTCCGCGGCCGTCGAATCGACGGCGGGCACGTTCCAGCGGCCGGCCGCGGGAGCCGCACTCTTGTCGATGACGCGCGAGCGCATCAGACGAACTCGTCGCCGCCTGCGGCGAGCATGATCGTTCCTTCCTCGGACAAGCGCAGCACGGTCGCGAGGATCTCCTTCTGCGCCTGCTCGACCTCGGAGAGACGCACGGGGCCCTTCGACGCGATGTCGTCGCGCAGGATTTCGGCCGCGCGCTTCGACATGTTCTTGAAGATTTTCTCGCGAACCTCGTCATCGGCGCCCTTCAGCGCCGTCGCCAACGTGTCGGCCTGAACTTCGCGCAGGACCGCTTGCATGCCGCGGTCGTCGATGTCGAGCAAGTTCTCGAAGACGAACAACGCGTCCTTGATGAGCTCGCCGAGCTCGGCGTCTTCGGCCTGAATCGCCTCGATCATCGTGCCCTGCTTCGGCCCGAGCAGATTGATCATGTCCGCCGCCGCTTTGACGCCGCCGAGCTTCGCCGTTTTCGTCGCCGTGGCTTCCTTCGCTTGCCGCTCGACGATGCTGTCGAGCTCCTGAAGCGCCGTCTCGGGCACCTCGTCGAGCCGGGCCATACGCATCGCGATATCGGCCTGGACCGCGCCGTCGAGCTCCTTCAGAACGTCGGCGGCCTGGCGGCTCGGCAGGTGCGCGAGGATCGTCGCTACGATCTGCGGATGCTCGCGCGTGACGATCTCCGCAACGGCGCGCGGCTCCATCCATTTCAAGGAGTCGATGCCGGTCGACTCGCGCCCCTTCAAGATTCGCCCCAGCATCGCGCCGGCGCGGCGCTCGCCCAAGGAATCCGTCATGACCTTGCGCAGGTATTCGTTCGTGCCGATGCCGATCGGCGTCTTGCCCTGCACGGCGACGAGCAACTGACCGAGCACGTCCGTGACGCGCTCGCGCGGCACGTCGGAAAGCCCGGCCATCGCGAGGCCGAGTCGTTGCACGTCCTCGATGTCCATGTGCTTCAAGACCGACGCCGCGGTTTGCTCACCGAGCGTCATCAGCAGGATTGCGGCACGTTCAGTGCCTTTGATTTGCGTTGCTTCAGCCATTGTCCTCAGCCACCCAGTTGCGAACTACTTGCGCCACTTGCCGCGGATCTTGTCCGGCGACGCTGCGAGCCGCGGCCATTCTGTCGTCGTAACCCATCGGCAGCGCCATGACGCGCCCGCCTCCCGGCACGAGCATTGGCCGCATCTCGCCGGCGTACTCGACCTGCGCCGCGGCGGCCATCACGGGCTGCGGCCGCGTCAGAAGCTGCATGATCGGGCGCAGCACGAAGTACGCGAGCGCGAGCACGAGCACGGCTCCGAGCACCTGACGCGCGATGCTCCAGAGCTGCGGGTTCTCGAGGAACCCCGGCGCTTCGGGCTGCGCGAGAGCAGCCGCCGGCTGGAATGCGGAATTCACGACCGAGATCGTGTCGCCGCGCGCCTCGTCGAAGCCGACGGCCTGGCGCACGATGTCCGTCAACGACGCGACCTCTTGCTCCGTCAGTGGAGTCGGCTGACCGTTGCGAGTGGCCGGAGGCTTGTTGTCGACGAGCACGCCGATCGACAAGCGCTTGATCGAGCCGACGGCCGCCCGCGTATGGCTGACGGTCTTGTCGAGCTCGAAGTTGCGCGTTTGCGACCGCGAAGTGCTCACGTCGGTTGCTGCCGTCGCGCCGGTGGTGCCGGCCGGCGGTGCCGCAACGTCGGGCGGCTGATTCGACAGCGCGCCGGGCACGCCCTGCACGCCGTCGCCGCGGCGCGTGTCTTCGCTCGTTTGCTCGCTGCGCACGAGCTGCACGTTCGGGTCGAAGCTCTCGCGCGTCTGCTCGGTCTCGGTGAAATCGATCTCGGCCGAGACGCTCGCGCGCACGCGCTCGGGGCCGACGATCGAGCCCAAGAGACTCTGGATGCGCTGCGAGTAGTCGCTTTCGATCTGCTTGCGGTAGTCGAACTGCGAGCTCGTGAGGCTCGCCGTCGAGTCGTCACTTTGGCTCGTCAGCAGCGCGCCGGTCTGATCGACGACGGTGACGCGCGACGGAACGAGATCGGGCACGCTCGACGCGACGAGGTGCACGACGGATTGGACTTGCTCGTCGTCGAGGCGTCTGCCGGCGAACAGCTTCAGCATGACCGACGCGCTCGGCTCGCGCTTCTGGCGCAGGAACACGGACTGCGGCGGCAATGCGAGATGCACGCGCGCCATCTCGACGGGCTGCATGCTGCCAATCGTGCGCGCGAGCTCGGTCTCGACGGCGCGCACGTAGAGCGCGTTCTCCATGAACGGCGTCTGGCCGAACGAGCTGCGCTCGGGCATCTCCTCGATGCCGAAGCCCGCGCCGCGCGGCAATCCCGCCGACGCGAGCTGCATGCGCACCTCGTATTTGCGGTCCGCCGGAACGAGCAAGCTGCCCGTCGCGGAATCGAGCTCGTACGGCACGTTGGTGCCGTCGAGCTGCTGCGTGATCTCGCCGATATCGCGGTCGGCCAGCCCGGAGTAGAGCGGCGTGTAGTTCTCGCCCTGCGACCAGAGCACCATCGCGACGCCCGCTGCGACGGCGGCCGCCAAGCCGACGAGCAGCAGAATCTGCTTCACGGCCGGCGGCAGTAGCGCGTAGAGCGGCACGCCGGCGGGCGCGGAATTGGCAGCGGTTTCAGTATCGGCCATTGGGTTTCTTCACTCCGGGCTAGATCGGCATGTTCATGATTTCTTGATAGGCGTTGACGAGGCGGTTGCGCACCTCGGTCATCGCCTGGAACGACAAGCTCGCCTTCTGCATCGCGATCATGACTTCGGGCAGCGCGACGGACTTGTCGCCGCGCTCGAGAGCTGCAGCCATGTCGGTGGCCGTCGTCTGCGCTTCGTTCACGGCGTTCATCGACGACTTCAGCAGCTCGGAAAAACCGCTGCCTTCGCGAACCGTTTCGGCGTGCCGCGAATCGGCAGTCGCCGCGAGCCGCTGCATCTCCGCTAGCAGCCGTGTCATCTCGACGCCCTTCATCGCTCGACTCCGCGCGCGCGATCGCCGGGCACTTCGATGCCGGCCGCGCGGATCCTCGAAAGCTTGTAGCGCAGCGTGCGATCGCTGATGCCGAGCTGCTCGGCGGCTCCACGGCGCGCGCCGTGATGCGCGGTCAGCGCGGCCACGATGCGTCGCGTCTCTTCTTCCCAGAGCTCGCCTGCGAGCCCGGCCGGCGGCGCTGCAGCCGCGTTGCTAACCGCCGCTTGCGCGCCGTCGCCCGTACCGGCCAGCGCGAGGTGCTCGACGTCGATGCAAGGGGCGCCTTCGGCCAAGAGCAGCGCGCGCTGCACGACGTTCTCGAGCTCGCGCACGTTGCCGGGCCACGCATGGACTTTGAGCCGCGCCAGCGCGGCCGCCGAGACGGCAAGCGGGCGCGGCGAGCGCGCCGCGACGAACCGCTGCGTCAACGCGCCGATGTCGCCGGGACGTTCGCGCAGCGGCGCGATCTTGAGCGGGAACACGCTCAATCGATAGTAGAGGTCTTCGCGGAACGAGCCCGCACGCACGGCTTGCTCGAGATCGCGGTTGCTCGTCGCGAGCACGCGCACGTCGAGCGAAATGGGTTTGCTCGCGCCGAGCGGCTCGACCTCGCGCTCCTGAAGCACGCGCAGCAGTTTCGCTTGTAGGCCGAGCTCCATCTCCGTGACTTCGTCGAGCAGCAGCGTGCCGCCGTTCGCTTGCACGAACTTGCCGACGCTGCGCGCTTGCGCGCCCGTGAACGCGCCCTTCTCGTGCCCGAACAGCAGCGCCTCGAGCATCTGCTCGGGTATCGCGGCGCAGTTCACGGCGACGAACGGGCCTGCATTGCGCTTCGAGCGCGCGTGAATGAAGCGCGCGAGAACTTCCTTGCCGGTGCCGCTCTCGCCGTTCAAGAGAACCGTCACGTCGCTCTGCGCGACGCGCGACGCGAGCTCCAGGAGCTTGCGGCTCGCCGGATCTTCGGCCACTGGCTCGGAGCCGGACGCGGTCTCGCGCGACGCGGCTCGCGACGAGTCGCCGTGCACGTAACGCGCGACGCGTTGCTCGAGCTCCTCGGCCTCGAATGGCTTGACGAGATAGTCGACGGCGCCGTCGCGCATCGCGGCCACGGCCTGATCGATCGTGCCGTACGCCGTCATCAGCAATACCGGCGGCGGCGCTTCGCGCTGCCGCAGTCGTTTCAACAGCTCGCGGCCGTCGACGGGCCGCATTTCGACGTCGCTGACGATGAGGTCGACGGACGTCGTGCCGAGAACCTTCAGCGCTTCGCCGCCATCGGACGCAGCGAGCACTTTGAATCCGGCCCCCTCGAGCGTCGTCACGAGCGCGTCTTGCAGCGGCTGGTCGTCCTCGACGACGAGGACCGTGCCGCCGCTCATGCGACCTCCCGGGCCGTCGGCGCCGCGGGCGGCGCTTCGGCCGCGGCCGTGCGCGGCAGATCGATGTCGATGCGAGTGCCGCCGCCGCGCTCGGAGTGCAGCGCCAGATGGCCTCCATGCGCCTCGGCTACCGTCTTGACGACTGCCAAACCTAAGCCGGTGCCGGCGGGGCGCGTCGAGAAGAACGGCTCGAACACGCGCGACTGCAAGCTCGGGGCAATGCCCGGCCCGTTGTCGCGAACGGTGAACTCGACGCGGTCGCCGCGCAGCTTCGCTTGCAGCGTGACGACGACGTCTGGCGAGGATTCGAACGCGTTGTTCACTAGGTTGGTCAGTGCCGCCGTGAGCGCTGTGCTGTTGCCGTCGAGCTCCACGAGCACGTCGCTGCCGTGGATCACGAGGTGAGCGTTCGGTGGCTTGACGGCCATCGCGGCGTCGTGGACCGCCTTGAACAGATCGGCGACGCGCACGCGCTCGCCGGGGCCCTTGCCGCGCGCGAACACGAGCATGTCTTGAACCAGAAGGTCGAGGTGGCGCAGCCGCTCGATGCCTTTTTCGAGCAGCTTGGCGCGCTCACGTTCGTCGCGGCGCGAGCGGCACTGCGACAGGTACAGCAGAGCGCCCGCGAGCGGAGTGCGAATCTGGTGCGCCAAGCTCGCGGCCATCTTGCCGATCGCACTCAAGCGCTGATTGCGCGCCGCAAGCTCTTGCAGCGCGCGCGTCTCGGTCACGTCGGTCAGCAGGATGATCTTGACGTTCTCGCGCGGCAGCGAGCTCGCCGCCAACGCGATCCTGCGGCCGTCGCGCGTCAACCAATCGCCGTCGGCCGCGCCCGGGCTCTTCAGCACCTCGCGCACGACGCGTTGCCACTGCTGGCCTGCGAGGTCGCCGCCCAATATCTCGGCCGCGACGCGGTTCAGCTCTTGGATGTGCCCGTCGTCGCCGACGACCACGACGCCGCCGGGCAGCGTCTCGAGTAGCGAGGATAGGCGCTGCGCAGTGCGCTCGGCCTCGGACGCCGCGGCTTGGCGCGCGCGCCGTGCATCTTCGAGCTCGCGCGTGAGCCTCGCGACGCGCTGCTCGAGCGTGGAATACGAGCTTTGCAGCTCGTTCGAGAGTCGATTGAAAACTTGAAACGCGTTCTCGAGCTCGCGGAGCTGTCCTGCCGAATCGCAAACCGACGTGTTGTCGAGCATTGGTGTACCTCGCTTCGGGGCAGAGCAAGAAGCGTGCCCGGAGCGAGAACACAGTCAAAACAGCGAGTTAGGAAACGGCGACGACGGCAAAGCGTCAATCGATTGACGGCGCGGCGGGCCGTCTGCCGGCGAATCGACGGCGCTAGGCGGTCGCGTGCAGTTCGTA
>Ga0315912_10002084_pt1 | contig 22234 bp, 15 predicted proteins | sample VfabasoilMG_FD_204469 | JGI IMG/M metagenome (GOLD analysis project Ga0315912, IMG submission 204469) | Garden soil microbial communities collected in Santa Monica, California, United States - V. faba soil | ecosystem: Environmental > Terrestrial > Soil > Garden | place: USA: California...
CCCGATGAGCGGGCGGGTCGTGGCGCTCTTGACCACGCAAGGCGACCTCACCGAACGCGGGCGCCCCTTGCTCACCCTCGAAGCGCCCGATGAGCCCTTGGACGCCATTCTCTTTCTGCCCCTCGCAGAGGGCAAGAGCATTCACCCCGGCATGGAGGCGCTGGTGTCACCTTCCACCGCCGAACGAAATTTGTACGGCTATTTAATTGGGCGGGTGGATACTGTGAGTGAGTTCCCGATTGATGCGCCGGGGCTCGCCCGCCGGGTGGGCAATGACGCGCTCGCTCAGACCTTTTTGCAACAAGGCGCGCTGATTGAAGTGCGCGTCACCCTCATCCCCAGCCCAGATACATTGAGTGGCTACTTGTGGTCTTCCCGCTTAGGCCCACCCCTGACGCTCACCAGCGGCACGTTATGCAACGCTTCTATTGTCGTGCGACGGCAGATGCCGCTCAGCCTGATCTTTTCGTTTTTAGGGGATAAGTAAAGCGCGACTTTAGCCTTAGGGCGATAATGTGTCATCCACATACTCCACCATGTTGATTGCCAAACTCAGCGCGCTTTTTTCTAATCAGCATTCAGCGCGCTTGCATACCCCCACTGTTTTGCAAATGGAATCCGCCGAGTGTGGTGCGGCCTCATTGGGGATCGTGTTGGCGTACTACGGGCGGCATGTGTCGCTGGAGGAGTTGCGGCATACATGCGGCGTCTCGCGCGATGGTAGTCGCGCGGCCAATCTCATCAAAGCCGCCCGACGTTACCAACTCATCGCCAAGGGGTTCAAAAAAGAGCCAGCTGAACTCCGCGCGTTGCCTATGCCGCTCATCGTGCATTGGAACTTCAATCACTTTCTCGTGGTAGAAGGCTTCGCGCCCGACAAAGTTTATTTAAATGACCCCGCCGCTGGGCCGCGCACGGTCACCCCCGCTGAGTTTGACGAGTCGTTTACGGGCGTGGCGCTGACGCTAGAACCCGGCCCTGATTTCCGCATAGGCGGCGTTCGCCCCAACCTATTGGGCGTGTTACAGCGCCGTTTGGCGACCTCATGGCGCGCGTTGACCTATGTGATCTTAGCCAGCCTCGCGCTGGTCATCCCCGGCCTCCTGCTCCCCGTCTTCACCCAAATTTTTGTAGATAACTATCTGGTGCTAGGTCTGCGCGATTGGGTCGCACCGTTGTTTTTGGGCATCGTGCTAACCGCAGTGTTGCGGGCTGGGTTGACGTTGTTGCAACAACATTATCTATTGCGGCTCGAGACCAAACTCGCTCTGAGTAGTTCAAGTCAGTTCTTGTGGCATGTGTTGCACCTGCCCTTAGAGTTTTATCTACAACGCTTCCCCGGCGACCTCAGCGAGCGCGTAACGATCAACGACCGCGTGGCACAGTTGCTCTCTGGTGAATTGGCGACCACCGCCCTGAATGTGGTGATGATCGCGTTTTATGCATTAGTGATGGCGCAATACGATTGGGTGCTGACGATTGTTGGGATATTGGTCGTCGCACTCAACTTCGTCGCGCTCCGCTATGTGTCGCGCCGCCGGGTGGACGCCAGCCGCCGCTTGTTGCAAGAGCGCGGCAACTTAGCTGGCACCACCATGAGTGGCTTGCAGATGATCGAAACGCTTAAGGCGACCGGCACTGAAGACGAGTTCTTTGCGCGCTGGGCGGGGTATCTTGCCAAGGTCGTCAACTCGGAACAAGAGCTGGGTTTGTCTACGCAACTCCTGACGATCACGCCTCCCTTGCTCTCGGCGCTCACTACGGCGTTAGTCCTCACGCTGGGCAGTTTGCGGATCATTCAAGGCGATCTCACCACCGGGGCCTTGGTGGCCTTTCAAAGCCTTATGTTCAGTTTCACCGAACCGGTCAATCGGTTGATCAACCTGGGTGGTGTGTTGCAAGAAGCTGAAGGCGATATGTATCGTCTGGATGACGTGCTGAACTATGATAAAGAAATTGCCTCGCCCCCGATGACCGCGGCTTATGAAGAGCAGTATCGGTTGACAGGGCGTTTAGAATTGCGCGATGTCACTTTTGGCTATAGCCGATTAGAAGCGCCGTTAATCGAAAATTTCAATTTGACCCTCGAGCCCGGCAGTCGGGTGGCGTTGATCGGGGGGAGTGGGAGCGGCAAATCTACTATCGCTAAACTCATTTGTGGCTTATACGAACCCTGGAGCGGCGGGATATTACTTGACAACCAGCCGCGCACACACTTTCCCGCGCGCGTCCTGACTGGCTCAATTGCTATGGTCGATCAAGACATCTTCTTGTTTGATGGCACGGTGCGCGACAACATTACGCTGTGGGATACCACCGCCCCAATGGCGGATGTGATCCAAGCCGCGCGCGACGCCGCGATCCATGATGACCTCGCCGCACGCCAAGGCACCTACGATGCTATCGTTGAGGAAGGCGGGCGTAACTTTAGCGGGGGACAACGCCAGCGTTTAGAAATTGCGCGGGCCCTAGTGAACAACCCGACCATGTTGATCTTGGACGAAGCCACTAGCGCGCTCGACCCGATTGTGGAAAAACAAATTGACGACCATCTCCGCCGACGAGGGTGCGCGTGCCTCATCGTCGCTCACCGGTTAAGCACGATCCGTGATTGTGATGAGATCATTGTCATGGAACACGGGCGCATCGTGCAACGCGGCACGCACGAAATGCTCCGCGATTTGGATGGCCCATATGCCGACTTGATCCACTCAGAAGGCGGCACGGTAGAAAAGCCGCGCGCGGCGTCGCTGTTGGATAAGCTGATTTAGGCATGCGTCCCTCCAAATCCACCCTCTTCGAGAAAGTCACCGCGTCCACGAACGACGAACAAGGCTCGTCACAAGAGCTCTTTCTCTTGCGGATGCGCTATAAAGAAGGCCGGCTGGTCGAGGCGGGTGCCAACGCGCCTTTCCTGCTTAACGACCCGGACTATGCGTGGCTGGTCTATGCCGGCAAAGTGGATGTGTTTATCGTCGCCATCCAAGAGGGGCGCCCCGCCGGGCCGCGTTATCACCTCATGCGCGTCGAAGCCGGGCAAGCGGCGTTTGGGATGACATTGAGTTCGCACCTCTTGGGGCTGATGGTGGTGGGCGTCGCCGACACAAAATTGCTCAAAATCAAAGTCAGCCGCCTGCGTGAACTCGCCAAGCGTCCGACGGATGCGCCAGGCGTGATCGCCTTGTTGGAGAATTGGATCGGCGCGATCTCCCAAGCCCTCACCCGCGGCGTGCCTCCCAAAGATTGCCAACAGTTGGCGTTGGGGCAAACCCTCACCTTGGCTGAAAATGCCGTTGTTACGCCGATCAAGGGCGTGCTGTGGGTGCGGGATGAAGCGGGGGGCCTAGCCTTTTTAGGTGAGCCTGATTACCCCTTACACTTCACGCCCCTCTCGTCACATTTTACGCCGCTCTACAAATCCACTTGGTTGCGCGCTCTGCAACCCATGACGCTCACCGCGCTCTCGACTGCGCAATGGCTCCAACAAGACCCAAACTGGGGGAGCCTGCAATCCTTTCACGCGTTGGTTTTAGATGTGCTGATGGCGAAGGTCGCGCTGGTCATTGAGTCTGGCCGACAGCGATGGCACCAGCGCGCCGATGCCGATGAAGTCGCGATCCAAACTGCGCTGGGCGAACTCGCGAGCATTTTAGAGCCCGAACAACTCTTTGTGCCGCACACAGACACGAGCGACGAAGCCCTATTCGTCGCCTGTCAATTGGTCGGGCAGGCGCTGGAACTAGAGATGCGCCCCGCGTCACCCTCGCAACGCACCCGCGATCCGTTGGGCGACATTGCGCGCGCCTCTGGGGTGCGCGTGCGCCCAGTGTTGTTGAGTGGCGCATGGTGGCAAACGGATAATGGCCCCTTGGTGGCCTATCGTCTTTCCGATCATGAGCCAGTGGCGTTGTTACAAACCGAGAGCCGCCGTTATAAAATCGTAGACCCCACCACCAGTACGCAAACGCCGCTGACGCCCACTCTCGCCGCGACGATTGATCCGGGGGCGTATATGTTCTATCGTTCGTTGCCAGCGCGCCCGCTGGGCTGGATTGATCTGGCGCGCTTTGGCTTGAGTTTCAATCAACGGGATGTGGTGACGTTGGTCGCGCTCCATGCGCTCGCCGCTGGGCTGGCGCTCTTGGTGCCATTAGCCATCGGCATTCTGTTTGATCGAGTGATCCCCGCCGCTGAATTGAGCCAACTCTGGCAAGTGACCTTGGGGCTAGGGGTCGCCGCATTGGCTGGGGCGATTTTTCAGGGCGCACAAAATATCACCCAATTGCGCCTTGAAGGACGCGTCGGGGCGGAGATCCAGGCCGCTTTTTGGAGCCGCTTGTTGGCGCTCCCAGCTTCTTTCTTCCGGCAGTACTCTTCGGGCGATTTGGCGACGCGCGCCTTTGCCATCAATCTCGCGCGACAGACTCTCACCGGGCCAGTCCTATCGACAGTGCTCAGTGGGGTCTTTGCCTTCTTTAGCTTTTGCTTATTGTTCTACTATGATCTTCGGCTTGCTCTCCTTGCAACGCTCTTGCTGAGTAGCACTGTCGTGTTGACCTTGACGATTGGCTATCGGCAACTGCGATTGCAACGGCGCATTTTAGAATGGGAGGGGATCATCTCTGGGCGGTTGGTGCAGTTCATCACGGGTATTACCAAATTGCGTGTGGCTGGGGCGGATGGGCGCGCCTTTGCCTTGTGGGCGAACGCTTTTGCCGAACAAAAAATGCTCACCTATCAATTACGCGGGTTGAGCAATACCCTAACGGTGCTTAACGCCGCCTTTCCGTTCTTCGCTAGTCTCACCTTGTTTGCGCTGGTGGCGAGTCTGGGAAACTCCTTCACCGCGGGTGTGTTTCTGGCGTTCAATGCGGCTTTTGGGCAGTTGCAATCCTCGGTGCTGACCCTCAGCGCGACGTTTGTTTCAATCTTAAGCTTATTGCCCGCCTTCGAGCGCGCGCGCCCCATCTTGCAAGCCCTCCCTGAAGCCGATGCCGCCCGCGCCGACCCCGGTGAATTGCAGGGCGACATTGAGATCAGCCACGTCTCCTTCCGTTACAAGTCCGATGGCCCACGCGTGTTGCAAGATGTTTCCATCCGTGCGCGGCGCGGGGAATTCATCGCTATTGTAGGGCCCTCCGGTTCGGGTAAGTCCACCCTCTTCCGGTTACTACTTGGTTTTGAAAAGCCCGAGTCGGGCGCGGTGTATTACGATGGGCAGGATTTAGCCGGACTAGATGTGCGCTCTGTGCGGCAACAAGTGGGCGTGGTCTTGCAAAACAGTCGTCTCATGCCCGGTTCGATCTTCACTAACATCGTGGGCGCATTGCCGTTCACGCTGGACGATGCGTGGGAGGCCGCGCGCGCCGCCGGGATCGCCGCCGATATTGAGCGCCTGCCGATGGGCATGCAAACCATCGTCACCGAAGGCGGTAGCACATTTTCAGGCGGGCAACGCCAACGTTTGCTCATCGCGAATGCGCTCATCTCGCGCCCCCGCGTGGTGCTTTTCGATGAATCGACCAGCGCGCTTGATAATCAGGCACAGACGGTGGTGGGTCAAAGCCTTGAACGTTTGCAGGCGACGCGCTTCATCATTGCCCATCGCCTCAGCACCATCGTTCGCGCCGACTGGATTTATGTGATCGTTGGCGGGCACATCGCCCAACGTGGGACCTACAGCGAACTGGTTAACCAGCCAGGGCCGTTTGCAGAATTGGTGAAGCGGCAGTTGGGATGAGAGAGTGTCATGCCAATGTTGCAACGTGGGCTCGCGCTTCTATTAATCGTAATCGTGAACATCGGGTCGGTCGCCACCGCGCGCGCACAAGAACAAGGCGTAGCGGCGATCTTCTCGCCCTTAGAGGGTGGCACCATCGCAGGGGTCGTACCAGTGATGGGCGTGGCGACTCATCCCCAATTTCATCATTACGAAGTCGCGTTTAGCTACGAACCCAACCCCACCGACTCCTGGTTCTCCATCGGCGAGACAGGTGTGTTGCCAGTGGACAATGAGCGCCTAGCCGTGTGGGACACGACCCAAATCGGCGATGGCCTGTATGCGGTGCGCCTGCGCGTGTTTTTTTCGGAAAAAGAATTTAGTGAAGTGATCGCGCACAATGTGCATGTGCAGAACATCCAACCCACACCTACGCCAACTGTTCCCTCGACAGCGACCACCATCATGGCGACTGCCGCGTCCGTGGCCGCGACGCCCACTCTGCCTCTGCCTCCGCCTCCGACCCCAACGCCTTTTGGCACACAGCCCCTCATTGTGTTGCCGCCAACCGCCACACCGCGCCCGACATTAAGCGCTGGGCTCGTCCCGCGTGATACCTCGTCCACCAATTTTGCCTTCCTCGACGCGGCGAATCTCCTCAACGCTTTTGGCTATGGTGTGCGCCTCACGGCCATTATCTTTCTCCTCTTGGGCACGTATGCTGGCGCGCGCGCCCTGCTCCGCCATCGGCGCTGACAGCGGGTAAAATCCCCCCATGCTCAACAAATATCTCATCGTTGGCCTCGGCAATCCGGGGCGCGACTATCGTAATAATCGCCACAACGCTGGCTTCATGCTGCTAGATCGGATCGTGGCGCGCAATAAACTCTTGGCGTTCACCAAGCGGCAGGGGCAGGCGCTTGTCACCAGTGGACAACTCTTTGAAAACCCCATCGTCTTAGCCAAGCCACAAACGTATATGAACTTGTCCGGCGCGGCGGTGGGGGCGCTGGTGCGTTTCTATGACCTCACTTTAGAACATCTGATGGTGTGCGTGGATGACATTGACCTCCCACTCGGCACGATCCGCCTGCGCCCCAGCGGCGGCTCAGCAGGACAGAACGGCATGAAGTCTATCATTCAGCATCTTGGCACAGAGGACTTTCCTCGGTTGCGGATCGGCATTGGCCGCCCCCCCGGCGTGAAGAGCGCCGCCAACTATGTGCTAAAAGATTTCAAAGGTGAAGACTTAGAGACCATCAACGTCGTCCTCGACCGCGCGGCGGAGGCGGTGGAGGTGTTTGTGAAGGAGGGATTGGAGAAGGCTATGAATCGGTTTAACAGCAGTCAAAATAACGAATAACCAATAACTGTCGAGGCATTCATTATTCGTTATTAGTTACTTTATGCAACTGAGTCCCCTCCTCACCTCTCTCCGCGCTCGCGCTGAATATCAGGCCGCGCTCGGCTCTGATGCGCCGCTAGGGTTGTCGCGGGCGGCGCGCGCGCCGGTCATTGCCGCGTTCGCGGAAGACCGACCCGACCCCGTGTTGGTGGTTTGTGCGCGCCATGACCGCGCGCTCACTCTCACCGAGGAGATCGGATATTGGTCAGCGACGCGGCGCGTCCTGCAATTCGCTGAACCGAATCCACTGTTCTACGAATCCGAAGCGTGGGGGCCGAACACCATCCGGGCGCGGCTGGAAGTGCTATCCGCGCTGGCTCAACACTATCCGCTCCTCAGCGCGCCCGCCGTTGGCCCCGCCCCCATCGTCGTCGCCTCGGCCCGCGCACTGATGACCCGCACCCTCCCCCGCCGCGACTTCCTCACTCAAACGCGCCCGCTCAAGACCAGACAAACGATCCGCTTAGAAAAATTGTTGGCGCATTGGGTGGCGCTGGGCTACACCGCCGAGAGCATGGTGATCGCGCCCGGTCAATTTTCGCGGCGCGGCGGCATCCTCGACATCTTCCCTATGACCGCCGAAGCGCCCGTGCGCCTCGAACTCTTTGGCGACGAGATTGACACTCTGCGCTATTTCGACCCAGCGACGCAACGCTCTGGCGACAAGGCTGAAAGCCTCTCCATCACCCCGGCGAGCGAGGGCGGCAATTCGGCCTTTAGCCCGCACGCCGCTTCGCTCCTCGAATATCTGCCGGAGAGCGCGCTGTTGTTGGTAGAGGATTGGGGCGAACTCGCCGACACGGTGAGCGAACTCGAAGAGCAGGCCCTGGCATTGCGCCAAGAACAGATCGAGGCCGGGCTGTTAGCAGAGGAGGCCGCCCCACCCTATCACGGCTGGGCGGAATTACAAGATGAGCTGAGCCAGCATCAACCACTCACGTTGAGCGCCAACACCTTAGAGACCACCGATGTACTGTCACCCAATTTGGGCGCCTATTTTCAACCTGGCCCGCGCTATGGCGGACAACTCAAGCCCTTGCTCGAACATCTCATGGCCCTACGCGATAGTGGCGAACGCGCGGTCATCGTCACCCGTCAAGCGCAACGTCTCGCGGAGTTGTGGGGCGAACAACATGCTTATAGCGCGCCGACCGAGAGCATCACGCAGTGGCCTGCGCCCGGCGAACTCGTGTTTGTACAAGGCGCGCTCACCGAGGGCTGGATCCTAAAGGATACAGCCGAAGCGATAGGGGATAAAGAAAACCATAATCTACATCTCTTAACGGATTCAGAAATTTTTGGCTGGGCGCGACCCGAACCACGTCGGCGGCATACTCGGCCAACGGTCACCGCGCCCGAGACTAATTTCGCGGATTTCGCGCCCAACGATTTTGTGGTTCACGCCGATCACGGCATCGCGCGTTTTATGGGCTTGGTGCGCCGCGCAATTGAGGGCCTCGAGCGCGAGTATTTGCATCTCGAATATGCCGAGGGCGATGAGCTGTATGTCCCGATCCATCAAGCGGATCGGATCACGAAATATATCGGCGTGGGCGAACAAACGCCGGCCTTATCACGTTTGGGTTCCGCCGATTGGAGCGCGACGAAAACCAAGGCGCAACACGCCGTGGTCGAAGTCGCCAAAGACTTATTGGAACTCTATGCACAGCGGGAGGCCACGCCCGGTCATTCCTTCGGCACGGATACCACTTGGCAGGCCGAACTCGAAGCCTCCTTCCCCTATGTCGAAACCGAAGACCAATTGCGCGCCATCGGCGAGGTGAAAGCCGATATGGAGCGCGCCCGCCCGATGGATCGCCTGATCTGTGGCGATGTGGGCTACGGCAAAACGGAGGTCGCGTTGCGCGCCGCTTTTAAGGCCGTGATGGACGGCAAACAAGTGGCGGTGTTGGTTCCGACCACCGTGCTGGCGCAACAGCACCTGCACACCTTTCAAACACGCCTTGCGGCCTATCCGGTGAAGGTGGAGATGCTCTCGCGCTTCCGCTCGCCCGCTGAAGCCCGCACGATCATCGAAAAATTAAATGAAGGCCAAATTGACATCGTGGTGGGGACGCATCGGTTGATCCAAAAAGATGTACGCTTTAAAAACTTGGGCTTGTTGATCATAGATGAAGAGCAACGCTTTGGCGTGACGCACAAAGAGTTCCTCAAGCGCAAGCGCACCGAGGTAGATGTGTTGACGCTCACCGCGACGCCCATCCCGCGCACGTTGTATATGTCGCTGACCGGCGTGCGCGACATCTCGACCATCAACACCCCACCCGACGAACGCTTGCCGATCATCACCCACACTGGCGCGCATCAGGATAAATTAGTACGCCAAGCCATCCTGCGCGAGTTGGATCGCGGTGGGCAAATCTTCTATGTCCACAACCGCGTGCAAAGCATCGGCGTCGCGCGCCGCCAACTGCACCATCTAGTGCCCGAAGCGCGGCTTGGCGTGGGGCACGGCCAAATGGATGAGCATGAACTATCGCAGGTGATGGATCAATTTACGACGGGCGAGATTGATATTTTGCTCTGCACTTCGATCATCGAGTCGGGGTTGGACATCCCCAACGCTAACACGCTGATCGTAGACCGCGCCGACACGTTTGGCTTGGCGCAGTTGTATCAGTTGCGCGGGCGCGTGGGGCGCGGCGCGGCGCGAGCGTATGCCTATTTCTTTACCGACAAACGCTATCCCCCCACCCCCGAAGCGCGTGAGCGGCTCACTACCCTCGCTGAGCAAACCGAACTCGGCGCGGGTTACTCCATCGCGATGCGCGATCTCGAAATGCGCGGGGCCGGCGATCTATTAGGGATGCGCCAACACGGGCATATCGCGGCCGTGGGCTTTCATTTGTACACGCGCTTGTTGAGTGAAGCGGTGAAGCTAATGAAGAAAGGCGAAAAGAAGGCCGGGAGAGCTGAGAAGCGAGAGTTGGAGATAGAGCTAGGCGGATTAGAAATGGGGGAGGCGGTGACGGTGGATCTGCCGATCCCGATCTCCATCCCCGCCGAATATGTGAGCGACCGCCCGTTGCGGTTGCGGTTGTACCGGCGATTGGCGAGTTTGCCAACCGAGGCCGAATTAGACGCGATGAGCGCCGAGCTCACCGAACGGTTTGGCCCCTTGCCTGAGCCCGTGAAGAACTTGCTCTATCAGTTGCGCGTCAAGCAGTTGGCGCGGCGCGCGGGCGTGGGGCAGATCGCCGGCGAGAGCGGGCAGATCGTGCTGGCCTTACCAGAAATGAGCGAACTCGATCAGGCCTACCTCAGTTCGCAACTCGGCGCGACCGCGCGCGTGAGCAAGAGCAAAATTTGGCTGGCGCGCGCCGGAGAGCAGGATTGGCGCGTGCGGCTAGTCGAGACTTTGGTGAAGTTGGAGGCCGGGCGAGGGACGAGGATTTGATCAATCTTAAACCGGGAACTTTCATCCCCGCTCCAGCGTCTTAACCTACATGCGCCTACCTCGTCAACTTCTCTTCAGCCTCGGCATCGGTGCGCTCTTGGGTTTCACACTCTTGGCGGGCATCTTTTCGCTCGTCAGCTTCACGCGCCCCGGCTGGCTCCGCACTTTCTTTGCACCCGGCACTACGCAAGAAGTCGAAGAGCCATTACTCTTGCCCCTCACCCCAATCAACACCTCAACTGACCCAACACCCACGGTGCCGCCGTTAGTCGCCGACCCAAGCGCCTCCTGTAGTGGCCCCGAACATTTGGTGATCGCCCTACTTGGCATTGACGACCGCGACATGGATTACGACACCCCAACGCGCACCGATGCGATAACGCTAGTAAATCTCAACTTCAAAGACCACTCGGTGGCGCTCTTCTCCATTCCGCGCGATTTGTATGTGCCGCTCCCCAATTTAGAGCAGGTGCGGATTGACCAAAGCCGCATTAACACCGCGTATGTCTACGGTGAAGTGTATGGCGTCCCCGGAGGCGGCCCGGCGGAGTTTAAAGAGACTGTAGAATTAAATTTCGGCATCCGCGTTGAGCGGTATGTGATGGTGAACTTCAACGCCTTTGTTGAAACGGTAGATACTTTAGGCGGGGTGGATATTGAAGTGCCCAAGGCGATCCATGATCCAACCTTCCCAGCCGATGAGGGGTCTGGCTTTTACCCGCTGGATATCCCAGCGGGGACGCAACACTTTGATGGCGCGATGGCTTTGCGCTACGCGCGCACGCGGCATCAAGATGATGATTACAACCGCGTCAAGCGGCAACAACAAGTCCTGCTCGCGGTCTATGACCGCTTGCTCCGCCCGGAGTCCGTAACGAAAATTCCAGCGCTATTGAACACCATGCAAAACTCCATTCGCACCGATCTCTCGACTCAAGAATGGGCGATGCTGGCTTGCCTCGGCCCACAGATTGATCGGTCCGCCATGACCACGTATTCTATTGATGGCACTATGGTGATCCCTTGGCGCACGCCCACCGGTGGGAGCGTCTCCATCCCTAACCGCGAAGCCATTGCGCCCATTGTGACTGAGTTTTTAGGGGAGTAGCTATTCAGCGATGGCTAACACTCAACCGCTCTACCCCTACAACAAGCGCACCAATACCATCACCTTACCAACTGCCGTCGCGCATGAAATTTATCATCTGGCTCAAGAGTCGGGTGTGCCAACTGCCATGAAGCGCGTGATGGAACTCACCGGCGCCGACCTGAAGGTGTCCAAAGCTTATGTGGACGCGTTGTTGAAGGCACGATGAGGAAGAAAGCCTATGGCACTATCCTACCCTCACCCTTCTTTCCCGCCACTCTGCTGAATCAACTTCGCCACCAACGCCGTCCATCCCGTTTGGTGACTCGCCCCTAGCCCCTCGCCCGTATCGCCGTGAAAATACTCATAAAACAAAATATGATCGCGCCAGTGTGGGTCGGTTTGGAAGAGCGTTTGTGAGCCATACACCGGTCGGCGTCCATCGGCCCCGCGCAAAAACACGCGTGTCAGGCGGCGCGAGAGTTCTTGGGAGACCTCCCACAACGAAAGCAGTTGCCCCGACCCGGTTGGATATTCCACTTTGAAATCGTCGCTGTAATAGTGGTGAAATTTTTGCAGTGACTCAATGATCAGGTAGTTCACCGGAAACCAAATCGGGCCGCGCCAATTCGAGTTGCCGCCAAACAAACCCGAGTGTGACTCAGAAGGCTCGTAATCCACGCGATATTCTGTATTACCCACGCGCAAGATATAAGGTTGACGCTCGTGAAACTTAGAAAGCGCGCGCACACCATAGTCGGATAAAAACTCGTCCGGGTCCAACATGCGCTGCAAGATGCGCTTCATCCGATGCCCGCGCATCAGGCCCAACAAGTGCCGCTCACCCGCGCCCGGCTCATGCCAGCGCGACACCAGCCGCGCTAACTCCGGCCGATTGTTGATAAACCACTCCATCCGCCGCCGAAAACGCGGCAAGGCTTGCAAGAGATCGTGGTCAATCGTCTCCACTGCGAACAGCGGGATGAGCCCTACCATCGAATGAATCTTAAGCCGGTGATTCGCCTCACCCACATGCAACACGTCATAGGGAAACTCATCCTCCGGATCCCACAGCTCAATCCCCTTGCCGGCCATGTTGTTCATCGCGTGCGCGATGTACATGAAGTGCTCAAAAAACTTCGTCGCCACATCCTCATACGCTGGGTCGGTGCGCGCGAGTTCCAGCGCGATAGTCATCAAGTTGAGTGCATACATCCCCATCCAACTCGTGCCATCGCTCTGCTCAATATGGCCGCCCGTCGGCAACGGCGCACTGCGGTCAAACACGCCGATATTATCCAAACCCAAGAAGCCGCCCTGAAACACGTTGTTGCCCTCCGCATCTTTGCGGTTCACCCACCATGTAAAGTTGAGCAACAACTTGTGGAAGATACGCTCCAAAAAGAGCGTATCGCCCACGCCCTTTTGCTTTTTTTCAATTTTGTAAACGCGCCACGCCGCCCACGCGTGCACCGGCGGGTTCACATCGCCAAAGGCCCACTCATACGCCGGGATTTGCCCGTTGGGGTGCATATACCATTCGCGCAACATCAAGACCAATTGCCGCTTGGCGAAGTCGGGGTCAATCAACGCCAACGGAATACAATGGAAGGCCAAATCCCATGCGGCAAACCACGGATACTCCCACTTGTCCGGCATCGAAATGATGTCTTGATTATTGAGGTGCGTCCACTGCGCATTACGCCCGCTCAACCGCGCCAAAGGTGGAGACGGTGCGCCGGGGTCGCCCGCCAGCCACTTCTGCACATCGTAGTGAAACCACTGCTTCGTCCACAACAAGCCCGCGAACGCTTGACGTTGCACGGCGCGCTCATCGGTGGTGAGGGTCGTCGGCTGAACCACCGCATAAAATTCATCGGCCTCCCGGCGGCGTTGCTCGAACAGTGAGTCAAAATCGGTGAACGGGTCGGTGAGGGAGGCTTGGTCGGTGATCCGCAGTCGCAGGGTTGCCTGTTCCCCCGCGCCGATGACCAGTGAGTGGTGGGCGGCGGCCTTGGTCCCCGTGCGTTGCGGGTTCACGCGCTCCTTTTGCCCGTTAACGACCGCCGCATGAAAACTATCTTTCACATACGGCGAGTCGTTGCGGACATTCCACAAGCGTTCCTTGTTCGATTCATTTTCGGTGAAGAGCCACTGGGGGGGCGTTTCGCAATACAACCAACGTTCGCCGAGCGTGGTTTCTTGGATGTGAAGCGTCGTGGCGTTTAGCGCGCGCAAAGTGGGCTTGGCGGCGTTTGGCTGGCCCCAGCTCCAGGTGTTACGAAACCATATCTGCGGGAGCAGGTGCAACTCGGCCGGGGCCGCGCCACGATTGATCGCGGTGATTTGAATCAACACCTCTTCGGGCGAGGCCTTGGCATATTCAATGTAGACATCAAAATAACGCTGATCGTTAAACACCCCCGTGTCCAAGAGTTCCATCTCTGGCGCGCCCCGCCCGCGCCGCCGCGCTTCGTCTACCAAGCGGCCATACGGAAAAGCCGCGTGCGGATATTTGTAGAGCATCTTCATATATGAATGCGTCGGCGTGCTATCGAGATAAAAATAATACTCCTTCACGTCCTCGCCGTGGTTTCCCTCTGGGCCGCTCAAGCCAAACAACCGCTCTTTTAAGATCGGGTCTTGGCCGTTCCACAGTGCCAAAGCAAAACACACCATCTGATTACGGTCACAAATGCCGCCCAAGCCGTCTTCGTTCCAACGATAGGCGCGCGCGCGGGCGTGGTCATGTGGAAAGTACGTCCAGGCCGAGCCATCGGCGCTATAATCTTCACGCACCGTGCCCCACGCCCGTTCGCTGAGGTAGGGGCCCCATTTTTTCCAATCAATTGAGCGAGTTTCGTGCGTGGCGAGGCGAGCGTGCTCGGCCGTGGTCATAGCATCACCTTTCACTGAGGAGGCGCTATTGTGGCTGATTTAGAAGGAAAGCGCAACAAACTTGACAGCCCCTCCCCCTCCCCTTTATAATCTTTCTACTTGCCTGCGTGTCCGGTTGTCCTGGACTGCAGGCGTTATTATGCAAATTACTTTAGTTTAATCGTAACCAGAAAGAACCATCATGCCTCCTCATCCAAAACGCAAACATTCCAAAGGCCGCCGCGACCGCCGCCGTTCGCAAGATGCGCTGACCGCCGTGACCCTAGTGGCCTGTAGCAATTGTGGCGAAAAACGCCCAGGGCACATCGTCTGCCCCAATTGTGGCCACTACGACGGGCGCGAAGTCATCGCTGTTAAGAAGGAAGAAAAAGGTTAATTCGGGCGACCCACTCGCCCAGCTCAGCTTCATCAAAGGCCGTGTTTAGCACGGCCTTTTTTATCTTTGGAGACCGCCATGCTCACCCCCCAGACCACCGCCTTTATCTTCCCCGGCCAGGGCTCGCAAGCCGTTGGCATGGGGCGCGAACTTGCCCAAACTTTTAACAGCGCGCGCCAAACGTTCGCTGAAGCCGATGACCTGCTCGGTTTCAAGCTCTCCGCCCTATGTTGGGAAGGCCCCGAGGCCGAGCTCAACGCCACGCTCAACACGCAACCAGCGCTGTTCGTCAGCTCCATCGCGGCCCTCCGCGCCTTCCATGAAAAATTTGGCGAATTCACGCCCGCGCTTATGGCGGGTCACTCGCTCGGCGAACTCTCAGCGTTAGTGGCGACGGGCGCGATGGAATTTGAAGACGGCCTGCATTTAGTGCGTAAGCGAGGCGAAGTAATGACAACTGCCGGAGAAAAGTCGCCGGGTGGCATGGCGGCGATCTTGAATCTGGATGCGCCCGTTTTGGTGGAGGTGTGCGCTGAAGCGAGCCAGCTTACTGGGCGCGTAGTACAAGTGGCGAACGATAACTGCCCCGGCCAAGTGGTGATCTCGGGCGACAACACCGCCTTGGAAAAAGCGATGGAGTTGGCCAAAGCCAAAGGCGCGAAGCGGGCGCTCAAACTGCCAGTCTCTATCGCGGCGCATTCCCCCCTCATGCAAACGGCAGTTGAAGAATTTACTCAAGCCGTGTTAGCGGTGCCATTCATTGCACCCCAACCCTGGGTGGTGGGCAATGTGCAAGCGCAACCGCTGATGGACGCGAACGTGCTTCGCGCGGAGCTCCCCGCGCAACTGACCTCACCCGTGCGCTGGACAGAATCTATCCGCTATATGATCGGGCAAGGCGTGACGACATTTGTTGAGCTGGGTTCAAAAGATGTGTTGACGGGTTTGTTGAAACGCATTGACCCGAACGTAAAAGGGTTTGCGGTCGGGACACCAGACAGTGTTAACAAGCTCGAGTAGGTTAGCTAAAACACGGGCTACGATAATCTCCCCAAAACGCCTGCTCGATGACGGGGATATCGCTCTCCCGGCGACTGACCACCCCATAAAAAGTGAAAGCAGTGCTCGTGGTCACGCGCAAGCCCTCGGTTGAAACGCCCTCCGCCAATCGGATATCAATCTCGTGATCAGGCGCATCGGCGCTGGTATACACCCGCACTTGATTATCCTTAAAAGACGTGACATAGCCTAGCACGCAAACTTTTTGACCCTCGCGGCCACTCGTTCGTAACTCTCCCCAACGCACAAAACGATACCCAGCAAAGCGCGCACCGGCGGTGGCGGTCGCCACTACCGCCTGTGTTTGTTTGACGACGAACGCTTGGCGGGTGGCAACGAGGCTCGCCGCTTGGCTAGTCGCAACAGCGTTGGTCGCACTCGCGACAGCGGTTAGCCTTTGATACAGGGCGGCGCGGGTGGCGGTCGCCGCGCGTTGGGCGAGCGCAGTCAGGGTGGGTCTGGCGGCGGCGGTCTGCGTCACCGCGAGTCGCCGTGCTTCAACGACTGCAGTGCGCGCCGCGATCTGCGCTTGATTAGTCGCCGTTAGGTTCGGGGGCACCGTGGGCGATGAGGTTGGGCGAGGCGTAGCCGTGGAGGGGCGTGCCGTAGGGGGCAAGATCCAATAACTATCCACATCCCCTTCAATTGCCCAGCCAGTGCCGCGATCGGGAAAACGCATGACCCGCCACCACACCACCTTATCACCACACTGCGGCCCTTCGACAATTTGCACCGCTTCGCCGGGGTTGATGTAAAACAGAATGCGGGTAGAGGTCTCCGTGTTCGGTTGCTCACGGACTCGCACGCGCGTCTCTTGCCGGTTGACCCGCGCCATATTGCCAACGACGAGTTGGGTTTTAGGCGCGCCCGGGCACGCCTCGTACGGCGTGACGGGGCCGACATCCTGAGTGGCAGAGGTCGCTGAGGCGGTAGTGTAGAGCAGCGCTAGGCTACAGGTAATGATTAGGCTTATCAACACAAAACGTGATGTGCGGGTTGTCATGGTCGCCTCCTAGGATGAACTTTATCCCCGATTTGCGCTAAGCGTAGCACCCTTTCCAGCGCGCCACAAATCACGGTTGTCGAAAGACCACTTTCCACGAACCACTAAATTTTGCCCCCGCGCCATCGTCGCACTCGCTAGGTGTGAGACCCGTGGCCACTACGTTGGGTGTTTGCGCTAACCGCACCGTGTAGATCGTCCCCAAGGTCATTTCAAAATCCCCATAGCCCGCGCCTAGTTCGGGCTTAAGGCCTGTGAAGAACCGATCGGCACCGCCTTCCCATTCCACCAACACCTCCACACCTGGTGCGGGTGTCTCATCGGCGGCGAGCGTGATCACTTGTATCAGGGGCTGTACGAAGCGACTATCACACACCACTTCTTGGCTGATCAATTCAAATGCGCCTACGGGGGTCGGGGTTGGAGGATGAGTGGGGAGAGGTTGTGGGGTGATCGTGGGGGCGGGCGTTGACGTAATGGTCGGTGTGGGGGTGAGGGTGGGTGTAAGGCGCGTGGAGGCAGGTGTTGGGGAGAGGGGACGCGCCCCCAATGCGACGGCTAAGGCCGAGAGTGCCTGGGCCAGTTGCGGGTCGCCGTTGTTCTTAACGACGCTTTGCGCGAGCGCCGTTACCCGCTGTGACAGATTCACTTCGCCCAACAACGACAGCCGCGCGCGCGCACGAGTTACATCGTCTTCGGTGGCAAACGCGCGCGCCACGAATTGAATATATTCTTCCTTGTAATCAGCCCGGAGCGAGATAGGGGAGGTGTCGGTAAACTTCACTGGGCTAACGACCCACGCATAGAACAAGCCCAAGCCGAGCCCGCACACTGCCCCCAACAGAAAGAGGAAGCCTCTCATGGCGCGTAGGGTTGTAGCTCAGGGGGTAGGACGTTCAAGTGGGCGGCGAGTTGAGCGAGGGCGCGTAAATCGCGTTCGGCGGCGTTGGCTAAGACCCAGCGTTGCCCAATCGTGGCGACCCCGCTTTCTGAAACGCCCAGGCGGGCTAGGTGCGCGCGCGCGGTGTCGAGGTCGTGGTCAGCCGCGTAAATCGTGGCGATCATCAACACATAGTCTTCTTTATAATCAGTGCGGAGGGAAGCCGGGTCGGTTTCGGTGGCGCGCACTGGGAAGACCACCCAACCCAGATATATCCCACCACCGACGCCGATCAGCAAAGCGATGAGAAAAACGAAAACTGCGCCGCGTGACATGCGCGCGATTGTCTCATAAAGCGCGGGGGCTTTCAATGTCGCTGTAGTATAATCCGCGCGTCTGTGAGAAAACAAAAACGCGACAGAAACCTGTCGCGTTCGTGTGTGCCGGGGGAGGGAGTCGAACCCTCATGCTCGTTAAGAACAGTGGTTTTTGAGACCACCGCGTCTGCCATTCCGCCACCCCGGCAATGCGGCGCATTATAACTGATTTGGTTTATCTGGGGAAGAGTTTTGGATCGAAACATCACACAAAACCATATTTGTGGCATTCGCCTAATTTGCCCCATGGGTAATAAAGGTTAGGCGTTAGTCACGAATGGCAATTGTAAGGACAATCATCTCTTATGCGTCTTGGCATCATTGGCCTGCCACAGTCAGGCAAAACGACCGTATTCAACGCGCTCACCGGCGGCAATCGCCCGGTGGGGCAAATGGCGGGCGGCGGGCGGTTTGAAGTGCAAACCGCCGTCGTCGCCGTGCCCGACCCGCGTGTAGACAAACTCTCTTCGTTGTTTAACCCGCGTAAAACCATTTACACCCAAGTCGTCTACGCCGACATTGCCGGGCTAGAAGCCGAGCCCTCTTCGGGCAAGTCGGGCTTCTCTGGCCCGTTGCTCAACCAACTGGCGACGATGGAGGGCTTTCTGCACGTCATCCGCGCCTTTGACGACCCGACTGTGCCGCACCCGTCTGGCTCGGTGGATGCCGCGCGCGACCTGGCGACGGTGGATGGCGAACTGTTGCTGAACGATATGGTGGCGGTGGAGCGTAAGTTGGAGCGCCTGAACGAAGAAGCCAAGAAGGGCATCATTAAGGATAAAGGTTTGCACGCGCAAGAGACGGCCTTGTTCACGCGCCTGCAAGAAGCCCTCAGCGCCGAAAAACCGTTGCGCGAGATCGAGCTCACCGCCGCCGAAGAGAAACTCATTTCGAGCTATCAATTGCTGACGCGTAAGCCATTATTGGTGGTGTATAACACGGGCGAAGAGCAGTTGACCGCGCCCCCAGCCTATCCGCACCCACACACGGCGGTAGTGGCTCTGCAAGGCAAACTCGAAATGGAGATCTCGCAGTTGCCGCCTGACGAAGCCGCCGAGTTCCTCAAAGAATATGGCATTGCCGAGCCGAGCCTGCGGCGGATGATCAAACTTTCGTACGATCTACTCGACCTGCAAACGTTCTTCACCGTGGGCGAAGATGAGGTGCGCGCGTGGACGACCCACCGCAACGCCACCGCCCCCGAAGCCGCCGGCGAGATTCATACCGATTTACAAAAGGGCTTCATCCGCGCCGAGGTAACTGGATACGAAGACCTTGTGACGCTCGGCAATTATGCCGAAGTGAAGGCCAAAGGCAAGTTGCGCTTAGAAGGCAAAGAGTATATTGTACGCGATGGTGACATCTTGAATATCCGGTTTTCGCCACCAGCGAAGTAGGAGACAGGAGACAGAAGTCAGGAGCCAGAATGGGCGATAGACTACCGGCGCGCACGTTCAGAGATTTGATTGTGTGGCAGAAAGCGCATCAGTTTGTGTTGGCGGTTTATCAATTTTCAGAACATTTTCCCAAGAGTGAAATCTACGGCCTGACCTCGCAACTGCGCCGCGCTTCTATTTCCGTCGCTGCCAACATCGCTGAGGGCTTCAAGAAAAAAGGTCGCGCTGACAAAGCGCGCTTCATGAATACCGCGCAAGGCTCCGTTGAAGAATGTCGTTACTATCTGATCTTGTCGCAAGACCTTAACTATGGCGACAGTCAAGCGCTCACCCACCAACTCGAAGAAGTGAGCAAACTCCTTACCGCTTATACCTCTGCCATCCTGTCGCCAAAAGACTCAGTGTGACATTAACTTCTGAATCCTGACTCCTGAATTCTGACTCCTAACCTCCGACTCCTACAAAGGACCCCCCATGCCCTACTCTCCCTCCCGCTGGACACTTGACGCCCTCCTCTCTGCGCCCGATGGGCCGGAGGCTAAGAAAGCACTCAAAGCCTTTGACAAGGCGGTGAAAACCGTCGAAGGTTGGCGCACGAAGCTGACCAAGAGCATGTCGGCTAAGGCGTTTTTGAACGTGTTGAAAGATTATGAAGCCATGCAGTTGGCTGGCACGCGCCTGAGCGCTTACGCGCATCTGAAGTTTTCGGAAGACACGCAGAACCAAGCCGCGCTGGCCTTTATGATGCAGACGGATGAACTACTGACGCAGTCGCAAAACCGTACGTTGTTCTTCTCGTTGTGGTGGAAGGGCCTAGACAATATGAACGCGCGCCGCTTGATGAAGGTGGCCGATGACGTGCGTTACTGGCTGGAAGAGATGCGGCATTTCAAGCCGCACACGCTCTCCGAACCCGAAGAGAAACTGATTAACCTGAAAGACCTGACTGGCGCGCGTGCGTTGCAGACGCTCTACGAAACGATCACCAATAAATTTTCTTACACGCTCGAAGTGAACGGCGAGACCAAACAACTCACCCGCGATGCCTTGATGATCCATGCGCGGAGCGCCGACGCCGATTTGCGGGCGCGCGCGTATCAGGAACTCTACCGCGTGTACAGCGCGCAAGGGCCGGTGCTGGCGCAAATTTATAGCAGTCTCGTACGTGATTGGCGTACGGAGAACGTCACGCTCCGCAAGTTCAAAAGCCCCATCGCCGTGCGCAACTTAATCAACGACATCCCCGATGACGTGACCGACACCTTGCTCAAGGTCATCGCCAAAAACGCGGGCGTGTTTCAACGCTATTTCCGCCTAAAGGCCAAGTGGATCAAATCGCCCACCGCGCAGTTGCGCCGTTATGATCTGTATGCGCCGCTCGCCCCTTCCGATAAGGAATATCCGTATGACCAAGCGGTGAACATGGTGCTTGAGTCGTTCCATGAGTTCTCGCCGCGCGTGGCGACGCTCGCTAAACAAGTGTTTGACGATGGGCATGTGGACGCGGAAGTGCGCGCGGGCAAACGCGGCGGCGCGTTTTGCGCGGGGGTGTTGCCGGGCGTCTCGCCCTGGGTTTTGCTCAACTACAACGGGCGCGCCAACGACGTGGCGACGATGGCCCATGAGATGGGCCACGCCATTCACGCCTTGCTCGCCGCACAGCATTCCGTCTTCACATTCCACTCTGCCTTGCCGATGGCCGAGACCGCCTCAGTGTTCGCCGAGATGGTGTTGACCGAAAAACTCTTGGCGCAGGAACGTGATGCGGCCGTGCGGCGCGATATTTTGGTGGACGCGATTGATGGCGCTTACGCGACGGTGGGGCGGCAAGGTTACTTTGCGATGTGGGAAAAAGAAGCGCACGAGATGGTCAATCAGAGCAAGACCGCCGATGAGATGGCGGCGCGCTATCTCGAACTCTTGCAAGCGCAATTTGGCGACGCGGTGGACGTGAGCGACGACTTCCGCTGGGAATGGGTGGCGATCCCGCACTTCTATTCCGTGCCGTTCTATGTATACGCCTATTCGTTTGGGCAACTGCTGGTGTTGGCGCTCTACCAAATGTATAAGCGCGAGGGTGAGGCCTTCAAGCCCAAGTATCTCAAGATTTTATCCTACGGCGGCTCTGAAGCACCCGCGAAAATTTTGAAGGAAGCCGGGATTGACATTGCCTCGGCCAAGTTCTGGCAGGGCGGCTATGACGTGATCTCCGGGATGATTGATGAGCTGGAGAAGATGGAGGGGTAGAAGGAACTAGTTTGAGGAAACAAAACCCTAAAGGTCTTAAAGACCTTTAGGGTTTTTTGTTCACTAACAAGCAATGAAAAATGCTACGCGACTCAAACTCACACGGTTGCAGTTGCTTTCTCTCTTAGGGGTGGCTTTTGTTGTTCTAATGGTTGGATGGGCTTTGCTTGGCCCTGTTATGTCTGAGCCCTTTGTGGTTCCCTCCCCCCACCAAGATTGCTTATGGTCTGCGAAAGCGATGGCTTGGGTTGATGAAAACGAAAATGGCTTGAGGGATAGCGATGAAGTGGCTTTATCAAAAGTTCGTTTTTTCGTTGACGACATCACCAACCATCGAGTCAATGTTGGAATAGAAAGCGTCAGTGACT
>Ga0315912_10002085_pt1 | contig 22217 bp, 23 predicted proteins | sample VfabasoilMG_FD_204469 | JGI IMG/M metagenome (GOLD analysis project Ga0315912, IMG submission 204469) | Garden soil microbial communities collected in Santa Monica, California, United States - V. faba soil | ecosystem: Environmental > Terrestrial > Soil > Garden | place: USA: California...
ACGCCGAAGCTGCTGAACAGCAGGTTGGAGATCGCCCCCGTCTTGCGCGTGGCGTTGTCCTGATAGTTGCGGAACGTGGTGTTCACGATGTCATGACGGTAGTCGTAGTACTCGTATCCGCGGATCGGGAAATCCGGCATCACGGGCTTCGGCAGACTGCGGCCGTAAGCCTTTTCCGCATCGGTCTGCGGGTTGCCGATGTTCTCGGTCTCGCCCACGAACAGCGAGTCGACCACCCTGGACGTGAAGGCGTAACGACCGAAGGCGCCGGAGGCGTGCGTGAAGCCCATGGCGTTGTCGGCGAACTTCACGTTCCGGAACACGTGCAACTCACCGCGACCCCAGATGCCGCCGTTGCGGTTCTTGTAGGTGGTGAGATTCTCGAAGACTGATTCCAGCGCCTTGCTGTTCGGGTCGGCGGGATTCTCCAGGCCGGTATGCGAGCTGCCCGTCACACTGAAAGTGTTGTTGGCCGCGATGTTGCGGTCGAACATGAACCCGTCGTAGTTGGAGTGCGCGACGTTGCCTTTGAACTCACGGAATGGCGTGCGACGTGGCCAGGTGGCTTTGCTGATCTCCGTGCCCTCGAACTGGCCGTTCGGGTGCTCGGGCAGCGACATCCAGAAACCATTGGCGTCGGAACCCGCCGCCACGTTGTCCCGGTAGACGTTGTTGGGATTGGTGATCCAGTAGCTCGCCACCGTGTTGTCCGAAGGCAGCAGCACATCCTTGGATTGCTGGCCATTTGCCGCAGTGCCTTGACGGGCTTCGGGTCTCTCTCCGGCCGCCGAGAGATTGGTCGGCACGCAGGGCTTGGAGGTGTGGCACTTGGTCTGGATGGCCAGGTTGTGGACGAACTGGTTGCCGTTCTCGATACCGTCTTCGAGGAAGAAGCAGTGCCCCACGGTGTTGTAGGTCACATTGTTTTCGACCTGCAGGTTGTTCGTGCCGTGCACGGTCACGCAGCGGTTGAACGTGTCGTGGATCGCGGCGTTGCGGATGTACTGGCCCTTGCCCTCGCCCACCAGATGCCAGTGGATGGGATACCGGGCAAGCGTCAGGTTCTGACCCATGCGATTGAGTTCGACGCCCTCGACATGCAGCTTGCTCGACGGCATCGCCATGATGTGGCCGCCGAAGAAGGACTGCTCCGCATCGGCCGAGGCCTGGATCTTGATGTTGCGTGTCAGCAGGCCGACTTCGCCGCGCTCATCCACGTCGAAGGTGATCTTGCCGAAGTGCATGTAGTCGAGCTTCTTGTCGAGCGTGATCGCGTTGCCCTTGATGGCGGCGATGGTGCGACGCTCGGCCTGTCGTGGGTCGTAGTCCGTCGATGCGAGGACGATTTCGTCACCCACGCGCCATTGGGAGGCGTCGAGGACTTCAATCGACGTGGCGCCCGCCGCGGCGGTCTTCGCCAGCTTGGTCCAGGTGTGCGTCCGGTCACCGTGCAGGTTCAGTGTTCCGCCAGAGAGCATGATGCCGCGGTCACCCATGCCGGCCATCACGTCTTCGCCCTTCACATTGTCGGTGAGGGTGATGGTCGCTTTGCGCGTGTAGGGCTTTGCTTCACTGCCAATGGCCAGCTCACCGTGGACCATGATCCATTCGGTGGTCAGTTCCAGGTCGGCGTTGTCCGCGAAGCTGAGCTTGCCGTCGATGGACAGGCCGCCCAGCGCCGGAGGACTGACGTCGAGGATCACGTCCTTGTCCCTGCCGATGGTGACCTTGTCGCCCGCGACGGGAACTTTGCGGTTGGGCCAGGTGGCCGGATCAGACCAGTTGGTTGGCTTGGCTGCTGCGTCCTGCGCCTGAACGACAGCGGTCACGCTGACGAGCGAGATGGCCGGGAGCAACGCAAGAAGAATCGGCCGATATGGTTTTCTCATGGCAACCTGTTCCCCGCAATGGACCCAAGACCCTGGGCCGGCAGGAGAATAGCGCGAGATTCCGGCACCGAGCCATCACGTGAGTAGAATGGCTACGTGAGCCGCCCGCTCCGACGCGGTACTGCCACTTCGAGCAAGTCGAACTACCCCGACGGCGCATTCGCTATCCGCCAGGATTCCATTCCTGCCGCGACAAGGAGTAGTGCTCGTCATCCACGAACTCACCGTTGATGAAGCGGTTGGTCTTCACGCCGTCGTCGTATTTCATGCCCACCTTCTGCATGACACGAATCGAGGCAGTGTTCCTTCGATCTGCATGGGAACGGATGGTGGTCAGAGTTGCGAAATGCGCGAAGGCGGCGCCGACGACGCTTTTCGCCGCCTCGGTGCACAGACCCTGGTTCCAGGTGTCCGGGGCGATGCTGTAGCCGATCTGCCCCACCCGAAAATCGGGCGTGAACAGGATGTCGATCCCGCCGATCACTCTGGCCTGCAGGGTAATCGCCCAGTTGGGATGTGTGTTCCGGTCTGCCTGAGTCGAGCGTGTCAGAAAGTCCAGCGCGTCACGCTCGGTGTACGGACGGGGAACCGGGAGGAACCTTGCCCACTCGGCATGAGTTGCATACTTCAGGACGTCGGGGACATCCAGAAGGCGATAGGGCCGAAGCACGAGCCGAGCCGTGTGGATCTCTTCGGGCATCATGGGTAGCTCAGAGTTCCTCGGCAAGACCGATGAGAATTCCCTCCGGGCCTCGGATGTAGCACAGACGATAGGCTTGTTCGTACTGGACCACCTCGCCCACGAGCTGCGCGCCGTGCTTGCGGAGCCGACCGAGCGTCTCGTCGAGATCATCCACGGCAAACATGGCGCGCAGATAGCCCAGTGCGTTCACCGGAGCGTTCCGGTGATCAGCGACCACAGAGGGGCTCAGGAATCGGGAAAGCTCGATGCGGCTATGGCCATCAGGCGTTTGCATCATGGCGATCTCGACGCGCTGATCGCCCAACCCGGTGATACGTCCGGCCCATTCGCCTTCGATCATGGCTCGCCCCTGAAGATCGAGCCCGAGTTCGCGAAAGAATGCGATCGTCGTGTCGAGGTCTTCGACGACGATGCCTATGTTGTCCAGTCGTTTGAGTGCCATCCGACCACTCTACAGGCTACAAACCCAGCCCAAGCGCACTCCAATGGCCCTGGTCGATTTTGTCGTTGAGGGCGTAAGCCCGGGCCTCCAGATTCAGCAGGTCGAGCCGGGGCGCGAGTTGACGCAGGAATTCCAGGCCTTCCTGGCTGGGCACGCAATCAGGTTCGTAGCTGCATATTTCCCTGCGCCATTCGGCTTCTCCGCTGCAATCCAGGCCACGAACGCAAGCCGCGTAAAGCCAGACCCAGAATTCCTGTTTCTCGTCGACATCTGGCTTGCCGGGATCCAGTTGATAAGCCAGATCTCCTATCCGCGCCATCGCCTCCGGATTTCGGGTCGCCAGGGCCGCACTCACCAAGGCGCGCGGCTCCTTAAGCTCGTCCTCGCTGAGCTTGTACGACACCATGTCTTGGGGGTCATCCGGCTTGGGGATGTTGGCCGTCTTTTGCTGCCCTGCGCGCCACCTTTGAAAGATCATCTCCTGCGCTGTGAGCACCTGAGCCACAGGCTGGCCCGACTCGGCTGCCCTTGCCAGCCACACCTCAGCATTCTCCCAGGAAAGATCCGGCTTCTCCCATATGTCGCGACACCGTCCCTCCGCGCGCCGCATGGAATCAATCGCACCACGGGCCCCGATCGATTCCCAACTCTCAAGCGCTTCTTCCAGGGACAGCGTCCCGGTCCTGTTCCTGCGTTTGAAAAGAGCATGCATGGAAGTGCAGTACTTCATGGCGGCAGAAACGTAGTACTGCGCATCCGGATTGCCGGCGCGGGCCGCGGGCAGCGAATCGCTGATGAACTGCCGATAGTTCGCGGCCCGCCGAAACGCTGCGGAATAGTCGGCGATCTGCGATGTTTCCTTGCCTTGCGGAGCGACTGAAGCGACTCCGTCCGTCGCAGTGGCATCCCGTGGCGGCATGTCGCGAGCAGCGACGATTGATTCCGCCACCAGGGGCTGCCCGGAGTTTGAGCGGTGCGCAATCCCGTACCAGATACCGGCACCCACGAGTACTGATCCAAGCACCAGCACGCCGACCTGACCGATCCGTGTCACCACTCCCCCTCACCAGACCAAGGTGCCCTGCGCGTTGAACACTTGCTGCCGGTATTCGGCCCCGCTACTGCGTGGGCACCAGGCGCTTCAGCTCCTCGAACCAGTTCAGCACGACATTCATGCGCAGTTCGTTCGGATCGCCAGTGACTCCCCCGGCCGATCGAGCAGTATCGACTGCCGTGATCGCCAGAAAGCCGCCGCTGCGGGGCATGACCTCGTAGATGCTGCCGTAGCCCAGTGAGGTTCCCGTGCGGTTGAAGACGAACCTGCCACCCAATTCGAATAGTGCGCGACGTCCGGTTGGCGTAATCGTGTTCGGTGTTACGGCGATGGAAACAGCCATCAAGGTAATCTGCGCGGCATTCACGGAGTAGTAGATTTCGTCGCCGGCCGGTGCCCACGCTGGCGCCGCGCCCTGGCCCTCCGAGATCGCACGCTGTCCTCCCGAGGAGGTGTCGGGGAAAGGCCGGACGTACACCCTCCGGGCCGCACTGCTGCCACCCGCCGGTGTCGAGACATAGGCAATCCAGGCGCCATCCGGCGAAACCCGTCCACCGGCCTCATCGTTCGGCGTGGTCAACAGCTGGCGAGGCGGTCCTCCTGCATCCAGATCGAAGGCAAACAGGTCGCGCTGCATTCCGGTCGCGCCAACGTCCTGATAGATGAGCGTGCGTCCGCGCACGTCGGTGGCCACCAGGGCGTCGGTGCCGTCGAGAATCTTGCGTGCTTCGCCGGTACCGTCAGCCGCCTTGCGCCACAGGGCGTAGTCCTTGCCGGAACGTGAAGTGTAGATGACGTCACGGCCGTCGGCGGTCCACACCGGATACCGGTCTTCCTCACCGTCGAAAGTGAGCTGCGTGGCGGCGCCAGTCTTGGCGTCCATCGTCCAGATGTGCACACGCTTGTCATCGCCGACGACCTCGACGGCGATCCGGGCCTCATCCGGCGATGCACGTGGAGTGCTGTAGTCGCGGGCCTCGGCCGAAAGTCCAGCAGGCACGCCGCTGCGATTGACACGCACGACCGACTTCACGGTGTTGCCGGCCGAACCGGGTTGCGGACCGGGCACATAGAGCAGGGTTCCATTCTCCGCCACGTCGAATGCGGCAACACCACTTCCCTCGTTGGTGGCGATACTTGGCACAACAGGGACTTCGCGCCCACGCACTTCGAGCCTTTCCGGATCGAAAGCCACCGCGTAGAGCGTGTTGCCACGCACGAATACGAGATGCCCAGTGGGCAGGTAGCGCGCGAAATGCCCGCCTTTGATCACGACCTTGCGCTCACCGGTGGCCACGTTTTGCGCCACGGTGTCAGAGTTGTTCCAGCTCCGTTGAGCATCATCACCGAGCAGACCCGAGAACAACACCCACTTGCCGCCCGGCAACACGTTGGGGTAGTCGAGATCGCGGTAATCGCCCAGCGGCGCAAAGGCTTCCGGTATGCCTCCGACTGCCGCCACTTGCGAAATCCCATAGGGCCCGCCCTGGCCGAAGAAGATGCGCCCCTGGGCGTCCCAGGCACCGAGCAGACCCGGCGCTGGCTTGATATCGGCCAGCACGCGCGTGGCCTCGCCGCCGAAATCGAAGGCCTGGAGTCTGAAACTCGCATTGTCGCTGGTGAAGAAGGCGACCGTTCTTCCGTCCGGGGAGAAGAAGGAGCCTGTCACGCCGGAGGCACCGGGGATGGGCGTGGAATCTTCCTGGTCGAGGCGGCGCGAAAACAGCTGCCCTCCCAGGCCATACACGATGCGTCGCCCGTCCGGTGACAACAGCAGACCGCCACCCCCGGCAAGCGAGCCCGGGACCGCAATCGAGAAGCGCGTGATGTCGTGCGTGGGAGGCACCCGCAGCTGCCAGGCAATCAGCACCGCAATCGCCGCACCGGCCACCGCGAAAGCCAGTCGACCGCCGAAGCGGCGCAGCAGCCTCCCGGCCTGCAATGCAATGACGCGCAATGCGGCGCCCATTCCTGCTGCTCGCTGGCGCAGTGTGGGCGGCGGTACTGGAATGGCGTCTATTACAACAGGAACGCTGGCAGTGCCCTGCTCCCGGCGCTGCACGAAGCGGCGCACGCTGGCCACGAAGGCCTCCCAGGCTGGATCGCTTCGGTCGCCCTTCCACTGCGACAGATCCGCGGTGTGGGTGAGCTCGAACATGATGGGCCGGGTGCAGGGCTCGATCATCACGGGCAGCAGGCGATTGCTGGCGTTGGCCTGGGTCGCCTCGGCGCGCACCCAGCGCGAATTGACCGAGGTCTTCGACCACAGCACCACCACGGCACTGGCGCGGGCCAGGGCTTCCTCGGTGACCTGATCGAAAGCCTCACCGGGGTTCAGCGCCTGATCCCACCAGACGCCGAAGCCCTCGCGCTCGAAGTTCTGGGCGAAGCGCCGCGCGACTTCCTGGTCGCCCCTGGCATAGGAGAGGAAAAGATCTGGCATGACCGGACGATCCGTCGTTCTGGTTGTTACCGGATATGTCAAAACTAGTCGAATGGTGGGGTGGCGTCCAGAAAGGCTATTGCTGGCGCCCGGCGCGAGGTGGTTGATCGCCCCAACAGCGGCGACTGGTCGATCCGGCACCATTCGTGCTGTCACGTCTGCCAAGCGAAACATTATGTTTCGTTGGCAGACGCGGAATGGGGGATGGATTGCCAGACTTGCGAACTGCGTCCTTGCAGGGATACTTTCCTGCGATGCAGCGATGGCAGCCAGTTTGAGCATCCGCTTCGCACGATGGCTGGTGGCAACCGCTGTCGCGGTGGCTGCAACAGCGCCATCGAGTCATGCGGCCGAGGGAACCATCACCTTCACGGGCGCGATCACGGGCAACAGCTGCACCGTGCTGGTCAATGGCACAGGCTCAGGGGACGGAGCAGTAACTCTGCCGGTCGTCGACACAACGGCGCTGGGTGCCAATGGGGCGCCGAAGAACATCGCAGCGGGAACCTTCTTCAACATCTCCGTGAGCAACTGCGTCAACCCGGCAACCCGGGTAGTGGCGTACTTCGAAGCAGGCCCGACCGTCGATCCGCTGACCCATGCGCTGATCAATTCCGGCACCAGCAACGTCGGGGTGAAGATCTACGAAGCTTCCGAGGCTACCGTGGTGGGCGCGCAGGTCTCGCCCGGCGTCGCCACCGCGGGTCAGGAGCTTACCGGCTCGGGCACCTGGTATTTCTACGCGGCCTATTCGCCTGGAACGGACGAGCCACGTGCGGGCACGGTGATCACCTCGGTCACCTACTCGCTCGTTTACCTTTGATGACCTGACCGTCGCCCCGCCGCCTGGTTTGCCGCCGTCACGCATGCAACCTATCGCACGTGGCGAACGTAGTCGCCTATGAAGATGTAGAACCGACCTTGCCGTTCGAATCCTCCCTTTGGCATCGGAGGACCGTCGAGATTCCTGAAATAGAGCGGCAGGCCCTCCGCCAGATTTGCCGGACTGGTCATCGGGTCCTGTCGCTGGTGCTGGATGTGGATATGAGGTCCTTTGGTATTGCCCGAGTTGCCACAGGCGCCCAGGGTTTCTCCCTCCCGCACAGCGTCACCGACCCTCACGCGAACACTGTTCCGTTGCAGGTGGGCAATGATCAGGTAAGTGTCCGTCTGGACCTTGAGCACCACGACGTTTCCGAAGGGATTCCTGGTATCGCCGCGTGTGCCGGGCTGAAGATCAGGCTGGCCGTTCGCCACGTGGGTGACGAGACCGTCGATTGGGGCCACTACGGGCGTGCCGTAACATCCATAGTCTTCCAGTCTGCTGGAGATGCCGGCAGGCTCGACGGTCAGATCGTAGGCCCAGCGTTGACTGGGAAACCACACGTGATAGTTGTGGTGGAAATCGTCCCCGCCCGACGCCACCATCAAACGCGAGTCGGAAGGCAACCTCACTGTAAGCGCTGGCGAAGTGCTCTTCAGGGAACTGGGGTACGCAATGCGCAGCATTCCAAATACCCACAGCACCGGCCATGTGGCCAGCAGCGAGAGGCCAACACTCACCAGGTACGGCGCATTGACCCGACGCCGTCTAGCCCGGTAGACCAGCAGTGCTATCAGGCTCAATGGACCGAGCACGACGCCCAGTGCCTGCAGCAGGACCCAGGCATAGACGGCCTTCAGGCCGCCGGTGAACAGTGTCACCCACATCGTCAGCAGGCAAAGTGCCACGATTCCGGGCAGCCGCCAACCCATTCCCTTGATCTCGATCCTCTCCACCACTCTGTCAGGCATGCATTCGACCTCTGCGAAGCATGACTACTACCCCAGCGAGCAGTGCAGCTCCGATGCAGAACAGGTGCAGCCAATCCAGCGGGACGATGCGGAACATGGGATTGCGGGTGGAAATGGGCGCGAAAGGCGTGATGTCCGCGTGCATGACGCTGTCCAGAAGAACGTGCGTCCATGCTCCCAGTAGCGCACCGATTGCGATCTGGCGAATCCCCAGCGCCTTCCACCTGAATGGATCCGGCAAGGGGACCAGGCGCGCCATGCGCAGCAGAAGGAGGAATGCGCAGACGACGACTATCGCAGCCAGCGTCGACCCCAGGTAGGTGTGCAGGAACGTATGAATACGCGGCCTGCCCGTGACCATGTTGTACAGGGACTCCACATCGATCAGCACATTCGTCGCACAGAACGAAAGGAAGCTGACATGGCGGGGCGACGCGGCCCAGAGAGCGGCACCTGGGCCGAAGTGGAAGGGCGTTACGGGCACTACTTGGAACTGGCGGGCACGCCTTCGTTCTTCAGCGATTCCAGGCGGGCGAGGTCCACTTCGCCCAGCGCGGACTTCAGCTCCGCGAGGCTGCCCGCTTTGCCCTCCACCTTCACGACAAACCGGTTGCCGAGAATGACGATGTACTCGCCGTCGTGATCGGCGCTATCCCACTCCTCGTGCACGATGCGACCGCCCTCGCGGCCAGTACGCTCGGTGCGCGTTCCCTCTTCCTTGCTTCCCTCGATCTGCGCCCAGCCCGCGAAGGCCATGAAACCTGCAGCGCCGCCTGTATCCACGACCTCCAGTTCCAGCTGACGCTCGGCGTCGCCGTAATTGGCTTCCGCCGTCGAGACCTGCAGCCCCACGGCGGAATTGCGTTGGGCTTCCACGCTGCGGCGTGCAAGCCCTCCCAGTGTCTCTGGAAGGAAGGTCTTGAGCGTGTCCGGCGGCAGCGCCTCCGCAGCGCCCTTGCCACCGGCGAGAGCCGACAGTGCGGCGCTAGCTGCCGCGGCACCGGCGGCGGCATCCGATTTTCCATCGCGTTGGGCCTGCTCCGCGGCACGACCCGCCTGTTCGAGACGGCCGAGCGGGCTGTCCGGATCAAAGGCCGGCCCGGCTGTCTGATAGCCGAATCCACCCACAGAACGAGCGAAGTACATGAGCACCGCGCCCAGCAAGATGCACACGAGGATCGACACCGCCGTATAGGCCGCGGCCTTCTCCGGCGGCGCCTTCATGGTGTGCGGCAGCGACAGGTACAGCAGGTAGATGCTGTAGATGGCGCCGGCGATCGCCAGCAACCCGCCCAGACCTGGACCCAGCAGCTGGCCGATACCTGCAACCCAGGACGCGGTGGCCGCGTAAGCCACGGATTTCAGTGCCTGGGTGTAGTCCTTGGTGGCACCGAAGGTGGTCGCCAGCAGGTGGATAACCGCCGCGAACAGTGCCACGCCGATGAGCCCGGCCACGTACTGCGTGATGGCCATGCGGAACAGCAGGCCGCTGGAGAACCTGAACATCCCGTAGCCACCGCCACCGATCAGCAGGGCCAGCGGTGCGATGGCCGACAACAGGAGCACATAGGGTACGTAGATGGAACCGGGAGTGGCGGGCTCCGCGGCGATGACCGGCCATTCGGTCCTGGGTGTCCGGAGGATGTTGATGGCGCGCTGTACGAGCTTGTTCATTGGCCTCTCCCTGTTCTTGTGACGCGGGCTTTGTGGAGCACTCCGGCGTCGACATTGATCCGGATGCGGCTCTTCGTCAACGCGGACGAGGTCCAGCCCAGGACCCCCGACCCTATCGCTTCGTGCTCAGTGCGTAGGCCCGCTTCGCGCCTTCGATGTCTACCGTGAACGCAGCATCCGGATTGCGCAGCAGCCGTTCCGTCGCCGCTGCGTGGGCGCAGGCCACCGGATCGTCTCCGGCCATCGCCTTGCGCAACACGGGCTCGATGACTTCTGCGCCCAGTACCAATAGCGCGCGACTCAGACTCAGCTGCACCTGCCGATCACCGCGACCGATCTGCGAGGCAAGCTGCTCCGCCAGGTAGCTCTTCTGGTCGTCAGGTACGAGGATGACCGCGGCCCGCCACGCGCTCCTGGCGACCTCGTCGTCGGCATCGTGCAACAGCGATGAGGTGATCGCCGACCACGTGCTCGCAACCTTGAGCTTGGACAGGGTGTGCAATGCCTGGCTCCTGGCCTGGGGAACCTCTGAATCGAGCTCATGGAGCAGTTTCGGTACGACAAGCTCCGGCGGGTAGCGCGTCAGCGCCCAGGTCAGCATGTCGCGCACGTAGAAATCGGGCTCGATGGCACAGCTCGACACCAGAGTGTCGAGGTGCCGGGGGTCGGGACTGGAGCCCATTTCAAGGGCGGCCTTGAGCCGCATCGAGGCTTGTTCGGCAATCGCGGTTTCCACGTATCGCAACGCGTAGTGGACTTCGTTCTCCGCATACACTGCAAAACCCAGTCGCTCGTACAGCGACTTCGCCCGGGTGTTGGACTTCATCACTTTCAACTGGGCGATCTTGCGCTTCGCCTTCGCCATCTCCAGGAACCGGGACAGCAGCATGGAGCCGATGCCGCGGTTCTGCCTGGAAGCCTCGATGGCGAATTCCACGAGCTGCAGGACCTTGTCGTGCTCATCGATCCGGCAGAACCCGCAGGGATCGCCGTCCACCAGGATGATGTCGTAGCTCCCCTCGTCCCAGGACTTGTCGAAGAAGCGATCCTGGACGGCTTCATCCCATGCGCCAAACTGCGCCACCACCATTTCCCGGTAGGCAGCGTGTTTGACTTGTCTGGCATAGGCGCGGTCCGCCGCGGTGGCTGGTCTGAGTTCGAGCATGCCGGGATAGTAGCCGGCTACGGCACCCGCACGTCGTCAGACACAGGTATCGGCACCGGTGTGACAGGTGTCGTCGGTATCGGCGCCACGGCCACTGTCTGACCATCCGTCCTCGGTTGCACCGGGATCACGAAGCTCGCCGGATACTCCCTCGACTTGTCGGTGATCGCATCCGTGATGCCAAAGTCGATGAACACGGCACTGGCGACCATCTTCGAGCCGATGGTGCTGGGCATGGAGCCGGTGACCACCCGCCCATCTACGGTCTTGCAGTCCCATTTCAGGGCATCGTCTGACCTGCGGACCGAGACGGTCACAGGAATGGGCGTGGGCCACACGCCGCGTTTGTTCTGGAACTTGCATTCGCCGGCGCTCCCGTCGCCGAACGACACAGCCACCGGCGTCATGGCGTTGTTGGTGAGGGTTCCACACCCTGTCACAGTGATCATGACCAGCGCGACGGCGAAGAAGTGGGCAATTCCGTATCTCATGACAATGCTTCCTGGGTCGGGTTGGGGTTAGCCTGCCGGGGTGGCGCAGTTGCAGTCGGGACCGCACTGGCAGTCCGGTCCGCACTGGCACGCGGGGCCGCAGTCGCAGGCCTGGGCGGTGGCCTGGCAGCCGCAGTTGCAGGTGGCACCGGCGCAGTCGGTGCAGTGGCAGGTGGTGTTGAGTTCTTCCATGGTCATCTCCTTGAATGGGGTTGGTCGACGGAGCGGATTCTCCAGATGAGTGCGGAGAGGGGCTTGAACGAAAGGGCTGACCTGCAGAGGGCTGCGGCGAGGGGAATTGCCGGCATCGGCCGCGTGGTGGTGTGGAATGGCGGCAGCCTGTGGATCGGTCGTGCGGCGGGACGGGTGCAGGCGCATGCGCATCATGCGATCCAGATCTCACTGGCGCTGACGGGGTGTGTGCGGTTCCGGACTGGCGAGAAATCCAGCTGGACGGAGTACTCGGCGGCGATGGTGTTGCCGCACCACCGGCATGAGTTCGATGGGAAGGATGAGTCGGTAGCGCAGCTCTTCGTGGAGCCGGAGACGGCGCAGGGGCGCGTGCTGATGGAGCGCTACGGTGGGAAGGCTGTGGTTGCTCTGGAAGGGGAAGTGTTCGAGCAGGTCAGGAAGTTGCTGCGTGGAGCGTTTGCTGCGCGGGTGAAGGATGAGGCACTGGTTGGGGCGGGACAGCGGGCGGTGGCGGTGATCAGTGGCGGGGAGCCGGCGCTGGAGGTGGATCCGCGGATCACGCGGGCGATTGAGTGGATGGGGAAGCGTCTGGGGTCTCCGGTGACGCTGGCGGAGGCGGCGCGGGTTGCGCATCTGTCACCGGGGAGGTTCCGGCATTTATTCGTGGCGCAGACGGGGATTTCGTTCCGGGCTTATGTGTTGTGGGCGCGGGTGAAGTCGGCTGTCGGGGCCGCGATGGGTGGGATGAGCTGGACGGAGGCGGCGCAGGCCTGGGGGTTTGCCGACTCGGCGCATCTGAGCCGGACGTGCCGGAGGATGTTCGGGATTGCGCCCAGCAGCTTGCTGAGGGAAGAGTGAACCGCCATCACTCTCGCCTCAGGATTTCCGCAACCAGCGACGTACATGGCAGGAGCAAAGCGAGCGGAGGCCGTCGGTAAGAACCGGACTACACACGCATCCCGCGTGCAGCGATGGCGCCAAGGCATGTAGTTGTTCACGCTGGCAGCGAAACATCTCCCGAAGCAAAGGAATGACTCATGAGAATCCTGGCGCTCGCACTGTTGGTTCCGGCCGCAATTTGCATGGCAGCAACGCCGGCACCTGCTCCGGTCAATGCGGCAGCAAACTCACCTACCAGCGCCGCCCCGTCTGTGCCGCCCCGGACCTCTGCAAAGGTCAGCCTGATTTCCGCACCCGGTAGTTCGGTGAAGGGCGATCTGCTCCTGACCAATCAGGGCAACGCTGTTTCCATCCGCGGTGAAATCACCGGCCTCACGCCTGGCAAGGAGCATGGCTTCCACGTGCATGAGTTTGGGGATTGTTCCGGTCCGGACTTTCAGGGCGCCGGTGCTCACTTCAATCCCACCATGGATCCTCATGGCGGGCCGGAGTCCAAGTCCCGGCATCTGGGCGACATACCAAACGTCAAGGCTGACAAGGACGGACACGCCACGGTTGATATCTCCGCCAAGGGATTGACGCTGGTGGACAAGGATGGCGCGCCGACACAGATCCTTGGCAAGGCACTCGTGGTCCATGCCATGCCGGACGATTACAAGACGCAGCCTTCAGGCGGCTCGGGTGCGCGTATTGCCTGCGGGGTGATCCGCTGACCAGGTCACGGTGCCTCCTGCATTAGCTGCGCTTCCGCGGCCCCGGCACCTTCGCTGCCGACTCTGCGTTCGAGTTCCGCGATGCGCCGTTCCAGCCTTTGAAGGCGCGCGCCCGCCAGGACGCCCAGGAATCCGGCCAGGAGAAAAATGGAGTGAGGCGGTGCCCATCCGAATTGCCGGCCGAAGACCGCCGGATTGGTCCACAAGGAAAGCAGGACGCTGATGATGCCCGTGACGAGAAACACGCGGGAGGCGCTGAACATAGAAGTCTTCATCCCTGAATGAACCATCTTGTGCATCGATCCTCGGCGGAACGTCGATGGATTGCAACAGATGCCCGAATAGTTCCAGCGAGCCAACAGGGCCTTGAAGGCGAGGACCCGAACCCGATTTTGTACTTATTGTATTACTCGTACATCTAGTACATTATCCCGATCATGCGGATCAGGATCGACATCGATTCGGATATCCCTGTGTTCACGCAGCTGATCGATCAGATCCGTGCCGCCGTGCAGTCCGGCGCGCTGAAGCCAGGCGCTGCCCTCCCCCCGATCCGGCAGCTTGCAGCCGATCTGCAGGTCAATCCGAACACCGTTGCGAAGGCCTATGCCCTGCTGGAACGGGATGCCGTGATCGAAACTCGCGGGCGGCGCGGCTCCTTCGTGCACCGCGATGGCCGAAAGCACTCACGGACCAACCTGGCGGAACAGGCCCCCACGGTACTCGCCGCGGCAGTCTCGAAATTGCGGGACACCGGCCTGACGGATTCCGAGATCCGTATCGCCTTCGCCAGCGTGATGCGCCACTGACCGGAGGATGGACGATGTCACCGGGCTCCCAGTTGCTGCTTGTCGTCACCGTGTTCGCTTCGCAGATCCTCGTGTGCTCCTTCCTGTCCGCGCTGCGCTTCGCGCGTGCCGCGCGCGTGATGCATGAGAACTATCCGCCCGAGGAGTATCCCCGTCTCTATCCCATCCCAGCCGCGCAGATGAGGAGGCAGGCGGCGTTTCGCAATGCCATTCGAATTGCCATCGGTCTGGCCGCAATGGCCGTACTCGTGTCGAGTCTCGTGCGCGAAGTCCCTGCGGCCCGCATCGCGCAGTACATGATCTGGATGGCCCTGGCGCAGTTGGTCCCTTCCCTGATGGCCCTTCCGGAGCACATCGGGATGCAGAAGGCGCGGCGCGACATGCCGGCACCCAGGATGCGCAGCGCCGACCTTCGCTCCTGGAGCGCCGGAGAATTCCTCTCGCCTGTCGAAATCGCACTGGGCGTGCTGGTTTCCGGCTGCGCCCTCGCCTTCACGCTGTATCTGTTCTTCCAGGATCAGACCCAGACCAGGCCGGGCATTCTCCTGAGCCTGATCGCCAATGGGTTGCTGCTTCTGCGCATGCTGTATGTGCTGTTCGGTCCGACAACCCTGCCCAGACCGGATCCTTACATGACGGACGACGATCTGTACCGCGCCCGGCGGTTCCGGATGCAAATGCTGTTCCGGGGGGCCGCCGCGATGGGAGTCTATTTCTCCTTCGTGCTGGCCTGGACTTCCGGCCTGCTGGAGATCAACGGCATCTACATCGCCACCGGGGTAAGCATGCTGGTCCAGCTCCTCTCGATGTTCCTCACCCACCGAATGCTTCGGACCATTACGGATCGTGACGCTACACCGTATCGGGCTACGGCAGGGTGACCTGGATGAGAGTCCAGGCAATGCTTGCATTCGCCGCACTGGCGCTGACCTCTCTCTCATCGCAGCCTGCACAGGCCACTCCAACCACGCTGGTCGACTTCGCGCTGGAAGATCACGCCCGGACCTTGCACTCGCCCAGGGAGTGGAGTCACCGGCGACTGGTTCTGTTTCTCGCAGACCGCCGCGGCAGCGAATTCAACAAGGGCTACGCCTGGACGTCGCCGCTGGTCGGTCACGTCAAGACTCAGGCATCCGGTGATACTGCTCTGGCAAGCGTCGCGGATCTGCGCGGCACGCCACGGCTGGGGCGGGGATTCGTGCGCGGACTCTTCGCGCCCGGCAAAGGCGATCCGGTCGGAGTGACCTTGCTCGACTGGAAAGGAGACCTGTTCAGGGCCTATGAGCTGGAACCCGCCACATTCCACATGTTGGTGTTCGACGAGGGGCACCGCCTGGTGTATCGGGTCGCGCTGCAAGCCTTCGACGCGACCAAGCTTGCCGACGTCCGGAAAGCGCTGAACGAACTCCCGGGCATGCGATGAAGCGATGGGTCAGGCGGACGCTCGTGGTTTCCTGCCTGCTGGTGGTGGGATTGCCTGCGCTGCTTGTGGTCGCATACATGCTGGCGAGCCGCACGGATTCCCAGCTTCAGTCATCGGGCGAGACCCGGCACTACCAGCTATATGTTCCCGCTTCCTACGATGCCTCGAAACCTGCCCCGCTGGTGATCAGCCTTCACGGCGCCTGGCTGTACCCCGGAATGCAGAAGCGTCTCACCGGCTGGAACACTCTTGCGGATGAGAAGGGTTTCATTGTGGCCTACCCGCGCGCCCGGGGGATTCCCAGAGTCTGGCGGCTGACGCCGGGCCCGGGCCTCGACACGGAAGTACGCTTCTTCTCGGATCTGATCGATGCGGTTTCTGCTCAGTTGAGCATCGATCCGCAGCGGATCTACGTCAATGGGTACTCCAATGGCGCCGCGATGACCTTCATGTTGTCTTGCACACTCTCCAACCGGATCGCGGCGTTCGGGATGGTGGCTACGCCGGTGGTGCCCTGGGACTGGTGTCGGGATCAGCGGCCGGTTCCCATGCTGGCGTTTCATGGGACAGAGGATCGCTTCGCGCCTTATTCGGGTGGCGAGAATTTCCTGACCACCGAGCCGCTGCCAAGCCTGATGGAGTGGTTTTCGCGGTGGGGAAAGCGCAATGGATGTGGGGCTGGCCCTGAGGATTCGCGGCTTGCACACGACGTCGAGCTGTGGGAGTACCGGGACTGCACAGCCGGTGCGACGACGCGGCTCTACACGCTGCGAGGCAGCGGCCACGTGTGGCCCGGTGGCAAGAAGCTCCCGGAGTTTGGTACGGGTCCGTACACGGACTCGATCAGCGCTACGCGCGAAATGTGGAAGTACTTCAGCGGGGAGACACCGGAGAGATAGGTTGCTCCCTACTCGCGACCTTGCCGCTGCAACCATTCGATAACGTTAGCCGACCTTGTCAAGGCCGCTTGACATCATTCCTGCCGGCGGATACGGTTCTGGTTGTCAAGTTCCCTTTACACGCAAGAGGTGGTCCATGGCTGCAGCACGGCACGAACACAGTGGACTCTACGAGCGAGACAGAACGAACCTGAAGGTATTCAGCAGGTGGTTTCTGCTCTTCGTGCTTGCCTTCGTACTGGCAGTTGTCTTTTTGGGCCCGACGGATGATGGACCTGGGCAGACGCCTTACTGGCGTTTTGCATTGGCAGTTCTGCCACTCTTGCCGGGCTATTTTGCGGCACGTGCCTATTTCAAGTTCCTGAGTGAGGCGGATGAACTGATCAAGTGCATTCACCACGAGGCAGCATCGAAAAGCTTCGTCCTCGTCATCCTGTTGGGATTCGTCTACTACCTGGCGTCGCAGGTATTCGGCGAATGGGAAGATGCAGGAGCCATTCTGTGGGTCATCGCTATCGTCGCCTATCAGGTCAACTACAGGCGTTTCTGGAGACGCTTTGATGTATAACCGCGTGCGACGCCTCCGCACAGAACGCGGTTGGTCGCAAGCAGTCCTCGGCGAAAGACTGGGTGTTTCAAGGCAAACGATCAACGCGATAGAAGGTGGTAAGTACGACCCGAGTCTGCCGCTGGCTTTTGCGATTTCCAAACTGTTCAAGCTGCCTATCGAGAGGATATTCGACCCGGACAAGACAGGGTCTGAGGAAATTCCCTGAGCTGCTTGTGGTTCATCGAGCATGCGCTCATTGGTAGAGCGCCTTCTGGTGCATTGGCGTTCCAAGTTGCGTGAGAGAGTGCCGCCTAACGCCCGAGTTCAGCGGCCGCCCGCCGACCCATTGGTATATGCACTTTATCGTTTACGGCCGTTGCAACGAGTTGTTAGGCGACGGGAGCGACATGATATCTCTGGATGATGTCCTCTGACCCGGCCTCCGACACCTCCGAATCCAAGACTCCGCCGTTCCTAGCAATCATCCTGGCAGATGCGATGTTGTTCTTGTTGCAGTGGACGTGAATCTGCGTGATGCCCTTCCTTTGTGCTTCCCGGATGGTGAGAGCCAGCAGAAGGTTACCCAGACCCCGACCTCGATACGACGGCCGGATCCCCAGGCCGATATGTCCGCCGTGAAGTCTGATGCGATCGTTTAGATAGTGCCGCAGGTTTGAGACGCCGACCAATTCGCCGCCCTGGACGAGCCAGTACGTAGTAGCTGGTACGAAGTCGGCAGGTATGTTTATGCCATTAGCGAAGTCATTGAGCCGTGTGAGAAGCGCAGGGAAGTCACCATGGTCAAAGTCGAGCGGGAACGGGTAACGCTCCTCGTTGCCAAGCTCGTGAATGTAGGCTCCATAGCTCGACGCGTACTCGAGTCTTGGCAGGATTAGCTCAAACATCACAGAGTCGCCTAACTACTCACTATCCGACTGGGATGTCGCATAACTTCCATATCGCGCAGTTATGCGACAGAAATATACGCTGGTGCACGGACGCGCCCCTTCGACTCCCCAATCAGATGCTTGACTGCAGCTCTAGCTCGGGCAGACCGGAGAGATGGCGAGTGCCCGGGATCGATGAGATTGCTCGGCAGCTATCGCTGCCTCGTCCCTCGCCGCGGTGCGGCTCGAGATCGACCGATCGCTTCGGCGATCGGTCGCCCAGCCGGGCTGGCGCCCGGCTGTCGAACTCCTGACCGAGAGGAACAAGAGTGCGAATTCCTACTGGAAATGCGCCAATGGAATGAAAAAGACCCGCACAAGGCGGGTCTTTTTCATTCCATATGGCGCGCCCGAAGAGATTCGAACTCCTGACCTTCTGGTTCGTAGCCAGACGCTCTATCCAGCTGAGCTACGGGCGCATGGGGACGCGCATTCTAGGGGGCCGGCCGGGCGGCGGCAAGGAAGAATCATCCCCGCGACCCTTTCTATTGGCCCTCGCGGGCGTAATATCGGGCACAGGCATGGAATCCTCCATGGAATTGTTCGCCCTTGCCCCGCCTCTGCTCACGCTCGAGGTGGCGGAACGGCTCATCGTCGCCCAGGACCGCGGGGCGGGAAAGCTTACGGTTTCGCTGGACCTGGGCAAATCCACGGCCATCGTGGAGACGGGATCGGACCATTGGACCTGCCCGCTGGGGGAATTCCCCTATCCTTTTGGCCTCAAGGACCGGACGGTGTATGGCTGGACGGGCGATGCCTTCGAGCCGGTGATGCGGTTCGATGGCGGGCTGTACAAGCTGGTGCCGACGGACTGGGGTCCGCCCACCTTCGAGATCGACGGCATCAAGATGCTGCCCACGGCCAAGGTGTCGCCGTTCGAGGATGCGCGGATCAAGGTGGGGCTGGTGCAGCCCAGGGGCAAGCGCATCCTGGATTGCTGCGGGGGGCTCGGGTATTTCGCGCACTGGTGCCTGATCGAGGGGGCGGCCGAGGTGCAGTCCTTCGAGAAGAGCGAGGCGGTGCTGTGGCTGCGGTCGCTGAATCCCTGGTCGCCGCGCGGGGACTCGCGGCTGAAGGTCAAGGTGGGGGATATCTCGAAGATCATCCACGAGCTGCCGGCGCAGCACTTCGATGCCATCCTGCATGATCCGCCGCGGTTCGGGACCGCCGGCGAGCTGTATTCGCAGACTTTCTATGACGCGCTGGCGCGGGTGATCAAGCGCGACGGGATGCTGTTCCACTACACGGGCACGCCGAACAAGCTGACCAGCGGGCGCGATGTGCGCATGGAAGTGCGCCGGCGGCTGAACAAGGCCGGGTTTGCGGCGGAGATCGAGGGGGATGGGATCCTGGCGCAGCACGTGGGCCAGCGGGCCATGGGCCAGCGTGCTGCGGCGGCGGCTACACGCTCGCCTCGTCCTCGACGGGCACCACGCTGACGGCGACGGCCAGCTTCTGCGCGGCGGTGCCGCGCACCACGCCGCGCAGGGGCGAGACATCGGCATATTCCCTGCCCCACCCCAGGGTCACGAACTCGGTGTCGGCGATCTTGCCGTTGGTGGGGTCGAAGGCCACCCAGCCATGAGCGGGGCAGAAGCTCGCGACCCAGGCGTGTGAGGCGTCGGCGCCGGCGTTGCTGTCCTTGCCGCCTTTGCTGCGGTTGAGGACATAGCCGCTGACATAGCGCGCCGGCAGGCCCAGCGAGCGCAGGCTCGAAAGCATCAGGTGCGCGAAGTCCTGGCAGACGCCGCTCTTCAGTTCCAGCACTTCTTCCACGGCGGTCGACACTGTCGTTGCCTTGGTGTCGTAGCGGAATTCCTTGCGGATGCGTTTGGTGAGATCCAGCGCGGCTTCGAGCCAGGGGCGGTCTCTGGTGAAGCTCAGCGCCGCGTAGGCGCGCGTCGAGGGCAGCACGGGCACCGCGGGAGATGCCACGCGGTAGTGCTCCACATCGAGGTTGGTGTTGCGGTTCCAGACGCCGGGGATGGCCAGCGCGGTTTCCCAGGCGGGTGAGGCGGCGCCGGGCTCGGGGCTGTGCGAGGTGACGCAGACTTCCGAGGAGGCGCGAACGATCAGTTCGTCATGCGGGGCGTCCACCACGATGCGCGCGGTGGGGTTGCCGAAGTAGTCGGTGCTCTCGGAGCGTTCGATGGGCTGCGGCGAGACTTCGAGGTGATGGTCCAGCACCTTCTGCCAGCTGGTTTCGCGCGGGGTCAGGTGCGCGATCTGGCGGCTGATGACCACGGGCGACGAGTAACGGTACGTCGTCTCGTGCATCACGCGGTAGCGCACCGTCTCGCCCATGACGGCTCAGCTTCCGAAGCTCGACCAGAGAGGCGCCTGGCGAACATTGAAGAAGCGCCGGGTCAGCAGGTCGTTCAGTTCCAGCGCGCCGCCGCGCAGGCCGGTGATGGCATTGCGCAGGGCCTGGCTCTCGGGGTTCAGGTCGCGTGACTTGTCGATGGCTTCGAGGAAGCGCACATGCGGACGCATCAGCTCGGCGCCGCAGGGGCCGTAGTTGCGCTCGAGCACTTCGAGGTAGTCGAGGATGCCGCCGGCCTGGAACAGCACCGAGCGCGGGTTGCTGGCGTCGACCACCACGAGATCCAGCACGGGCAGCCACTCGGGGCTGGCCATGTAGCGCGAGCGGTAGGTGACGATGGAATCGGAGAGTGAGAGCAACCACGACAAGCCGGCCTGGCCGTCATGCAGCGAAGCGCATTGCAGGGCCGCGCACTGGAACAGCAGGCGCTCGAGCCGTCGGCCGATGGACATGAAGCGCCAGGCATGGTCGCGGGTCATGCCGTCCATGGCAAAGCCCGACAGGGTCATCAAGCGCGAGGTGACGGTGTCGAGCCATTGCAGGGCCGTGGTCACGTCCTGCTCGTCCGAGTCGGGCTGGCCGTCGATGAGGCTGTTCAGCGCGCGCCAGTTGTCCACGGACATGCGTTCGCGCAGGTGGAAGGCCACCTGCTGCAGTTCGCGCAGCTTCTTCGGGATGCCGTTGGGATGTTCGCTGTCGACTGCGGCGCGCAGCACTTCCTGGTCGGTGTCTTCGCCGATACCCACCAGCCCGTTCTCGCTAGCCAGTTCGTGGATGGGCAGCAGGGAGTTCTCTTCGTCCTCGTTCTCCTGCAGGCGCAGGTTCAGTGCCAGGCGCAGCAGGCGCACGGTGTCGTCGCAGCGTTCGGCGTAGCGGCCGAACCAGTACAGGTTCTCGGCCAGGCGCGATGGCAGGCCGGCGGGTGAACGCACGAGATCCGCGGCGCTGACGGTGGTGCGCAGCAACGTGAAGCTGGTGTCGACCTGCCCCGGCGCCAGCACCCAGGTGTCTTTCGAACCGCCGCCGCGCTGCATGCTGACCACGCGGGCCTTGGCGCTGCTGGCGACGCGAGTCAGGCCGCCGGGCATGACGGTGTAGCCTGCAGGCGTGGCCACGGCAAATACGCGCAGGCCGATGCAGCGGGGTTCGATGCCCACTTCGGGTCCGCGCGAGAGCACGGGCGCCTGCGAGACATGCACCAGTTCCTGCGCGATGTAGTGATCGGGACGCGCGGCGAGTTTCGCGCGCAGTTCGGCCAGGCCTTTGGCGTCGAGGTCGTTGCCGAACACCACGCCCTGCGCGTGGGCGCGGTCGGTGGGCTTGAACACCAGCCGGTCCGCCTTCTCCAGCACTTCCTTCAGCGCGGCGGGTTCACCGCACCACCAGGTGGCGATCGAAGGCAGCTTCAGTTCCGCGCCCAGCACGCGCTCGCACAGGCGCGGCAGGAAGCCCAGCAGTGCGCCGGATTCGAGCACGCCGGAGCCCAGCGCGTTGGCGATGAGCACCGAGCCGATGCGCGCGCACTCGGTGAGACCGGCCACGCCCAGCGCGGAATCGCTGCGCAGTTCCAGCGGATCGCAGAAGGCATCGTCCTGGCGGCGCAGGATGGCGTGCACGCGCTTGAGGCCACCGATGGTCTTCAGCCACACGCGGCCATTGCGCACGGTAAGATCGCCACCTTCCACGAGCGGGAAGCCCAGGTAGCGCGACAGCAGCGTGTGCTCGAAATAGGTCTCGTTGTATGGGCCCGGCGTCAGCAGTACGACCAGCGTGGGTCCATCGCCGCGCGGCGCGAAATGCAGCAGC
>Ga0315912_10002086_pt1 | contig 22203 bp, 26 predicted proteins | sample VfabasoilMG_FD_204469 | JGI IMG/M metagenome (GOLD analysis project Ga0315912, IMG submission 204469) | Garden soil microbial communities collected in Santa Monica, California, United States - V. faba soil | ecosystem: Environmental > Terrestrial > Soil > Garden | place: USA: California...
TCGGTTTCCACTGGTTTATTCATGATTTACCGTAAACTATGCGTCGATGAACGCCACCGACAAATTAAACACATCGCAAAGCCGAATGCCCACGCGCGGGCCATCACTGGTAACCGTAGCACAACTCGCAAGCTTTGACGAGATTATCGACGTGCGCTCGGAATCCGAGTTCGCGGAAGACCACATTCCCGATGCGATTAATTGTCCCGTGCTCAACGACCGGCAGCGCGTCGAAGTCGGTACGATCTACAAGCAGGTGTCCGCGTTTGATGCCAAAAAAATAGGCGCAGCGCTAGTGAGCGAAAACATCGCGCTGCATCTGCGCACGCGCTTCCATGACAGGCCGCGCACCTGGCGTCCCCTAGTCTACTGCTGGCGCGGCGGCGGCCGCAGCGGTGCACTTGCGCACGTACTGTCTGAAATCGGCTGGAAAACAGGCCGTCTGGACGGTGGCTACAAAGCGTACCGCCACGCGGTCATCGACGATCTCACCGCGCAGCCCGCACAATTTACCTGGCGCGTGGTTTGCGGTGTTACAGGCACCGGCAAGAGTCGGCTGTTGCGCGCACTTGCCTCCATTGGTGAACAAGTGCTCGACCTCGAAGCCCTGGCTGCACATCGCGGCTCGGTCCTAGGCAATCTGCCCGACGAACCGCAGCCGGAGCAAAAAATGTTCGAAAGCCTGATCTGGCATGCACTGTGCGGCTTTGATCGTACGCGCCCGGTCTATGTCGAGTCGGAAAGCAAAAAGATCGGCGTATTGCGCGTGCCGCAAGCGTTAATCGAAGCGATGTGGGCAAGCAAGCCCCTGGTGATCGAGGCACCAATGGAAGTTCGCGTCGCCTTGCTCAAGGATGAATACGCGCATTTTCTCGAGGACGCAGCAGCGCTCAATGCGCAGCTCGATTGCCTGACCGCCCTGCATGGGCGCGAAACGATACAACGCTGGCACGCACTGGCTGACACGAAGCAATGGGATGCGCTGACCGGCGAGCTACTGGTCAAGCATTACGATCCCGCGTACACGCGCGCGATCAACAGCCACTATCCGACGCTCGCGCAGGCGCCGCGATTTCAAGTTGCGAGTCCGGGCGAGGCAACGTATGTTGAGCTCGCGCGTGCCTGTGTTGCGAACAATGGATGAACTGACACCATTACAGGTTTTCCTTTTATTACATTGATCTGACACTGCACTTGCGCATCACGCCCGTTTGCCTCAACATAGACCCTAAGCCGTATGAAGATGCTCGACCAGCCCGTACCAGAATTTGAACTTCCCGCTACCGGCGGCAAGCTGTTCCGCTCGCGGAACATGGGCACGCCCTACGTGCTCTATTTCTATCCCAAGGACAACACCCCCGGCTGCACCAACGAGGGCATGCAGTTTCGCGATCTGCATTCCAGGTTCGTGAAACTTGGCTGTGCGGTGTATGGCGTCTCGCGCGACAGCCTGAAATCGCATGAGAATTTCAAGGCGAAATTGAGTTTTCCGTTCGATCTGCTTGCCGACACCGAAGAAATCGCGTGCAAAGCGTTCGATGTCATTAAGATGAAAAACATGTATGGCAAAAAAGTGCGCGGGATCGAACGCAGCACGTTTGCAATCGATGCAAAAGGTATCGTCAGACGCGAATGGCGCGGCGTTAAGGTGCCGGGCCACGCGCAGGAGGTGCTCGAATTCGCAAGTTCGTTGAAAAAGTAAACAGGGAACGGTAAACCGTGAACAGTCAGGGTGTTGTCCTGCCCCAACTGTTCACCGTTTACCGTTAACTTTTTTGGGGAGACATATGATCCAGCGCAAGTCCGCGTCCAACGTGGCCCGGTTTCCTTCCGCCATCAAACTGTTTGTGCTGGACACCAATGTCCTGATGCACGATCCCACTAGTCTGTTCCGCTTCCAGGAACACGACATCTTCATCCCGATCGCCACACTCGAAGAACTCGACGATCACAAGAAAGGCATGTCCGAAGTCGCGCGCAACGCGCGCCAGGCAAGCCGCTATCTGGACGAGATGATCGACCATCCTCTCGCCAGCATTGCGGATGGCATTGCGCTCGCCGCACACGGTGACAAGAGCGCATCCGGCCACCTTTTTCTGCAAACCGAAGCGATCAACGGCGATCTGCCCGCACATTTGCCGGCCGGCAAAGCGGACAACCAGATCATCGGCGTGGTCAAGCATCTGCGAGAAGCGCAGCCGCAGCGCGACGTTATTCTGGTGTCGAAAGACATCAACATGCGCATCAAGGCGCGCGCACTCGGTTTCGCCGCCGAGGATTATTTCAACGACAAGGTGCTCGAAGACACCGACCTTTTGTACACCGGCAAGCGCGCGCTGCCCGATGATTTCTGGGAAACACACGGTAAGGACATGGAATCCTGGCAGCAGGCGGGCGTGACGTACTACCGCGTGCACGGCCCGCTGTGCGCGAGCCTGCACGTGAACGAGCTGGTCTATCTCGATGCAGAAAAGCCGTTCAACGCGCAGGTACGCGAAATCAGTGGCAAAACCGCGATACTCACCACGCTGCGCGATTTCACCCACCAACGCAACAACGTGTGGGGCATCAACTCGCGCAATCGCGAGCAGAATTTCGCGCTTAACCTGCTGATGAATCCTGACATCGATTTTGTCACCCTTCTTGGTCAGGCCGGCACCGGCAAAACCCTGCTCACGCTCGCCGCCGGCCTGATGCAAACGCTCGAGCAAAAGACGTTCACCGAAATCATCATGACGCGCGTCACCGTGCCAGTCGGGGAAGACATCGGTTTCCTGCCCGGTACCGAGGAAGAAAAAATGAATCCCTGGATGGGCGCGTTGGAAGACAATCTCGACGTGCTCAACAAGTCCGACGACGAAGCCGGCGAATGGGGCCGCGCCGCTACGCGCGACCTGATACGTTCGCGCATCAAGGTGAAGTCGCTCAACTTCATGCGTGGGCGCACCTTCATCAACAAGTATCTGGTGATCGACGAAGCGCAGAATCTCACACCCAAGCAGATGAAAACTCTGATCACGCGCGCGGGCCCCGGCACCAAGGTCGTGTGCCTCGGCAACATCTCGCAGATCGACACACCCTATCTGACTGAAGGCAGTTCAGGCATTACCTACATCGTTGATCGCATGAAAGGCTGGGCGCACGGCGGCCACATCACGCTTACTCGTGGCGAACGCTCGCGGCTGGCGGATTATGCGGGTGAAGTTCTTTGATAAGAAAAAATATTTTTAAAACAAATACTTATAAGGCAAACGCTTAGAGCACAACCAGCTCATCCGGCAATTCATTGGTATCGGCCTCGCGCGCCGGAAAATGGCGCGCCAACAGCGCGGTGATCTCGTCAATGCCTGTCAGCGCACCCGCTTCAAAACGGCCGTCGCGAAACGCTGATTCCATGCGCGCGCAGATGGCATTCCATTCGTCCTGCAACACGCGCGCACTGATGCCGCGGTCCGCGACGATTTCAATGTCTCTATCGATGAGTTGGACGTAGATCAGCACACCGCTGTTTTCGGCGGTATCCCATACGCGCAATTGCGAGAATACTTCGATGGCACGTTCGCGCGGCGTGACGCGCTTGAGCAACGCGCGCGCATCGAAGCCGCCCTCTACTGCAAAACGCAACTCGCCGCGATGCTGTTTTTCTGATTCGGCAATTGCTGCCTCGATACGCTTTAACACGCCTCCGGCAAAGACGCGTTTCGCCCACCAGTCCGGTATTGATAAGTATTTGATTATATTTAACATTTTACCAGCTTCCACTGGCGCCGCCGCCACCGAAAGTACCCCCGCCTCCACTCCAGCCTCCGCTTGAGGATCCGCCTCCACCCGAACTGATTGCCGAGACGCCGAATAGCGTCATTACAAACGCAACAATGGCAACTACTGCGGATATCACCAAGCCCGCGCCCAGCCACATGGCTATCAATCCACCCACCGCGCCGACAATCAGCGCACCGAGAAATGCACCGAACAACCAGCGCAGCAGTCCGCCAAGAAATACCAGTACAAACGCACCCCATCCCATGTAGTCATCGAGACGTTCAGTGAAATTTTTCCCGGAAGGCGCGCGCCACTGTTGTTGTGGTGGCAGCGGCTCGCCATCGATCACCTTTATCATGCGATCGACACCGGCATTGATGCCGGCGTTGAAATCGCCTTGTTTGAATGGTGGCACGACGTATTCGTCGATGATGCGTTTGGCGGTCGCATCATTCAGCGCACCTTCCAGTCCGTGTCCCACTTCAATACGCAACTTGCGGTCGTCTTTGGCAATCAGCAACAGCGCGCCGTCATCCACGCCCTTGCGCCCGAGCTTCCACGCTTCCGCGACGCGAATTCCATACTGTTCTATCGCTTCCGGCTGCGTGGTGGGTACTGTCAACACCGCAATCTGGCTGCCTTTGCGCGCTTCGAATGCGGCGAGCTTCTGTTCAAGCGCCGCTGCTTGTTGTGGCAACAGCAGCCGTGCGGTATCGGCGACACGCGCTTTCAGCGGCGGTACGACAATCTGCGCCCACGCCATGGCGAAGGTGAGCGGCGCCAAAAGCAAAACTGCCGCGATGACCACTCGCGGCAGTTTGAGAAACATCACTCTGCTTTACTTGTCGGCGGGTGCGGGCTTCGCGCCGAAATCGACTTTCGGCGGCTCGGCGATGGCCTTCTCGTTCTCAACCGTGAATTGCGGCTTGGTTTTGAAGCCGAACAGCATAGCCGTCAGATTGCTCGGAAACTGGCGCACGGTGACGTTATACGTCTGCACCGCCTTGATATAGCGGTTGCGCGCCACCGTGATGCGGTTTTCCGTTCCCTCAAGCTGCGCCTGCAAGTCGCGGAAATTCGCGTCGGATTTCAGTTGCGGATAATTTTCGGCGACCAGCAATAAACGCGATAACGCGCCCGACATCTGCGCCTGCGCTGCCTGGAATTTCGCAAACGCGGCTGGATCGTTAATCAGCTCCGGCGTCGCCTGTATCGAGCCGACCGATGCCCGTGCTTTGGTCACGCCCAGAAAAACCTCCTTTTCCTGCGCGGCGAACCCTTCAACGACCTTGACCAGGTTGGGAATCAGATCCGCCCGGCGCTTGTACTGATTGAGCACTTCGGCCCACGCCGCGTTGATCTGCTCATCGGTGCTTTGCAGCGTGTTGTATCCACAACCACCCAAACCCAATGTAAACGCCAGCGCAATCAGGGTAAAGACTCGTTTCATGCCATTCTCCCGGTTGAATGTTGCATCATCTATATTGTAGCCGACGTGCCTGATTTCAAGCGCTCCATGGTATCAACCGCGAAACACAAATCCTCCCATGCCTTGGCTTTGTCAGCGAGCGTACGCAATAAATAGGCGGGATGATAGGTGACGATCAGCGGTACACCGCGATACGTATGTACCTTGCCGCGCATACTGGCGACGCTGGCTTCGCGTGCGAGCAAATTGACTGCGGCGACCTTGCCAAGTGCGACAATAAGCCGGGGCTTGATGAGTTCTATCTGCCGGTGCAGATAAGGCTCACACGCCAGCGCCTCGTCGTGTTCCGGGTTGCGATTACCGGGCGGACGGCATTTGACGACGTTGGCAATATATACGTCCGCGCCGCGCTTGAGCTTGATCGCCGCGAGCATGTTGTCGAGCAACTTGCCGGCCTGACCGACGAACGGTTCGCCCTGTGCGTCTTCATCGGCGCCGGGCCCTTCGCCCGCGAACAGCCAGCTGGCGTGTTCGTCTCCAGCGCCGAACACGGTCTTGTTGCGTTTTTTATGTAGTTCACAGGACGTGCATGATGCGACGCACGCTTTGAGTTCGGGCCAGTCCATGCGCATGATGGCCGAGCGGCGGTCGCCGGCAGGTGCGGTTTTCGGCTCAGACACCCCACCTGTCGCGGCAGGCGTATCTGCCACGGCTTGCGGTGCCGGCGCCGATGCGCGCAAACGCCATACGGGCGCAATGCCCATTTCTTCCAGCATCAGATCGCGGCGATCTGTCATAGCAACAACTCCAGCACGCGCGCGTCTTCGCGTCCGTGGTGCGACGGATAATAGCCGCGCCGCAAGCCGATTTCACGAAATCCGGCGCCGAGGTAGAGCTTGCGTGCGCCGATGTTGGAAACGCGTACCTCGAGAAATATTTTCGTGGATTTGAGTTCGCGTGCACGCGCGGTCACAAAACGCAATAGCTCGCGTCCAAGTCCGCAACGCTGCCACGAAAGCGCGATGCTCAGATTGAGCAGATGTGTTTCACCGGCACCGGTCATCGTAACGGCGTAGCCGGTCAATTCGCCGCCCAATTCCATGATCCAGCAATGGCTACCCGACGTAATGGAATCGGCGAAATTACCGCGTGTCCACGGATGCGTGTAGATGACGTCCTCAATGGCCAGCACAGCCGCCAGATCAGCTACGCACATGGCGCGATATTGCGGCAGATTTTCAATTTGCGCACTCATCGCTCGCTCGTTTTCAGCGCAACTTTGTCACGGATGTAAAGTGGTGCGGCAAGCGCGGCGTCCCTACCACCGCCTTTGAGAAACACGCGCGCCGCGAGCCCGGCGATATCGCGCGCACGGGGATGCGCATCCGAGTTGACCTCCGACAACTGGTCTTCGTAGCGTGCGCGCAGTGCATCGCCATACACCGCAAAACCGTTACCACAGCCGTGCCAGCCATTACCTGGCAGTGCCGGCGCGTCGTCCGGCGCATACACGCCAGGCGCATGCACCTCACGCCAGCCGCCTCCGCTTCGTTCATAAGCAGCGTGATACACCTCGTGAATACGCGCATCAATACAGCATACGACGCGTTCTTTTTGTGCGGCCTCCGCCATTGCTACCAGCGTGCCTACGCCGGCGACGGGCACGTCCGCCCCCATTGCAAGCCCCTGCGTCACGCCGCAGGCAATACGTAGTCCGGTAAACGTACCGGGGCCTTCGCCGTAAGCGATACCGTCAAGTTGGGACAATCGCATATCGTGCCGCGCGAGCAATTCATCGATCATACCGAGCAGCAGCTCGGAATGGCGCTGCCCCGCATGTATTTCACGCTCATCGATATTGGCGTCGAGCCACAGCGCAGCAGAGCAATATTCACCCGAGGTTTCAAGCGCGAGTATATTCATCGAAGCAACCTTGATTGGCGCGGAGGATTCTAGCGTATTCGCCGGCACCGGGTGTCGCGCATACCGCATTTCCGCTACCATGCGGGCTTTCCCACGGATCGAATACACATGCGCGAATACAAAATCGCCGCCATCCCTGGCGATGGCATCGGTGTCGAAGTCATCGCGGCAGGACTCAAGGTATTGGAAGTGCTGTCCGGGCGCGAGCGCGGCTTCCGGCTCTCGGTCGAGCATTTTCCGTGGAGCAGCGATTACTATCTCAAGCACGGTTATTACATTCCCGAAGGCGGGCTCGAAAAACTCAAAGCATTCGACGCGATCTTCTTCGGTGCAGTCGGTGCGCCCAACGTGCCGGATCATGTGTCGCTGTGGGGACTAAGACTGCCGATTTGTCAGGGTTTTGATCAATACGCCAACGTGCGTCCGGCGCGCGTGCTGCCCGGCATCACCAGTCCGCTGCGCGACGGGCAAAACATCGACTGGGTGGTAATTCGCGAAAACTCGGAAGGCGAGTATTCGGGCAGCGGCGGCCGCGCACATCGCGGACTGCCCGAGGAAGTCGCTACCGAGACTTCGATATTCACACGTAACGGCGTAACACGCATACATCGTTTCGCGTTTGAACTCGCGCAGAAACGTCCGCGCAAGCACCTGACGCTGATCACCAAGTCCAACGCGCAGCGCCACGGCATGGTGATGTGGGATGAAATTTTTTACGAGGTTGCAAAGGATTTCCCCGATGTGGAAACCCAGCGTATTCTCGTCGATGCCGTGACCACCAACATGGTGCTCAAACCCTGGTCGCTCGACACTGTGGTCGCAACTAATTTGCATGCCGATATTCTGTCGGATCTGGCGGCGGCACTGACTGGCAGCCTTGGCATCGCGCCGACTGCGAATCTCAACCCCGAGCGCCGGTTTCCGTCGATGTTCGAACCGATCCACGGCTCGGCGTTCGACATCATCGGCAAGGGCATCGCCAATCCAGTGGCTACATTCTGGACAGCCTCGATGATGCTGGAACACCTTGGCGAGTACGAGGCGGCCGTAAGGCTCATGAAAGCTGTCGAGGAGGTCACTGCGCAAAAGCTGCTGACGCCCGATCTCGGTGGCGAAGCTACCACTGCTATCGTTACTGGCGCCGTTTGCGACGCGCTTTGACCCGGCAGTAATATTCGCTGTTACAATTATCCGGGTATTCCAATAGCAAGAACCGAAAACGGGAATGAAACAGATATTTGAATCCCTGGAATCGATAATAACCGTGGTGCTGGTGTTTGCCGGCATTGTCGGCATTGCCTACCACGGCTTCAGGGATGGCGGCTGGGTCGAACAGGGCTTTGGCAAAGTCACCAGCGCCTACGTGCAATATCCGATCATGGGACTGGCGCTGACCATCGTCGGTGTCTACGGGTTCATCAAGTTTCGTCAACGAAAAATTGCCGGTGGCCGCAGCAAATTTTTTGATTACATCATCTACGGGATGATGGTGGCCGGGATTTACTTCATCGGTAACTATATCGTCACCGGCAATTTTTGATCACGCTGAAAATATCACGCCCGCTTCATTAAGGTTCGCGATCGCCGCTGCATCGTAGCCCAGCGACGACAGTACTTCGCACGAATGTTCGCCTACTTTCGGAATATCCAGCCGCGTGGTGAAGCGCACTCCGCCCATCTCGATCGGCAGGTTCGGCACTTTTGTCTTGATGCCGTTGGGCATGGTCACCGGCGCCAGTCCGCCAGACGCATTCAGATGCGGATCATCGAATAAATCCTCGGGCTTCGCAATCGGCGCAAACGGCAATCCGAGTTCATCGCATTTCACCATCAATTCCTGTTTGCTCATTTTCGCGAAGATGGCCGTAACGATGGGCAGAATTCTCGGCCGTGCGTCTACGCGCTGAGGATTGCTCTGCAGCGCAGAATCTTTCAGCAGTTCGTGCAAACCGAACGCTTCACAGAATATTTTCCATTGTGTGTCCGTCACCACGCCGACAAACACGAGTTCGCCGTCGCTGGTTTTGAAATTATCATAGAGCGCCCAAGCGCGGATGCGGTCGGGCATGGGCTTCACCGGCTTGCCGGTGGCGAACCCTTCCAGCATGTGTTGCCCCATCAGAAATGCGTTATTTTCATAGAGCGCGCTTTGCACATACTGACCCTTGCCGGTGGATTTGCGCTGGTGCAGCGCACCGAGAATCGCAATCGCGCCGAACATGCCGCCCATCACATCGTTCACCGATGCACCCGCACGTAACGGCCCAAAACGCCCGCCGGTCATATACGCGAGGCCGCCCATCATCTGCACGACTTCGTCGAGCCCCGTGCGATGTTCGTACGGTCCCGGTAAAAAACCTTTGAGCGAGCAATAAATCAGTTCCGGTTTCAACTTGCACATCGCTTCCTGCCCAAAGCCAAGTTTGTCCATCGCACCGGGCCGAAAATTTTCCGTCACTACATCGGCACTCGCAATGAGCTTCAACACCGCTTCGCGTCCACGCGGCGACTTGAAATCCACAGCAAAACTTTTTTTATTGCGGTTGTACGTCGGAAAAAATCCCGCGCCGGACGCAACGAGCCTGCGCGTGTGATCGCCATCGAGCGGTTCGACCTTGATGACTTCCGCGCCCATATCGGCGAGTACCAGCCCACATGTGGGTCCCATCACCACATGACAAAACTCGACTACACGCAACCCCTCCAGCGGCAATGCCTGCGCCATCGCTATCCTTCTAATAAAAAATACAATAAATACAAATACTTACAATACCCGTGCTGTCGCCGGTACAAACCCCTTGGTCACGCCCGCGTCGGGCACATAACCGTATAGCGGTTCGCCGGGAATGCCCTCCGCCACGATCTTGCGAATCGCCAGCAATTTATCGAGATCAATGCCGGTGCGCAGTCCCATCGCTTCAAGCATGAAGACCAAATCTTCGGTGACGATGTTGCCGGTGGCGCCCGGCGCAAAAGGGCAGCCGCCTAGACCGCCTAGCGAACTGTCGAACGTGGTGACACCAACTTCCAGCGCTGCAACCACGTTCGCCAGACCGAGGCCGCGCGTATTGTGCAGATGCGCGCCCGAGAGTTTATTGCCAATTGCGGTGCGCACTTTTTTGAACACGCGGCGAACTTGTTCCGGATTCGCGTAGCCCGTGGTGTCGGCAAGTCCGACTTCGTCGCAGCCGGCTTCCACCGAAGCCACTGCCATGCGCACCACTTCGTCTTCGCTTACCGCGCCTTCGAGTGTACAGCCAAACACCGTCGATAAACCCGATTCGATAATCGGACGCTTTTCCTTCGGCAAGCTGTCGCGAAAATCGCAAATCTTTTTCGCACTCGCAATCGCCTCGTCGGGAGTCATGCGCACGTTGGAAAGGCTGTGCGCGTGCGAAACTGAAATCGTCAAGGTCAGCTTATGCACGCCCGCCTCCATCGCACGCTGCGCGCCTCTGAAATTGGGCGCAAGTGCGGCAACATTAAGACCGGGAATCGACAGCGCGTGCGCGACGACTTCGGCCGCATCCGCCATCTGCGGAATCAGTTTCGGCGGCACGAACGAACACACTTCGATCTCGCGCAAGCCCGCTTCGGCGGCGGCGCTGATCCAGCGCTTTTTGTATTCAGTCGGCATGAACTGCTTGGTATTTTGCAACCCGTCGCGCGGGCCTACTTCGCTGATCAGAACATCCAAATTTTCCGCCACTTCACTCTCCTGTTTTCGCGCAATGCCCTCAACGATGAATTGGATACATGCAGCAGCCTGCACATTGCGCTTGTGCTCTCCCGCAGAATACGGGCGTTACTCTTTCGGGTCAATCAAACACTTTGTTTCCGTGTTGCACCCGCCCGCCCCGTGGCGTAATCTACCGCCGCCCTTCAACCAAACAGGAATTCATATCATGAGCACAGCCATCAAGCGCCTTCATCCCGGCCCCACGCTTTGCCGCGCCGTTGAATACGGCAATCTGGTTTTCATCGCCGGCACTACTGCGGACAATAAAGCGGGCAACTGCAAGGTGCAGACCGAGGAAGTTCTCAAAAAAATTGACGGTTTTCTTGCCGAATGCGGCACCAACAAATCGAAGATTCTTTCCGCCAATGTCTGGGTCGCAGACATGAGCGAAAAGCCGTTGATGGATGCTGCGTGGGTAGCATGGGTTGACCCGAACAACAAGCCGGTGCGCGCGTGTGTGGAAGCGAAGCTCGGTTCAGCCGAAACGCGCGTCGAAATCATGGTCACCGCCGCAAAATAGATCGTTGGAGCATGCGATGAGCGATATCGTTTATCACACGCCGATGAAAAAACTGTCGGATGCGACGGAGTTCAACGGCGTGATTTATACCGCCGGCCAGGTTGCCGAAGACCTGACCGCCGGTATGAAAGCGCAAACCGCCGACGTGCTGCGTCAGATCGACGCGTTGCTGGCCAAGTGCGGCAGCAGCAAGTCGCGCATACTTTCCGCCACGGTCTACGTCACTGACATGGCGCTGAAACCGCAAATGGACGAAGCGTGGATGGCGTGGGTTGACCAGTCGCGTCCGCCCGCCCGCGCCACGGTGGAGGCGCGCCTCGGCGCAAATGTGCTGGTCGAAATCATGATTACCGCCGCGAAAGCGTAGGCGGCGCGACGGTCGGGATATCCAATGCTGATCGCACGCCGCTGGCTGGAACTCTGGCAGCGGCTGGGCGCTACACGGCACGCGGATAGTGCGCTCGCCGATGCTTTCACGGAACTGACCAAATGCTATGCGGAAAAGCATCGCCACTATCACACCGCGCAGCATATTGCCGAATGTCTGGCACGTCTCGATGAGGCACGCGCGTTATGCGAGCATCCCGACGAAGTGGAAATCGCGCTGTGGTTTCACGACGCCATTTACGACACGCATGCCAAGGATAACGAAGCGCAAAGCGCAGATTGGGCGGCGCGCGTGCTGCACGATGCCGGTGCGGAAAAACCTGTGATCGATCGCGTACGCACACTCATCATGGCAACCTGCCACGATGCTTTGCCCGAGACGCGCGACGCATGCGTACTAGTGGATATCGATCTGTCGATACTGGGTGCGCCGCCGGAGCGCTTTGATGCTTACGAACTTGAGATACGCGCGGAGTACGCGTGGGTTCCGAATATCCTGTTCCGTTCGACGCGGCGGAAAATTCTGGGAGAGTTTCTGAAAAGGCCGTCTATTTATTCTACTGACGACTTCAAACAGAAATTGGAAAACAACGCGCGCGCCAATCTCGCGCGCTCTTTACGGGCTCTGGGGTAATCCTACTTTGGCCCTGGCTTGTACGGCCGCACTTCAATGTTGGCGAAGCGTGCCAGATCGCGATGGATGCGCGTGACACGCTCAATCTGCCCTTTAGCCGGAAAACGCTCGTAGAAACCCTCAGAGCGGAATGAACGGTGCTGCTCGCGCCACGGTGCCAGTCGTGCTTCCCAACGTTTGACACGGCCATCTGCGGGGTCCGCATCTTCACGCGCGAGATCGGCGCACACGCGTATCATCGCTTTAATGGTGACGGGCTTGGTAACCATGTAGCTGTCGTGGTCCCACGAATCGCCCCACACCTTCTCGGCGGCCTTGAAAAAATCACGCACCACGCCATAGTAACGCTCACCCTCACGGTAACTATTTGATACTAAACGTATTTTTTTCCATTCACCACTGATCCAGCGATGCAGTTCGTTGAATAGTTCGGCTTGCAGTATCCACTTATCCTGCTGACTGCGCCCGCCCAGACGGTTGATGCGATAGCGCAACGGACTGTCACCTTCGGTATACAAATCCTCCACCAGCCGCGCGGCGAAACGCTTGTCGGGATCAGCCCACGACACGCGTTCGTAGAGATCGATCAAATGGCTTTTGCTGATGCGTGTGGGCGTGGAATTGATAATGACGAACATTTCCGCCGCGAAATCCTCACTGCGGCCGTCGAATATCACGCACGGCACATTAATGCTGGCGGCCTCCTGCGGGTGTTCCTTGAGGTAAAAACGCAGTGCCGCCAGGCGGTGCTGGCCGTCGATAATCAGATATTTGTGATCCGGTTCCTGCAGGTTGCCCACCATTTCCTGACCCGGCAACGCGGTGAACTTCAGCGTCTCGTCGGTAAACAGCAGTACGGTCCCCGGAATCGGCGGCTGGCTCTGTGCCATTTCATAAAAATTGCGCAGCGCTTTCACCTTGGCACGTGACAGCGAGCGCTGGAACGCTTCATCCGTATGCTCCACGCGCGCAATAAATTGCGCGATTTCGTCGTTTTGCGGCACGGACTGCGGCGAAATCTCCTCGCCTTCGCTGTAAAAGCGGCTGATAAAGCGCGCTTTTTCGAGCACAGCCTTCGCAGGGTAGCTGGCGAAGTAAAAGAGGCTGTCCTTTTGACGTATCCGGGTTGCTACTAGCATGGTACGGTCTCTCGTCCCTGATTCTTATACGGAATTCCGTTTCGCCCTTTATTTTTGTGGTTGTGCGAGCGCGCGAAACGCCATTCTAACGTTCCACGAGAGCTAACGCGAGCAAGTTGTTGATACCCGCCAGAATATGGATAGAAGGAGAGCTACCGCCAGGGTTTGCTGCATGCTGGGCGTACATTCACGCCACACAGCATAAAAGCAAATTAACTAATTGTTTTTAAACAACTTTTTGTTTTAGCATATCCAAGAGTGCGAATTTGCCACCCAAAATCGTGCTGGAACCCACGCCCCACCAGTGTTCGAGCACTGTTGCGTACATGTCTCGGAAATCCACTCCGAACGGCAGGTTGCCATTGCCATCCAGCCGCGCGAGTTCCGGTGGCAAACCATACAGCCCGCCTTTCACCTGGCCACCCAGCACAAAATGCGCACTGGCTGTGCCGTGGTCGGTGCCTCCGCTCATGTTTTCGCGCGGGCGGCGGCCAAATTCCGCGTAAGTCATCACCAAAGTGGAATCCCAGCGGTTCAATTCAAGCAGTGCGGATTTAAGCGCGGCCAAACCATCGGCCAAATTCGTCAGCAGGCGTGCATGCGTGCCTTGCTGACCGCTGTGCGTGTCAAATCCATTAAACGACAGGCGAATCGCGGCAACGCCGGCGCGGCTGGCGACGACTTGCGACGCCGTGCGCACAGCATTGCCGAATCCGGTTTGCGGGAACACGGTGCGAAATGCGTGTTGCGCATTAAGTCCGCGTGCCGCCTGTACGATGTCATGCTCGACACGCAAAATATGATTGAGCGCTGCATTTTGCGCCTGCGCGGCGGGCACGGCGAATTTCGCTTGCTGCAAGAAACGCTCGGTATCAGTAAGCGCGATGGTACGTGCACCGCCACCCGCAGCAGGCCCCATTTCCGCGCCACCGACGACTATCGCATCCGCCGCGAACGAGCGCGGCGCGGGTGCTTGCGAGAACGCCCGCGCGAGCCAGCCGTCTTGGAGATACTCGTTGCTCTTTGATGCCGTGTCCCAGATTTCGATCGAGCGAAAATGCGACAGATTCGCTGACGGATAACCCACGCCTTGCACCACCGCCAGTTCGCGCGCCTGCCACAGCGGCATCAACGGCGCGAGTGATGGATGCAGCCCCGCGGCGCCGTTAAGTTGCAGCACCTGATCGCGCGCGATCGCGATGCGCGGACGCAGCGCGTAGTACTGGTCATCCGCATACGGCACTACGGTATTCAAGCCGTCGTTGCCGCCTTTCAATTCGACGAGTATGAGCAGGTTGCCGTATCGACCGGCATTCGCAAATACCGGTAATGGCGCAATAGACACCACCGCCGCAGCGCCGGCAGTGCGCAAAAAATCACGACGCTTCATGCGATTGGCTCCCCGTCATTTCAGTTGATACGCCGGATCCTGGGTCATGCGCCGGATGAGTTCCAGCCCCGCGGCATCACCCGGCAAAGTGTTGTGCGGCGATGTTGCGAGTACAAGACGCGCCACCGCGCCTGCGTCTGTTCGTCCGCTCTGGCGCAGCCAGCGTTCGCTGTCGAACGATATCTCCGCCATGCCGCGCATGAAACGCTGGCGTGCCTCGGCTGCAGCACCTCCTTTGGAAGTATCAGCGGCAACCAACATCATCGCCGGACGCGCTTCGTCGGCACGGAATATACGGTCCAGAAACTGCTTGCGTGCAAGCAGCGTGGTTGAATTGATCCACAATTCACCGCCGGGCCAGCCCTTTACATTCGGCGGCGCAAACAAATTCTGGCCAAGCTGCGCCACGGTAACCACAAACGGCTGCACATCGCCGGTGGTGAACTGAAATTGCCGCAGCGTGCCCACCACCAGATCAACCGGCGACTTGATGAGACTCGCACGGTTGCGCGCATCGTAGAACGCGTCCGAGGTCAGCATCGCGTTCAGCGCCGCGCGAATATCGTAGCGGCTGCCGTGAAAAATGGCGCCGATGCGGCGCACTTCCACCGGATCGGGATTAGGTGAGATAAATTCGCGCCACAATTTCGCCACGATGAATTCTGCAGTCCGCGGATGCGCGAGCAGAATGTCCAGCACCGCCGCACCGTCGAGGTTGCCGGCTTTGCCCAAAACCGTCTTGGTGCCATCGTCATGCACTGCAGCGCGGAACAGGAATTCACCGCGCTCCGGATCAATGCTCCAGCCGGTGAACGCGCGTGCTGTTTCTTTCACGTCGCTTTCGGTGTAGTAGCCTTCACCGAGCGTGAACAACTCCATCAGCTCGCGCGCGAAATTTTCATTCGGCCGGCCTTTGCGGTTAGATGCGCTGTCGAGATAAACCACCATCGCCGGATCACGCGCAATCTCGTGCAGCATTTCGCCAAAATTGCCCAGCGCATGACGCCGCAACAGCATATGCTGGCGATACATGTATTGCGGCTGGCGCACTTTCTGAGTGCTCGACACGAAATGGTTGTGCCAGAACAGCACCATTTTCTCAGTAAGCGGCGAAGGAGTGGTGAGCATCTGCTGCATCCACCACGCGCGCATTTCCATGCCGCGCTGATTGAACATGCGCTGCGTCGCCTGACGCTCTTCGGTGCTCATCTCACGCAAACGGCGCGGCACGATGACAGGTTCATTCACCCACGATGGCGCGGGTGAAGACAAGGCGCCTGCGGTTTGCGACCACGACAACAGCTTGTTGCTAGCCTGCTCGCGCGTCAATCGGGAGAAATTCTCAACCTCGGACACCGGCGCTGCGAAACTGGTACGCGCCAGCAGGTGACGCGCACCTTCGTAGCCGATTGTTGCCGCAGTTGTTGTCGCCGCTGTTGCCACATTGGCCGCCGCAGGCAAGCCTGCAGCAAGCATCAAAGTGGCAATCAGCCAATAGCGCACTACTAGCCTACATCTGTTTCGCTTTGCCCTGCCCGCGGTGCTTGCGCGCGGCCTCAAACTCGGCACGCGTGATCTGGCCGTCCTTGTCGGCGTCCAGACGGTCGAAATGGCGTGCGATACGCGGCATGCCTTTCTCGGCCTCGGCACGGCTGATTATGCCGTTGCCATCGGCGTCTGCTTTCTTGAAACGCTCATCCATTTTTGCCTGACGCTCAGCACGGCATTTTTCGGGGTTAGCCTTGCACTGTTCCATGCGCGCTTTCATTTGCTTGCATTTGTCAGGGTTGGCCGTACACCATTTTTCGCGTTGCGCTTGGCGCTCGGCACGGCATTTTTCCGGATTGGCCTTGCAAACTTCCATGCGCGCCTGACGCTCGGCACGACATTTTTCGGGGTCGGCTTTGCAACGTTCCATCATGGCCGCACGCCCACCCTCCGGCTTGACGGTCGCTCCAGGCAAGCCCTCTGCAGCACCTGCGGTAAGCGGTAACACAAGCAATAGTACAAAAGCTAAGTACTTGTTTATCATTAATTTTCTCCTATTACAGCAATGGCCTACCTATCGCGGCGCCCGCGGTAGAGTTCGCGGTTTGCCTTATCCAGATCACGATGCAACTGACGGCGCTCGTCGTCAGTCAGGCGACCGGGCGTCCCCCTGTCGGGGGGCCCGGACCGCTGCGGCCGCTCTACCCGTTCATAACGCTTGCCCTGGCCTTTGGAATACGCGAAACCGCTCTTGTCCTGGGCATAGAAGCCACCGCCGTAGGAACCGGCTACCGCCGGCCCTGCCGCCAAGGTGCCACCCAGAATCAATACCGCAAGCAAAGTTTTCATCGCATTCCGTCCCGATACCACTGATTAAAAATAACGCTGATCCGAGTCGTGGCTCTCTTGATAAATGTGCCGACCCGACCTGTCAAGCCGGCGCTCGATGTCGGCGCGCTCTTCGCGCGTGAACCGGCCGTCTGAACGGTAGTCTTGCTCGATTCTCTCGATCCTGCGCTGCTCACCCGCCAAGGCACGCGCTTCGCCGCGAGTCAACTCACCTGACCGCACACCCTGCGCAATGCGATTACGTTGGAACGCTTCGCGCTGGTTGATGTTGGACTGGTTGCCACGGTGGTCGTTCCAGCCATAATGCCGGCCGTTGCCGCGATTCCAGTCGTGATCACGGCCCCAGGCATGACCGCGGCCGTTGTCGTTGTTCCAGCCGTTATGCCGGCCGTTTTCCCAACCATAGTGTCTGCCGTTGTCATTGTGGCCGCCATTGTGCTGGGCATGACGCTCAAACTGGCGCCCGCCTTGATTCCCGCCATTGTGTTGGGAACCTTGTCCGGCATATTGCCCACCATGGTGCCAGCCCGTACCGCCTGCCGTTCCACCCGTGCTGCCACCTGCCGTTCCACCGGTACCGCCACCTGCGGTTCCACCCGTGCTGCCACCAGAGGTTCCACCTGTGCTGCCACCCGAAGTTCCACCCGTGCTTCCGCGATTCCAGCTTCGACCACTGCGGGCTTGATCACCACTGCGCGATGCATACATACGCGGCTGTGTAGTGGCACCGCTCTGTGTTGCGCGCTGTTGCTGGCGCGCTTGACGTCCGCCTTGCCCGCTATCCGCCGCTTGGGCAGCCGGCAACACCGCCAACATCACCGCCGCCGCTATTCCGCTTAATGCTAATTTCATGTTGTGCTCCTGTTGAGTAAGTTGGTCATGTTCATCGCGCTGAGGAATTGGGTCCCCTTGCTCCGAAAAACGTCGCCTTGTATTCGACGATGACCCATGCTCTCATGCACATGTAAGCGGATTGTTACGGCAAGCTGGTCAAGTGTAACGATGTGTAAGCCGCGGTAGGACATGCAATAACTGGTTACAAATCTCCAAATCACCCTGTGGCTGTCATGTGTACGTGAGCCACTGCGCCTGTAAACAGCGGCCCGGAGCCACATGACGCGGTAATCGTACATCGCCTACAAGCCGTTGAATTGTCAGCACTCGTTCTTATTTTGTAACAAAATGTTACGCTTACGATTTCTGTCTGGCGGCAACACTGGAACCCTCGTCCCTTAATGGTTACGATTCCCCTATGACTGAGCCCAAGAACGAACACAAAACCCGCATTCTCGTCGTCGATGACGACGCCCGCATGCGCGACCTCCTCAACCGCTACCTAGGTGAGCAAGGCTTTACCGTGCGTACAGCCGCCAATTCAACTGATATGAACCGGCTGATTGCGCGCGAAAGTTACGATCTGCTGATACTCGACCTGATGCTGCCTGGCGAAGATGGCCTGTCGATCTGCCGGCGACTGCGCGGCGCGAACGAAAACATTCCGATCATCATGCTGACCGCCAAGGGTGACGACGTGGATCGAATTGTCGGCCTTGAAGTCGGAGCAGATGATTACTTGCCCAAGCCATTCAACCCGCGCGAACTGGTGGCGCGCATTCAGGCGGTGCTGCGGCGGCGTCCCCAGCCTGCCCCGCCGGGGGCGCCGAGTTCAGACACCGAAATTGTTGAATTCGGCGAGTTCAGATTAAACCTCGGCGGACGCAGTCTTTCTCGCAACGGTGAAGATATGCCACTCACAACCGGCGAATTTGCGCTGCTCAAAGTTCTGGTGCAACACCCGCGTTCACCGCTATCGCGCGATAAACTGATGGAACTTGCACGCGGGCGAGAGTTCGGCGCGTTCGACCGCAGCATCGACGTGCAGGTGTCGCGCTTGCGCAAACTGATCGAGCCCGATCCCGCGAAGCCAGCCTACATTCAAACCGTGTGGGGATTTGGGTATGTGTTCATTCCGGATGGCAAGGAAAAGCGTGAGGGATGAGGGGTGAGGCGCGAAACACCGGCGCATTGCGTATTAGCGTCGCTCATGTTTTTCCGCCTCACGCCCCACGCTTCACGCCTCGCGAACACGCCATGACCCTCTGGCCCCGCACGCTGCTCGCGCGCAGCGTGCTGATGATCGCCTTGGTGCTGGTCGTAGCACACTTGGCGTGGTTGCAGATTTTCCGCATCTCCGCACGCGAGCCGCGCGCGCATCAACTGTCTCAGCAAATCGTCAGTACCGTCAATCTCACGCGCGCAGCACTGGTGACGGCCGATCCCGCCAAGCGTTACAACCTGCTGCGTGATATCGCCGAACGTGAAGGTATCGAAGTACACCTCGGCGGATCAGACGAAAAAGTTGCGCAACTGCCCGACAGCGCGTTCTACTCGCTGATGCTCGCGGAACTGCGGCGTCACCTCGGCGATCAGACGAAGTTCACACTAATGCGCAATGGCGCCGAAGGTGTGTGGGTCAGTTTTCGCATCGACAACGACGAATATTGGGTGGTGCTACCGGATTCGCGCCTCGCGGATGATGCTCCGCTGCGCTGGATAGGCTGGGGCGTGCTGGTGCTGCTGCTGGCGCTCGCTGGTGCGTCTCTGGTCGTTGCGCGCATTAACCGCCCGTTACGCGAATTGACGCGCGCCGCCGCCGAGACCGGACAAGGCGTTACGCCCGCGCCAGTGGCCGAGGATGGGCCCGAGGAAATCCGCACCCTCGCACGTTCGTTCAACCAGATGACGAATGATCTGCGCAAGATTGACGAGGAACGCGCGCTGCTACTGGCGGGCGTCTCGCATGACTTGCGCACACCGCTCGCACGCATACGCCTGGGGCTGGAAATGCTCGACACCGGCGGCGACCCTGCATTGCGTGAAGGCATCATGCAGGACATCGGCGATATCGATTCCGCGATTGGCCAGTTTCTCGATTTTGCGCGCGCTAGTGCCAGCGAAGAGGTGGTGGCTGACGGGGACCTTAACGCCATCGTTACCAATCTTGGCGAGCGCTATCGGCGCACCGGCAAGACAGTAGAAATTCAAACGGCGCCGCTGCCTCCGCTCTCGTTGCGGCCCGCGTCGATTCAGCGCGTGATCGCGAACCTGATCGATAATGCAATACGCCACGGCGGGCCCCATGTCGAAGTCATCACGGGTATGGACGGAACACTAGCGTGTGTGGAGGTGTTGGACCGCGGACCGGGCATCCCGCCGGAACAGGCTGAACGCATGCTGCAACCGTTTACGCGCTTGGACAGCGCGCGCAGCACTAGCGGTACTGGTTTGGGACTGGCGATCGTGGATCGCATCGCGCGTATGCATGGCGGCCACGTGCGCCTGTTACCGCGCGAAGGCGGCGGGCTGCGCGCGCGAGTGGAAATACCCGCAATAAATCTTTGACCCTACGCAGGATCCGGCGTGCGCAGGGTGGCGCTGCGCAATCGCATCGACAGCACGCGTCCGAGAGCGAATACCAGATTGCCGGCCAGCGCCGGTTCGGCTTGCGCAAATCGCTCATACGCGGCAAATTCGAGTTGCAATAACACACCTGCAGTCGACGCCCACACATTGGCCGAGCGAGGCAGGCCGTCAAAAAAAGACTGATCGCCGATAACGCTGCCAGCCGAAATACTGGCGATCGGGCGTATTGTAGCGCGTCCCACATGCATGATGCCGACTTCGTACTCGCCCGATGCCACGAGATAAAGCGTGCGATCAGGCGTGTTGCGGCTGATGACGAACTCGCCGGTACGCACTGTGCGCGGCATGGTGAGGCTCAGCAGTTTCCGCCAATCCGCATTGGTCCATGCTGTCAGTAACAGGTTGTCTTTTGCCGCGCCTAGGCCAAGCGCTGAATTGCGCTGGAAAAATTCCGCGTAGTCCTGAGTTGTCACGATATTCACATCGTTCCAGGTACGAGCTGATACGCCGAATCAGTTGCCATTTCGACTGTCCGGTGTCAGCAGCGCGACGGCCTCCGCCGCAATGCCCTCGCCGCGCCCGACGGCGCCAAGGCGCTCCATGGTTTTTGCCTTGATGTTGACATCCCCGATGGAAATGCCGAGATCGGCCGCAATATGTGCACGCATCGCCGGAATGTGCGGCACCATCCTCGGCGCTTGCGCGATGATGGTCGCATCGATATTGGCAATGTGATAACGACTGTTGCGCACGAGAACGCCGGTATCGCGCAGTAGCCTGCGACTGTCGATGCCCGCATAGCGCGGATCAGAATCCGGAAAATGCGTACCGATATCGCCCAACCCCGCTGCGCCGATCAATGCATCGCATATCGCATGCAACAGTACGTCCGCATCCGAATGCCCCACCAGACCGCGTTCGTAAGGAATATCCACGCCGCCGATGATGAGCTTGCGTCCAACGGCAAGCGCGTGTACATCAAAACCTTGGCCGATACGCATCGTGGCGAAAAGTAGTGAGGTGCATAAATTTCATGCGGAGAAAATGGGGTGGCTGATGGGACTCGAACCCACGACGACTGGAATCACAATCCAGGACTCTACCAACTGAGCTACAGCCACCACTAGAAGAGCAGTGTTAAGTGAAAAGTCACGCGAAGATCACTCATTCTTAACTCAAAACCTGTCACTTAGCACCCAACCTTCGCCCGACTGGGCGGATTTGGTGCGCCCGGCGGGACTCGAACCCACAACCCCCGGCTTAGAAGGCCGGTGCTCTATCCGGTTGAGCTACGGGCACTATATTTAGTGTTGCCGGGCAGCGAAAGGCGCGTAATATACCCCCGTAAGCCGCTGACGGTCAATGTAAAACCGGCAATTTGGCGAACCGCCGGTTTTGCTTGCGGCAGGTATCGATTTCTGCTATTAAAGCGATCTTTTAAATCGGGAATAAATAGCCCATGGCTACTGAATTAAATACCGCAGTCCCCGCGTACAAGCCCAAGGGCAAGGAAGAGTATA
>Ga0315912_10002087_pt1 | contig 22184 bp, 21 predicted proteins | sample VfabasoilMG_FD_204469 | JGI IMG/M metagenome (GOLD analysis project Ga0315912, IMG submission 204469) | Garden soil microbial communities collected in Santa Monica, California, United States - V. faba soil | ecosystem: Environmental > Terrestrial > Soil > Garden | place: USA: California...
GTTGGAATGCAAGACCTGACCCTATTTTTCCTCTTTTTTCTCCCCAGGCAGACGATTTACGGGACCAAATTTCCTATAGCGCGTGGCGGCCCGATTCAATCCAGTGATTCGAACCTTCTATCAGCGCTTGTGTGCAGCGGGCAAAGCCAAGCCAAGAAGGTGGCCCTTACTGCCTGCATGCGCAAGCTGTTGACGATTCTCAACGCGATGCTGAAACATCGAACGCCCTGGCGAGAGGTGGAGACACACCATGCTTAAAGTTCAAGACAGTTGCTGACATCATTGTCTTTCCCCCCGTTGTCCGGCCTTTCTCAGCCTATTTCCCGCCAAAGACACACAGCGCAGATGGCCAGCAAAAGAAGTAACTAAAGATAAAGAGGGCTAAGCCGACTAAGTTGAGGGTAACGGGTGCCCATAGGTCAGCGTCCTCAATCCTGCAACGAATAACAGTCCCTGCTCTACTAGGTGATACAGAGGCCCAATAGATTTTCCCTGGCGCCTCAGGTATGGCGTCGGATATCGATATCTGATTGGCGTCTAACGATGGGAAATACTTTGCAAGTGCTGTAGCAGCGGTGAGTTTTGCAACGTCGGGACTTGACTCAGCTACCTCCACCCCAGTGAATAGTAGGGCTTCTTTTTCAGCCAGACCTAGTGGAAGGTTACGCACGTACCTCCTATGGACATTTGCGAGATGAGGCGCTAGCGCTACGGAGAGTGTTGATTGGAGTGCTCGGTCATCTACCGTACCTATTACCAAGCTGCTTTCCTTAGATTGAAGGTAATGCCGTATTTTAGTTCTGGTAAGTGGGATCTCAATCGCATAGTACCAATATCGCCAAGCTGCATAGACCGCAACCCCGCAATAGAGCCATACAAGAAACTCGGGATGAGTGACCTTTAGGGGAATGAGCGAACTTGTCCATTGCTTTTCCACCACTCCACCACCGATTACAAAAACTAGGAGCAGAGTGCCAGTTGTCATGGCGAATCGGCTCAGGGTGGCAAGATCGGGCTGCGTTCTGTCTGTGTCAAGGTCATTCTGAGTCATACGCGGAAGGCTAGGCTGTCTGCGTGGAGGGTGTCAAGGTGGGATCTTGGCTAATTACAGTCCCATAATTATAGTGGGAGGGGCGGGATGGTAAACAGTTTGTTTCGATTGAAATGGTTAGGATGTGGAAATGGTTACTGACACATTTCTCTCTCCCTGAGCCAGTCGTCTACTGTGAGAAATTGCACTTATTGTATGAATTCGCGCCTGATTGTCTTGTTTGCCCTGCCAAACAAGATGCAAAGGCAAGCAACAACCCGCTCCACTTTGCTTGCCTACAGCGGCCTCACTTGGCCTTGCGCAGAACCTGAAAAATGAATGCAGATGGTACTACCGCCGCCATTTTCCCACCTGTGTTATCGGATACCGTACCATGAACGAGACCCACGCAGTGAAGAGCGCCACCAAGAACGAAGCTCGTCCCACTGGTGTATGCACCGGGAAGTGCACACACCGGCGAGCCACTGAAACCACCGATGCTAGGGCTATCGAGCAGGAAGTAAGTTCCAGGATCGTCCTTGGCCAGGATTGATAAAGTTAGGAGGCCGCTTGCGGGATGTGACTCGCGTGACAGGGGCGAGAACCTTTCGCCAATCCCTAGACCCAGAGGGAAACCGAGCGTGGTCAACGCGCGCGATCGAGGGGGAGAGGCGAGTTCTTCCTGAAAGAGAGCAAGCGGAAGGAAGTGCTGTTGGAGGTGAGGAAATAGGTTCTTCTTGGGTTTAAGCCGTAGGGCAGCTATGTCCGCCTGATCATGGGACGCCCAGGTGTGAGATTCGCCATCACCAGTCAAATCTGAAATTGGGAAGGAGAGGGGCTTATCCTTCTCGGTCTTGATTGTTACGATCGATTCTTGCGACGTGGCGCGGGCAACATGGTTGGCAGTTACAAGGAAGAGAGCCTCTTTATCAACCACGAAGAAGGCCGTTCCAGTTTCCGTCAGAACTCTTGGCTTCGGTTCCTTATCGCCCGGCCCCTTTAGATATAGTTCGTGCGGCTTTCCGTCGACCTGCATGATCTGAATCTTGGGCGTTTGGATGAAAGCTACGGCGGCAGCTAGCGTCTCGAGCGGGTCCTGTTCTTCGGCAATCGCCGCGGGGACCCACGCGGCGAAAAGTAGGCTGGCGAGCCCAAACAGAGCTGAGTTGGTCACTAAGTTATGCATTAGACCTCAAATCATTTAACCGTGATTGATTAGGGGTACCCATCCACGACAGGACGTGAGGACAGGCTACTTTCTGTGCGGTGTTGTGTCAACTGGACAAGGACGGAGAGAAGAGTTCTGGGGACTGGTCTTGCTTTGTATATTCCCTATCAGGCGTCTCTCAGCGCCCCGCTCTGGCGGCCATGGCAAAGTGAAGGAAGTAGCGGTCTAGGGCAGCAAGGTCGCTGCCGTACTCTGTTCCCCCCTGCATGGCATCGTAGAGGAGTTCGCGGGCACGGGTCAGTTCTTTTCGCCGACCTCTCCAGCGGTCATCCGCGATCGTCAGATCCAACAATTCCAATGCGCGATTGAACGGCTGTTCACAGCGCTGCTGGTCCTTTCCATACCATCGGGCGGCGCGTCCGACCTCGCTACCGACATTGGACTGCTGCTCCATGAGTGCCAAACTTTGCCACCGTCCGGCGGCTAATTGTTCGTGAATGGGTGTCATGTCGTGTCTCTCGCCATGCACGATGAGAATTTCTGGATAATTAACGTTGCTAAGATGGCGGGTTCTGGCTATTTCTGTCAATCGTAAATTCGCCTGAAGGAGGTTTGCATGACGGGGAGCGGCTTGAAGATGGACCGGGAGTCTGTGAAGTGCTAGGATGGCTCCATGCTGGTTACCACAGGCACGGTTCAGGATGGGACAATCAAGGTCGATGTGAAAAGTCTTCCTGAAGGGGCCACCGTGACGGTGCTGGCTCCTGAAGGTGATGAGACCTTCGAGCTTGGTCCTGCGGATGAGGCCAAGCTGCTCGCCGCGATTGCGGAAGCGGATAGGGGAGAGACGACGAGCGCATCGCACGTTCTCGAAAAGATCCGTCGATCGTGAGCGGTCCCTACCGTATCCTTGTTGTCAAAAGCGCCGAGCAAGGTATTATCAAAGCTTCCGACTGGTGGGTTGCCAATCGGCCGAAAGCTCCGGGCGCCCTTGCTGAGGAGCTTGAACGGGCGTTCCAACTCCTCTCCTCACAACCGCTGATCGGTGCACAGGCTCGAAACATCAAGCTGACCGGGGTTCGCCGTCTCCATCTTTTGCCGTGTGCACTACCACTTGTACTACCGTGTAAGTGCTGAGCCTCCGGCCGTTGAAGTGTTAGCTCTTTGGCATACCAGCCGGAGAACTTCTCCTGACCTTTAGTAAGGCCCGTTCGCAGCGTTGCCGATCTTTCTTACACCAACGGTCTCATTTATCCCAGCTGGCCGAGGCGGGATTGGAGAATGCTGATGGTGGCGATGGCGGCGGTTTCGGCTCGTAGAATGTGTGGACCAAGGGTTACTTGTTCGATTCCAGCCTGTTCGGCCATCCGCATTTCTTCCTTGCTCCAGCCTCCCTCCGGCCCGATCAATATCAGTACGGAGCCGGTCACGTCGTGCGGTAGTTCAATTGTCTGTAAACTCTTCCCATCCCGCCGCTTGGCAAGCATGAGTGTCGCCGCATGCAAAGTTGAGGGGTAAGTCTTGTTTTGTGCATCTCCGTCAGCTGCCTATCAGCGTCCCGCCCGCGCCGCGACGGCAAAGTGAAGGAAGTAGCGGTCTAGGGCGGCAAGATCGCTGCCGTACTCTGTTCCCCCCTGCATGGCATCGCAGAGGAGTTCGCGATCTGAAAATGAACCGGGAGTCTTTTTCTGTTACCGCTTAACCACTCTGCCTTTTTGAACGTATCCTGGTCCTTCCCTGGAGGCGAGGCTTACACGGCCAGCGGGGTGAGCGTAAAGATTCTCCCGTATCGTGCTGCGGTCACGGTGTCGCCGGCTTTCAGCGCCGCCCGTACATCGTCCAACTTATAGGCATCAGCTACTGAGAGATAGGGCGACCATTCATCTGCATTGATCAGCAGCTCAACATCGACCTCGGCCAGATACCGTCCTTCATGAACCAATTTCGTTCGCTTCTGTGTTCTCATGTTCGCCTCCTCATAAAACCTTCTTGCCAGATGGCTCGGTCCGGTCTATAGGCTGTCACAAGTACTGCCGGCTCTACATGGCCCTTGGGAATTCCCCAGAGGATGTGAAGAGGGTTGCCGGCCCTGTCGCGTTGCAATACGAGTATGCAAGGCCCTTTGGGATAATCAGGATAATCTTCGACAACCACACCCTGAGCGATGCCTTCCAGAATATCGCGTGTGAAAATATCATCGGCCGCCAATTCGTCATATCCATGCTCTGAAATCCGGACCGCTTGACTGGCGACAAGGCGTTTAATTCGTTCGAAGGTGTCGCTCATGACGTTCTATCGGCCAGTTTTCCGTTCAGAGGGCCTATAGCATGGATGATAATAGCGGCAATCGGTGGTGCAGTCTACTGCGAGCGGTCTTGCGTAATCTAACGTTGCGGTGCCTTGGAATACGTTGGTTTTCGGGCAGGTCTTGCCTTGTTGCATGCCCCCGTCATCGCTCGGCTTGGTCTCTATAGCGATGTGAAAGAAATGGTGGTCGATTCATGCCGTCGGGCTCGTTTATCCCAGCTGGCCGAGGCGGGATTGGAGAATGCTGATGGTGGCGATGGCGGCTGTTTCGGCTCGTAGGATGTGCGGACCAAGGGTCACTTGTTCGATTCCAGCCTGTTCGGCCATCCGCATTTCTTCCTTGCTCCAGCCTCCCTCCGGCCCGATCAATATCAGTACGGAGCCGGTCACGTCTTGCGGCAGTTCGACCGTTCGCACGCTCTTGCCTTCCAGCCGCTCGGCGAGCATGAGTGTCACCGTGCCGGTGCCGAGGCTTTTCAGAACGGCTTCAAGGGATTGCGGCGGGGCGATGGTCGGTAGGCGCCACTGTTCGGACTGCTGCGCTGCTTCCAGGGCGATGCGCTGCCACCGGGCGATCTGAGAATCAATGCGATCGGCTCTGAGTTGTACGACACTGTGCCTGCTTTCAACCGGCACGAGTTCATCCACTCCCAGTTCAACTGCTTTCTGAATCACCCAGTCCATCTTTTCGCCCTTGAGCAGGGATTGGCCGAGGACCAGGCGGGGAGCATGGCGGGGCGGTTCCCGGACTGTCTCGAGAATGCGTCCGGTGATGGCTCGTTTGGAGACCTCGGTGATTTCCGTGCGGTACCGGTGGCTCGCCCCGTCGCCGAACAGGACGATCTCGCCGACGGTGATGCGGAGACTATCCCGGAGATGGATCAGCAGGTCGCCGGTAATTGAGATGGTTGGTGACGCGATGCACTCAGAAGGTACAAAAAAGACGGGCATGGGAAACTCTGGGGATCCGGGTATGGATAGGGTGTCGCGGTCTACTCGAAAAACGTCTTCATCTTGTCGAAGAACCCGTCGCCGTCGGCTTCCATGGACATGCCGCCCTCTTTGGCGAACTCCGTGAGCAGCTCTTTTTGTCTGGCGGTCAATTTGGTGGGGATTTGTATTTTAATCGTGTACAGATGATCGCCGGTTGCTCCGCCTTTGAGGCTGGGAATGCCGAGTCCCTTGATCTTGAGCACCTTGTCCTGCTGGGTTCCCGGTGGAATCTTGATGACGGTATCGCCTTTGAGCGTCGGCACTTCCACTTTTCCGCCGAGCACGGCCGTCACGAGATTGATCGGCACGTCACACAGGATGTCGAGGCCTTTCCGCTGAAAAATAGGATGGGGCTTGACGGTGATCGCCACATACAGGTCTCCGGGAGGACCGGAATTGGCACCGTGCTCGCCTTCATTGGACAGCCTGAGTCTCATGCCGGTTTCGATACCGGCGGGAATATGGACGGCGATCGTCCGCTCTTTATAGACGCGCTGGCGGCCCTGGCAGACCGGACAGGGTTCCGTCACGATCTGTCCGGCGCCGTTACATTGGCCGCAGGGCCGGCTGACGCTGAAAAATCCTTGTTGGAAACGAAGCTGTCCCGCGCCTTTGCAGCTGGGGCAGGTTTTGATGGATGACGCCGATTTGGCTCCGGTACCGTTGCAGTCGACACAGCCCTCCCAGCGGGGAATCTTGAGCTTCGCCTCTTTGCCGTAGACGGCTTCTTCGAAGGACAACTCGAGATTGTATTGAAGGTCGCTTCCCCGTTCGGTGCGGCCGCCCCCACGGGACTGTCCGAAGAAATCTTCGAAGATGTCGTTGAAGACGTCGCCGAATCCGCCGCGGTTGAAATCGAATCCGTCGAATCCGCCGGCGCCCTGTTGCGCTCCGGCATGTCCGAACATGTCGTATCGCTTCCGTTTGTCCTGGTCGCTGAGGGTTTCGTAGGCTTCGTTGATTTCTTTGAACTTCTCTTCGGCGGATTTTTTCTGGTGGTCGCCCGTTTGCAAGTCAGGATGGTGCTGGCGGGCCATCCTTCGGTAGGCCTTCTTGAGTTCGTCGTCGGATGCGGTTTTCTCGACGCCGAGGATATCGTAGTAATCGCGTTTGCTCACGGATATCAGTGCTCACGTTATACAGAGAGGCCGAGGTGTCGTGTCATCGACGCAGCCTCGGCCTCTCTGAGACGTATTGTAGGCTACTTCTTGTCCTTGTCCACTTCTTCAAACTCTGCGTCGACGACCTTTTCATCGGTCTTGGCAGAACCGGCACCGTCTCCCGCTGCCCCCTGTCCTCCAGGTGCAGTGCTCTGGGCGCCGGCTGTGGCCGAGGCTTTCTTATACATGGCTTCGGCCAGCTTATGCGAGGCCGTGGTGAGCGTTTGCGTCGCCGACTCGATGGCCTCGGCGTCCGTCCCTTCAAGCGCTTTCTTCAGCGCCGCGACGGCATCTTGAATCTGTGTTTTTTCTTCCGCCGTCACATTGTCGCCGTATTCCGTGATATTTTTTTCTGTTTGATAAACCAGATTGTCGGCCTGGTTCTTGGCTTCGGCGAGTTTGCGCCGCTTCTTGTCGTCCTCGGTGTGGGACTGGGCATCCTTGACAAGTTTTTCGACCTCGTCCTTGCTCAGGCCGCTCGAGGCCGTGATCCGGATCGACTGCTCTTTCTGGGTGGCCAGATCCTTGGCCGCCACATGGACGATGCCGTTGGCGTCGATGTCGAAGGACACCTCGATCTGCGGCATGCCGCGTGGAGCCATGGGAATGCCGACCAGGTCGAACTGGCCGAGCAGCTTGTTGTCATTGGCCATTTCCCGTTCACCCTGGAAGACCCGGATCGTCACCGCAGTTTGATTGTCTGCGGCGGTTGAGAAAGTCTGGCTTTTCTTCGTGGGAACGGTCGTGTTGCGCTCGATGAGTTTGGTGAACACGCCGCCGAGCGTTTCAATGCCGAGCGAAAGCGGCGTCACGTCGAGCAGCAGCACATCCTTGACTTCGCCCTTGAGCACGCCGCCTTGAATACCGGCGCCGATGGCGACGACTTCGTCGGGATTCACGCCCCGGTGCGGCTCTCTACCGAAAAACTCTTTGACGACTTGAATGACTTTGGGCATGCGGGTCATGCCGCCGACCAACACGACTTCCTGAATATCCTTCGCAGTTACGCCGGCGTCGGACATCGCCTTCCGGCAGGGTTCAATGGTCCGTTGGATCAAATCGTCCACCAGTTGTTCCAGCTTGGCCCTCGTGAGCTTGGTCACCAAATGCTTGGGGCCGCTCGCATCTGCCGTAATGAAGGGCAGATTGATTTCAGTTTCCTGTGATGAGGACAGTTCGATCTTGGCCCGCTCCGCTGCCTCTTTAAGGCGTTGGAGTGCCATACGGTCCTTGCGGAGATCGATTCCCTGGTCTTTCCTGAATTCGTCTACCAGCCAATCCATCACGCGCAGGTCGAAGTCGTCGCCGCCCAGGTAGGTGTCGCCGTTGGTGGATTTCACCTCGAACACACCTTCGCCGATTTCCAGCACGGACACATCGAAGGTGCCGCCGCCGAGGTCGTAGACCGCGATGCGCTCATCCTTCTTCTTGTCGAGTCCGTAGGCGAGCGAGGCGGCAGTCGGCTCATTGATGATCCGGAGCACGTTCAGGCCGGCAATCTGCCCCGCGTCTTTTGTGGCTTGCCGTTGGCTGTCGTCAAAATAGGCCGGAACGGTGACGACGGCTTCGGTGATTTTTTCGCCGAGGTAGTCTTCTGCGGTCTGCCGCATCTTTTGCAGAATCATGGCGGACACTTCCGGCGGGCTGTAGCGCTTGCCGCGCAATTCGACGTGGGCATCGCCGTTGTCGGCTTCGACGACTTTATAAGGAAGGCGCTTCATGGCCTCCTGGACCTCACGGCTCTTGAACTTGCGCCCCATGAGGCGCTTGACCGAGAAGATGGTGTTTTCATGGTTGGTAATGGCCTGCCGTTTTGCGATTTGCCCGACGAGACGTTCGGCCTTGTCCGTAATGGCCACGACGGATGGAGTGGTGCGGCTCCCTTCGGCGTTGGCGATGACGACAGGATCTCCGCCGCTCATAATCGCGACGCATGAGTTGGTAGTGCCGAGGTCGATGCCGATGACTTTACCCATTGGTAGACTCCTTCCTTCCCGATAGCGACAATCCGTTAGTGCGAAGTTGATTCATGCCCGTCTGTCTGTGTGGACCCGGCCGAGACACTGACCATGGCAGCCCGGAGAATACGATCATGCAGCCGGTAGCCTTTCTGAAACTCGTCGATCACATGATCGCGCGGTACTGTGTTGGACGGCAGATGCGAGACTGCTTGGTGCGTGGCAGGGTCGAATGCCTGGCCGATCGTTTCCACTGCCTGAACGCCGAATTTTGCGAGACAGCTCGACAATTGCTTGAGGGTTAGATCGACGCCTTGAACCACGGCTGAGCTGCCTCCCTTGTCGTCGCGTGCCGCCTTAATTGCGCGCTCCAGATTGTCGACGACCGGCAATAACTCCTTCAACAACTGTTCATTGCCGAATTTGATCTGGTCCCTCTGATCACGCTGAGCCATCCGCTTGTAATTCTCAAACTCCGCCGCCAAACGCAGATATTTATCGTTGAAAGCCTTTGCTTCCTCTGTTTTTGCGGCGAGTGCCTGCTGTGTCTCTAAAAGAATGGGATCTACAGTGGTTGCGCCAGGCTCGTGTGTTTCAGAGGCGCCACTCCCTAAATCATCGATTGTATTCACTGTTTCCTCTGAATTGTTCTGTTCTTGATTCACATCGATACCTATACAGGGCAGCAGATATCCATAGGAGATGGGAAGTCAACAGGAGGAGGAAGAAATGTCCTGGAAAATAGTCTCGCGAGATGAGTTATCGGGGTTCAGTGTCTGAACATGCACCGTGTGAGCGCCGGAAGAGAAATTCGAGCCCCTCTAAGGTCAGCAGGGGTTCCACTTTGCGAATCGACGATGTTTCCGGAGCAACCACCGAGGCTAACCCGCCTGTCGCAATCACATAGAAGGGGCGGCCCAGCTCCTGCTCCATTCGCCGGACAAGGGCGTCTACGAGTCCGGCGTAGCCGAAGAGGAGCCCGGATTGAATGCTTCCTGCCGTATCGGTTCCAATGACGGTTTTTGGGCGGGCCAGCTCAACCTTGCTCAATTTGGCTGCGCGGGCGAACAAGGCCTCGGCTGAGATGCCGAGCCCTGGTGCAATGACTCCGCCCAGATATTCGCCGGCGTGCGTCACCGCGCAAAAGGTCGTGGCCGTGCCGAAATCGACGATGATGAGGTCTTGCTGGAATTTATGATGTGCGGCGGCTGCGTTGACGATGCGATCGCTTCCGATTTCTTTGGGATTCCGGTATCGGAGCGTCAGTCCTGTATCCATGTCCGAGGAGACGATGAGCGGCGTGCAGGCGAAGTAGGTGCCGATCATCGATTCGAATGTTCCGGTAAGGGCGGGAACGACACTGGAAATAATAGCGCCGGTAATCTGTTCCACTGTGCGTCCGCTTCGAACAAGCAGGTTGGTGCAGAGAATGCCGTACTCATCGGCAGTGGTCTTGGGATCGGTGGCTAATCGCCAATGGGCCAGGAGAGTCCGGCCTTCAAAAATTCCCCAGACGACGTTGGTATTGCCGATATCGATGGCCAGCAGCATGGAGGTATTCTACCTGGCTGGTGGAAGATTTCGCTACTCTCTAGCAGGATGCTGAAAAGGTCCGCCAGCGGCGTTCTCACATCGCTCAGAGGCTCAACGTACGGAGCCAACGGAGGCAAGGAACCTATCCGCTCGCATGTGATCGAAGCAAGCGGTTCAAGCGAAGCTTGGTATGTACCTCCTCGCCTCTTCGCTCGCTGCGGCCTTGCCTGTGGAACGGGGCGTCTTGGCGCACCGGGGCGGGAGGGTGAGATCAGAGGCCTTTTTGAGCATCCTGCGTGTTCGTTGGTGTCGCCTCAAAGCCTTGATATCTGTGGTGGGCACAGGAGTCAAAAAAAGATTTTTTAGAGCCGGCTGAGATGAATCACATCAGCCGCGCGAATGCCGATGAGCGGCGGGTCTGTCGGAGCCGGGAATGTGGGCCGGATTTGCAGCGCGCCGTCGGTGGAGATGGATTCAGCCGTGCCGAGCAGTTCCTGCTCAGGTCCTATGAGCGCACGCACGCGCCTGCCGAGTGTGCTGCAGCGAGCAGTATAGGCCCGGCGCAATCGTTCAGACCCGTGGGAGCGCAGCTCATTCAGGCCCTGTTCAAGTTCGAATAACAGCTGAGCGATGAGCCGGTTTCTGTCGATTGGATGACGTGCGACTTCAAATAGGGATGTCGCGATCGAACGCAGTTCGTCGGGGAAAGACTCATGCGGCATATTCACATTGAGGCCGATTCCGATCACGACGGTCGGGTCTGCGTCGGAGACATGAAGACTCTCACAGAGAATGCCGCCGACTTTCCGTTCATGCAACAGCAGGTCGTTCGGCCACTTCAAGGAGACCGACAGCGACGTGACTGTCTGGACTGCTTCTGCCGCCGCCAGGGCGCTGGTCAGCGGGACCCATGACAGCCATTCAGCCAGCGCACACTCCGGTCCGATTCCACGGACAAGGACAGAACAATAGATGTTGGTGCCGGGAGGAGAGTGCCAGGTGCGTGTCCGCCGGCCTTTTCCAGCCGATTGGCTTTCGGCTACGACGACGGTTCCGTGGGCGGCGCCTGCGTGGGCCAGTGCCAGGGCTTCGGAATTGGTCGAGGGGAGTTCCTGATGCAGGTAGAGGCACTGTCCCAACGCGGTGGTTGCCAAGGTGCTGCGAATATTATCGAGTGTGAGAGGAGCAGAGAGCGGCATGGCTCAGCGCCGCCGGCCTGTCCGGGTCATGACCAGGCTTAACGCCACCGCCGGTGCAGAGTGGGTCAGCGCGCCGATCGAGATCCGATCGATTCCCATCGCTGCCATGGCCCGGACATTCTTCATGGTAATACCGCCGGAGACTTCGATGACTGCGCGGCCCTTGATGAGCGTGACTGCACGGCGCACCATGGCGGGCGTCATGTTATCCAGGAGAATGATATCGGCTTTGCCGGCGAGGGCCTGCCGAACTTCGGAGAGAGATTCTGCTTCGACGATGACCGGCATGGTGCCGGGCTTGTATGTTTTGGCTAACCGGCATGCCGCGCGAACCGTCTGCGGGCCTCGATTGAGAAGCGCCAGATGATTGTCTTTGATCAACATCCCGTCTCCCAGCGACATCCGGTGATTCACGCCTCCGCCGAGCGCGACAGCCCATTTTTGAATGGCTCGCCAGCCGGGCCATGTTTTTCGCGTATCCATAATGTCGATGGAATGGCCCTTGACCGCGCGACAGAACCGGTGTGTCAGTGTGGCGATCCCGGAGAGATGCTGGAGAAAATTCAGCGCGACCCGTTCCGCCTGCAGGATGGCTCGCCCGTCACCGGCGATGGATAGGATCGGCTCGCCGGTCGTGGCTGGTTCGCCGTCTCGCCGGACGACTGTGAGGGTGAGCGCTGGATCGACCGCCAGAAATGTTTGCACGGCTGCGGCCAGTCCCGCCACGACGATCGGCTGCTGGGCGATGATCTCAGCGCGGGCGGGAACCGGTTTTGGGAAAAGGGCGGCGGTGGTCACATCGCCTTGTCCGAGGTCCTCTTCCAATCCAAGCCGAACGGCGCGGCGGATGTCTGCGGCGGGAAGCTGTACCATCGGTCAGGTTCCCAGCATGGCGCGCAACTGCTGTGCGCTGCCGGCCAGGAGCTCACGGTCACGGGCCATCGTCCGTACCCGTTCCTGGTGCTCGGTGATGACGTCCGGCGGGGCCTTCGACACGAATTCTGCACTGTTCAGTTTGCCGTTGAGCCGTTGAGATTCCTTGTCGTTCTCCGCGAGTTGTTTCGCCAAGCGGTCGAGCGCTTTGTGAAGATCGACATCGCCGGAGACCGTGATTCCGACAGAAAGGCCTTCTGTGACGAGCCGCAGCAGTTTCACCGACGGCCAATCCTTCGACGCCGTGATCGCGGCGTCGCCACGGCTCAGGTGAGCCAGGTGCTGCTGGATCTGATGGAGCTGTTCCTGCCTGTTCCGGTCGTCATGTCCGGCATAAAATGGAATGTGCTGTCCGGGCGGATAATTCAACAAGACCCGGCCGGTGCGGATGAGCCCAACGGTCTGTTCGAGCAGCGCGAACTGTCGTTCTGCATCGGATGATGGCCAGGTGTGGTTCGAAACCGGATAGTTCTGGAGGACGATGCTGTCTCCCTGATGGGGAATGGTCTGCCAAATCTCTTCGGTAATGAAGGGCATGAAAGGATGCAGCAGCCGCATCGTCGTTTCGAGTGTCTCGACGAGCGTCTGTCTGGTGCCTGGTCCATCGGGATGTGCGGCATCTTGCAAGACGGGCTTGATCAATTCCAGATACCAATCACAGTACTCGTGCCAGATAAAGTGGTAGAGCGTCCCGGCGGCGCGATCAAATCGGTATGCCTCCAGCTCCGACGTCACAGTGTGGATCGTGTGGTTCAGGCGGCTCAGGATCCACCGGTCGGGGAAGGTTCGTTGTGCCGGAGGAAGGGCGGTGCGTGTTCCATCCAGATACATCAGGCCGAAGCGCGCGGCATTCCAGATTTTGTTGGCAAAGTTGCGATACCCCTCAATGCGTTCTTCCGCCAGCTTGATGTCGCGTCCCGGCGAGGCCATCGATGCCAGTGTGAACCGCAGGGCGTCGGTGCCGAATTGATTCATGACGTGAAGCGGGTCGATCACGTTGCCTTTTGACTTGCTCATCTTCTGGCCCTCGGCATCCCGGACCAAGGCATGGATATAGACGTCCTTGAACGGCACATCGCCCATGAACTTCAGACCCATCATAATCATCCGGGCCACCCAGAAGAACAGGATGTCGAGGCCGGTGACCAACGTAGAGGTCGGGTAATAGGTCTTGAGTTCAGCCGTCTGATCCGGCCATCCCAGCGTCGAAAAGGGCCAGAGGGCCGACGAAAACCAGGTATCGAGCACATCGGCATCGCGCAAAAGCTGTTGACTGCCACAGGCAGGACAGTGAGTCGGGGTTGTCTTCGAGACGATCGGCTTGGCGCCTTGCAGTACGACGGTTCGATTGTCCACGTTGACGATTTGTTGCGCGTTGCAGGCAAGGCAGTACCAGGCCGGAATCTGATGGCCCCACCAGATCTGGCGGGAGATACACCAATCCTTGATGTCTCGCATCCAGCCGAGATAGTTGTTGGTCCAGCCTTCGGGAATAATCCGAATTTTGCCGTTTTCGACGGCTGCAATCGCCGGCTGAGCCAGCGGTTGAATCTTGACGAACCACTGGGGAGACAAATAGGGCTCCACCACGGTTTTACAGCGGTAGCATTTGCCCACCGACATTTTGTAGTCTTCGATGTTGGTCAGCGAGCCTCGTTCGCGCAAGAGGCCTTCAACTTTCGGGCGTGCCTTCGCGACCGGAAGCCCTTTCAACATATCGATAAATTCCGGCTCGACCAGCGCGTGCAGCAGGCCGACAGGGTCGAGCCGCGCATGATGATCCAAGATGGCCAGCCGTTCCAGGGCATGTCGTTCGCCCGCTTCATAGTCGTTGAAGTCGTGCGCCGGTGTGATCTTCACCGCGCCGGTGCCGAATGCGAGATCCACCAGGATTGAATCACCCACGATGGGAATCTGACGCGTCGTCAACGGAAGCAGGACCTTCTTTCCGATCAGATGCCGATAACGAGGATCATCCGGATGTACGGCGACGGCCGTGTCTCCCAGCATGGTTTCCGGCCTGGTCGTGGCGACGATGAGTGCCTCGCCGGGATCGTCAGCCAGGGGGTAACGGAGATGATAGAGCTTCCCCTTCACTTCCTCATGTTCCACTTCAATGTCGGAGAGGGCGGTCAGGCAGCGGGGGCACCAATTGATGAGTCGCTCGCCACGATAGATCAGGCCGTCTTCATACAGGCGCACGAAGACCTCGACGACGGCCTTGGATAAGCCTTCGTCCATGGTGAAACGCAACCGGTCCCAGTCGCAGGATTCGCCGAGCTGCTTCTGTTGGTTGATGATCGTATTCCCCGATGTCGCCTTCCAGTTCCAGACACGCTCGATGAACTGATCGCGCCCAAGGGATTCCCGCGAGAGGCCTTCGGCCATGAGTTGTTTTTCCACCACGTTCTGCGTGGCAATGCCGGCGTGATCGGTGCCGGGAACCCAGAGCACGTTGCGGCCTTGCATGCGCCGCCACCGGATCAAGATGTCTTGGAGCGAATGGTTCAAGGCATGACCGACGTGGAGCGAGCCGGTCACATTCGGCGGAGGAATGACGATGCAATAGGGGGCGCCGGTGTGATCGGGGGACGCATGGAAATAGCCTCGCTCATTCCAGAGCTGATACCAGCGGGATTCGACGGTTTTGGGGTCGTAGGACTTGTCGAGTTGCGGTGTGGTCATGGACAGGTTGCCGATCGAACAGGCGGGCATCTTAACATGTCTGTGCGGCACAGCAAATGGCATGGCCGCACAGCTTGTGACCCTGCCGAGGCTGTGTTATACCATCGCGGTCAGGCAGGGGCCCATCACTTTTATTGTAGGGAGTCGGTATGCCACGAGGACGTGAGAAAGATCGGAAGACGAGACGGAAGCATCGGAAGAACGTGAAGCGGATGAAGACGCTGGTGAAGACCCGACGGGCAGCCGCAAAGCGCGGGAAAAAAGGATAGGGCAGGGCGAGCGGTATTTCCGTCAGCTGGAGGCAGTCAGGCGTTTCAGTTCGGCGGTGATGTGCTGTACGGCAAGTTCAGGGACGATGTGCTGTACGGCTTGTTCGATGGCGCGCTCGGAGGCCGTCCGTACGGTTTCATCGACAATCGGCGGCGCGAGCTTGTGTACGGTAGCCTGCACTTCATCCTTCACGATCTGATCGATCGAACCGATCTGTTCACGAATGACGTCGGATAGGTGTTGTCGGAGGCCGGTTTCGGCCTGCTCCTTCACCCAGATGTCGAGTTTCGCCTTGACTAACGTGCCGATCAAGTCGGAGATGGTTTGGCGAATGATGGGCTCATGGTTTGCGATTTCTTTTCCCAGCAGGGACGGCAGTTCCCGCGACAGGATGGGCTGTATGATGGCGGCGAGACGTTCCTCAGAAAGTACATCGCCGAGTTGCGCCCATAATTCCTTTTGGACGATGGGCTGGACCTGGCTCGTCAGTTTCTCTTCAATGACCTGCGGTAGTACGTCGGCCAGTCTTTGTTCCACCTGGTGCGTCATCGACTGCATGAGCTGGTCGAAGAGGCCTTTCATCGGATCTTCAGGACTTGCCGCTGCTGCGCGGATGACGGGGGCAGCAGGCGTCGGCGTACTGGGTCGAGGGATGGCCGGTTCCACCGGCTTGGGAGCAGGGCTTGGCGCGGCGCTGAGTGCGGCACTGAGTGCGACACCGAGCGAGGGGCCGAGTGAGAGACTGGGTGCGGCCGTTGCAACGTGAACGGAACCCGTTTCTTCGGCGGCGTCGTCACCGGCTGCAGCCGGCGGCCAGGCGCGGCGCTTGAGTTTGGTTCCCTGTTCCGATTTCTGCTGTTTCTGTTGGAGGTGCTTGATGATCGTGAGCAGCTCGTCCGGCTGAAACGGTTTCTTGAGAAAAGCTTTCACACCCAGTGAGCGAAACAGATTCTCATCCAGGTGGTCTGCCTGATTGACCAGCGAAATAAGGTAGGTTTCAGTCAAGTTGTCCAGCTTGTTGATCTCTTTGCAAAAGCCGGAGAAGGTCATATTTTCAAGATAGTAGTCCACAATGATCAGGGAGGGGTTGCCTTGTTTGGCGGCGGCGAGGGCTGCCGGGCCGTCGTTGAATCCGACAACCTCAAATCCTTCAGGGGTCGAAGTCTGTTCAACCAAGCGGCGCACAGCGGGGCTGCTATCGACCACAAAGATGGAAGAAGCCATCGAAATCTCCAGATCTAATAGGCTTCACGAAGCTATCAGCGAGGGTATTCTTTGTCAAGAAAACGGCTGTTTAGTGAGTGCGGGGGTCTCTCAGTGAAGACCAGAGTGAATCCTTCGGAGGCCTGTTGAGATAATGGAGACCGGTGCATCGATCCGGGTCGTATTTTTCGACGCGGCCGACACGCTCTTTCATGTGAAGGGGTCGGTCGCTGAGATTTATCTTCACTACGCGGTGCAATACGGCTTTTCACAAACGCAGGAGTCTTTACCTGCCATCAGGCAGGCGTTTAGCCGGGCCTTTCGAGAGGCGCCGCCTCCGATCTTTGTGGCGACCGAACCGGCGCAGCTCAAACAGAGCGAGCGGCTCTGGTGGTTCGATGTCGTCCACAATGTGTTCTACCGGGTCGGGATGTTCGAGCGGTTCGATGATTTTTTCGACCGGATCTTCGAGGTATTTGAAGATCCCGGCTCATGGAGTCTTTTTCCTGAGGTGCTCTCGACCTTGACCAGCCTCAAGGCGTCGGGCATGGAATTGGGAATTGTTTCCAACTTCGATTCGCGACTGTTTCCGGTGATGCGGGGATTGGGTATTGCCGATCTCTTCGATACCATCACGATTTCCAGTCTGGCGCAGGCCGCAAAGCCGGCAACTAAGATATTTCAGCTTGCGCTGGACAAGCATGCCGTCGATCCGGAGGAAGCGCTGCATGTCGGGGACAGTTTGCGGGAGGATGTCGAAGGCGCGGAGAAAGCGGGGCTCCATGCTGTCTTACTCGATCGTCAGGGCACGGCCCAGCGTTCGGGAGTCCGGACGATTAAATCCCTCGACGAATTGATGCCCCTGATTGGTCGGCTATAGAAGCAGCGGCACGATGTCTTTCGCCCGCCCCTGCAGAGAGAGATTGACAAGATCGGTTTTGGGAGTTTGGTCCAGATTGATTTCGGCTACGAACGCGCCGGCTTCTTTCGCGATCGATGCAAACCCGGCGGCCGGATACACCACCCCGGAGGTGCCGATGACAAGGCACAGGTCACTTGCCTGAAGCGCGGTATAGCTGCGCTGTAGATCTTCCTCGGCCAGGGATTCTCCGAACCAGACGATATGGGGTCGAAGAAGGTTCCGACAGTCTCGGCATATCGGGAGGATGTGAATCGGGACGTCCCGATTCTCGGTAACCTGCCCGCATGCCGTGCAGCGCACCATCCAGATGTTGCCGTGAATCTCGGACAGCCGTTGTGATCCTGCCGTCCGGTGCAATCCATCGACGTTTTGTGTGATCAGCCAGAACTGCGCGCAACGCCGTTCCAATTCCGCGATGGCCTCATGGGCGGGATTGGGTTTCTTGGTGGCGATCAACTCGCGGCGCCAGTTATACCATTCCCACACCAGCCGGGGGTCCCGGTCAAAGGCTTCCGGCGTTGCCAGATCTTCAGCTCGAAAGTTTCGCCACAGGCCCTCTACCCCGCGAAAGGTCGGCACGCCGCTGTCGGCAGAAATGCCGGCGCCGGTGAGGACCGTAATCGATCGTGCTGCGGCGAGACGTTCTTTCAGAATGCTGAAATCAGAACCAGACATGATTCATGCCGGGTGAGAGAGAAGGCCGCTGCGTCTGCTCGCAGTCGCATGCTATAGTACCGCCGCGTCCTGTGCAATGTGTGGAGGATGTGGAGATGAGCATGAAACAGATTTTAGTAGTCGGCGCGGGGTCGGTGGGCGGATTCTTTGGGGCACACTTGGCCAAGGGGAATCCCAATGTCTCGTTTCTGCTCCGGCCGGACACGCTGGCCGCAGTCACACGGAACGGGTTGACGATCCGCAGCGCCGGTGGAACCTTTACTGTCCGGCCACAGGCGGCGTCAGACGCACGGCAGCTTCCCAAGCCGGACCTCATTATTCTTGGAGTCAAAGCCTATCACCTCGATGAAGTCATGGATCAGATCGAACCGGTGGTCTCGGCGAAGACGGTGCTGCTGACACTGCAAAACGGGATCGATAACGAAGATCGCCTGATCGCTCGATTCAAGCGCGATTGTGTCGTGGGTGGGGTGGCCTATATCTACTCCAAGATTGCCGCGCCCGGTGTGATTGACCATTACAAAAAAGGCGCCGTGGCAATCGGCGAACTGATGGGGCATGAAAGCGAACGGCTGCTCGCGATCAAGGATCTCTTCACCACCGCGGGAATTCCCTGCCAATTGTCCAAAGATATCCGCCGCAGCAAATGGGAGAAGATGTGTTGGAATTGCGTCTTCAATCCCATCACCGTGCTTATTAACGACTCCGTCGCACGTGCGCTGGATCATCCTGAATTATTTGCCGTGATCAGACAAATCGTCGGGGAGGTGACGGCGGTCTCGGCCGCGGTCAAGGTGCCACTGCCGCTGGATATGCCGGAGCGAGTCGTGAAGGCGACACAGGAAATTCGGGATATCCATACGTCGATGTATGACGATTGGAAAGCAGGCCGCCCGACGGAGATCGCATACTTGAACGGATATATCGTGGAGAAAGGACGGGAACTCGGCATTCCCACGCCGGTGAATGAAGCCCTGACGGCCATGATCAAGGCCGTGACGGAGAAGGAGCAGACCGGCCCCGGCATCGTGAAGATCGAGGGTGCGGTCGTGCAGCCTGTTTCATTCGATCGCAAGGCGATGCGGCAATTGCCGGATGAACATCAGATTGCCGATGTCAGTGCCGTAATGCCGGGCATGAAGGGGCGGGCAATCGCGGTGAGGGGATTGCTGGATGTGCCGGCGCTGAACATTGATGCCGATCATGTGACGTTTCATTCGTTGGATGGCAAATATGCTGCGGCGCTCACGCTTCAGCAGGCCCGTGATTTTGGAGTCCTTGTGTACGAGCTCGACGGCGAACCATTGCCCGATGGAAAGGGCGGACCCTTTCGGCTCATCACGCCGGGATTGGGGGACCTCTGCGCGAACGTGAAAGGTGTGGGAAAAATCGAGATCACCAAAGGGCCGGGCCGTGATACGAGACAGACCACCTGTCCGCCGGCGGTGTAATCGTTCAGTGCGTATCGAGATATGAAGAAAATCGGCGGTAGTCTGTTGATCATCGGGGCAGTGCTTTTGGGCGCGGTATGGCTCGTGGATAATGCGCAGACATTCGAGTCTCACTATGACACCTATCAGAAGTTAAAAGAGTCCGAGCTCATGACCCAAGGCTGGGTGTCGCATGTCATTCCCAATTCTTCTTATGACATCAATGAAACGCATCGAGTCAGTGGAGGGATTGTCACGGTGCGATTCAGGTTTCAGCCGGGGGACCTGGGGGACATGGAATCGCGTTGTGCCATTCTCGATGGTAATGATCCCGCGATACGGCGATATCGGTGCAGGGAGGATGTTGCCGCAGTTGTCGTCAGGTTGGATGCGAGCGGACAGGGGCAGATTCTCATCGAGTAGAGCGCGGTCATGCAGATCGTCGGCGAGAGCTGGTGATGTCCACTGATATTGCGTGCGTCGTGGCTCTTGGCGCCAGCAATCTGACACGCGGATTCCAGACCGTCGTTTCGTCTGCTCGATCTGCATGGGGGCCCGATGTCGAAGTACTGGCGGCCCTCGGCCATGGGCGATCCTACGGCGCTCCCAGCCGCTTTCTCTTTCGCACCTTACCCGGCATCATCAAGTCGGGCTTGTGGGCCGAATTGGAGCGGCGTTCTCCAACGGCCACCAGGGGACTCGTGACGGATGTCGGTAATGACATCCTCTATGGTTTTCCGGTTGAACGAACGCTTGGATGGGTCGAAGAGGTACTTGTCCGCCTGGGGCGCGTGACGAGCGACATTGTTTTGACAGACTTACCTCTTGCCAGTATTCACCGCCTGTCGAATCTGAAGTTCTTGGCGTTTCGGTCTGCCCTGGTGCCGTCCTGCCGGCTGTCTCTGTCTCAGGTCATCGACAGATCTGAACGTGTGAATGAAGGTATCGAGACGTTATCCGCTGTGCACGGCGCGAAATTGGTTCGGCTCGATCCTGCCTGGTATGGTTTCGATCCCATCCATGTACGCCCGTCGCTCTGGCGTCCTGCGTGGCAACAGATCCTCGGAGTTCACTCTCAGGCAAAGTCTAATCGGGGATCGATGGTTGAGAGCGTGAAATTGTACTTTCTCCGCCCTGAACGCCGTTGGATGTTCGGCGTCGAGCAATGCACTCCGCAGTCAGGTGTCGCGCTGCGCTCAGGCGGGCAGGTGTGGCTGTACTGATTTGCGTCGTTCGTATTTCGTCCTTCGACCCCTCGGCCTCGCTCGGGGTCGAGCCTGAGCGGGGTCGAAGGCTCGACGCTGCTCAGGACTGTGCGCCTGTCGAACGGTGAAACATGAAGCGCAGGATGGAAGAGGTGAACGCGCCGGTGAAGCTTGCAGCGAGAAATCTGAGCGTTGTGCAGATTGCGCATTGAGTTGTGAGTTGCCCGAGCGTACTATGCCTGTCCGTCGACCAAGAGGGCCGTATCACAAACTTATGATTCCAGAAGTACACACATTTACTTTCTAATATGGGGGATGGAGTGGCTGTGACAGCGTTGCTCTCTTCTGTCTTAGTCCGAAGAGCGATCACGGGGCTGGTTCTTGGAACGATAGCCGGAATGATCGAACTATGGGTCTTCAATCATGACTTTGCCCATTTCGTAGCGGCAGTTATTGCGGGGCCTCTGTACATGACGTCATTGGTGTTGCTGACCGATCGCTTTCAACTTGCGGGGGGCAAGACTGTCCATGGCGCGGTGGCAGGTCTTCTGACTGCCATTGTCTGGTGGGCCATCGCTGTTCGAGCAACCGAGCAATTCGTATTTGCCGCTGTTGCCGGGGCCTGTTTTGGAGCAGTGTATGTCTGGTCGGAAGTGCGCAAAGCACGATGAGTCTGTTGATGAGTTCAAATCTGAAAATTGCCTCCACGCCTTTCCGACTACGGTCTTCCACCCTCCTCAAATATTGCAAGGTCCACTGTGCCCTCGAGGACCTCATCGAGATACAGTTCCACCCTGCCTGGCTTGAACAGGCTGATTAGCCGCGGCAACAATGCGCCCCTTGCACGCCATTGGCAATCAGGCGTATGATTTTTTATGCTTCGGACCAATCCATGCGCAATCCGCATTCGGTATTACAGGATTAGGTCGATTTGTGTGGCGGCATTTCTGTGTGTCTGCGTCCTGTCACTGATGCTCGGAACACCTATTTCATTTGCAAGTCTGCTGATCTCAGCTGAGATCCTCACGGAATCTGTCTCCGAAGGTTTTTCGCTCCCACCCATCGTGCCGAAACCAGGAGTCCCAAGAGCATATCGTATACCCGTGGAGGTCCAACCGTCATTACATCTTCCAGTCTTTGTGACCTCGGTCTTCCATCCTCCCCAGTCATAGCATCTCTGTACGAACACGGCATTCATACAGGTGCAGTTACCTTCCGTTTGGCACAAGTCTTTTGGAAAGACTCTTCTGTTATCGCAAGGAGGTAATGATCATGGCTACTTCAACACAAACTTTGGACGACAGTTCTGGGCGGGGCTACGATATTTCGCAGTGGTACGATTCCAAGCCGGTGAAGATCGGCTGGTTGGCGATGCTGGGGATCGGGGTGTTTTGGGTCTTGTACCAGCGGGCGTTTGGGTACTCGCACGGGCTGGATTCGATGACCCCGGAATTCGAATCCGTCTGGATGGGGCTGTGGCGGTTTAACATTTTGGCCAATGCCGCCTTCTTTG
>Ga0315912_10002088_pt1 | contig 22172 bp, 23 predicted proteins | sample VfabasoilMG_FD_204469 | JGI IMG/M metagenome (GOLD analysis project Ga0315912, IMG submission 204469) | Garden soil microbial communities collected in Santa Monica, California, United States - V. faba soil | ecosystem: Environmental > Terrestrial > Soil > Garden | place: USA: California...
CGGCAGACTGACCGTCGTGCCCATGGGTTTGTTGTACGGCTATGTCTACTCACGCACGCGGCAGCTCTGGCCACTGATGGTGGCGCACGTGCTGCTGGATCTCGTCGCGCTGTCGCTCGCGACGTGAGCCGTAAATGGGGTCAGACCCCATTTCCTAGCAAATGGGGCCTGACCCCATTTACGCGACCTGGCGGGCGCGCAACTCGCGCGCGATGCGGCGCTGTTCGCGTTCCAGCGTGATCTCCTGGTCCCGCGACCAGTCGAGCGCGAAGTTCGCCACTTCCTGCCAGCCGCTCTGGCCGATGATGAAATGCGTGCGGCCCGGAAATTCCTTGTATTCCGTCACCGCGGTGGAGTGGCGGTAAGCGCGCAGGTTGGCTTTCACGATGCGCGGCGGAATCAGGTGGTCTTCGCTTCCGGCGATCATGAGCAGCGGCGCACGGTTGTTGCGGCGGGTGTTCACCGCCGTTTCCGCGAACGGGTTGAAGTTCGCGAGCTCGGTCTGCATCAGCACGCGATCGGGCCCGGGCACCGCGTAGCGCTGGTAGATGAGGAAGGACTCTTCTCGTGAAGACGTGTGGGTGAAAGCGTAGTGGAACTGTGCGGGGGTGAGCGCCCCGCACCGGCGACCGTGCAGCGTCAACAGCTGCGGCGTGACCACGCGCATCGTGGAATAGGGAAGCGTCCAGATCCCCTTGATAGGGGCCGATGCAATGGCCACGCCGCAGCACCCAAGTCCACGGTCCAACAACGCCTGAACCACGAGTCCGCCGAAAGAGTGCCCGATGAGGATCGGCGCATCGAGATCGATGACGAGCTTTTCGTAGTGGTCCACGATCTGCTTGAAACCGATATCCGCGTACGATTCAGGTGCACGACGTAAGGCTCGGACGTCGCGCTCCATACCAGGCCAGCTCGGCGCATACACGCTGTATCCACGCTCCGTGTAGTGGTTCGCCCAGTACTCCCAGCTGAGCGGGGTCATCCATAACCCGTGGATCAGGACAACGTTGTTAGTTCCCATGAACCCTCCACAAGAGGTGAAGAGAGTCGCGCTCGCGATTGTCGTTGTCCAGCGACAGCGAGCAGTAGTTGTACGTAGGAGCAGCATCGCACTCGAGACGAAGACGATTTGCTCCCCTCAGATTTTCACCTAGGATTGCGCAATGAACGAACCCACTCGCCAGGAAATTGACGCCACGTCCGAGCCCATCGTCATCGAGTTCGGTGCGAGCTGGTGTGGCTATTGCCAGGCAGCGCAGGCGGACATTTCCGCCGTATTGGAAAGGCATTCCAGCGTGCGACACATCAAGGTCGAAGACGGCAAGGGCAAGCCGCTCGGGCGCTCTTTCAAGGTCAAGCTGTGGCCGACCTTGGTCTATGTGGAGAACGGCATCGAGGTCGGTCGCGTCGTGCGTCCGAACAACACCGCGGACATCGAAGCAATCTTCAACGGAGCGAAATCCTGATGGCGTCGCGCACGCGCGCCTGCATCGTCGCGGCCTGGTTTCTGTGCGGCATTGCAGCGGCACAGTCGGGGCCGAACGATACCGACGAGTCGGCGTACACGCCGTCGACGCTCGCGAAGATCCTGGGCGGCGCTGCGCGCTCGCAGAACGATGAAGCCGAGCTCGCGGCGCCCGGCCAGTGGTTCACCACCACCGCCACCTACACAGGTCAGAAGCGGCAGCCGTCGAGTCGCTTCCGCCCGCTCATCAGTTCGTGGATCGGCAGTCGTGGTGAGGCGCCCGAGATCGTCGACATGTTCTTTGGTGGTGAGTTGCCCGAACTGCAGTTCGAGCAGGCAGGAAAGAAATACTGGGTGTTGGCGGGGCTGCCGGGTGGCCTCGGGTTCGACGTGTATCCGCCGGGGCAGAAGCTGTCTATCTACCTGCAGCGCGTGGGATTCTCCTCGGGCACGCCGGTGGCCGTGCTCACCCTTGCGAAGTTGCCCGGCGGCGTGACCTCGACGACGGTTCCCGCGGGCCGCCGCATGCGAAACACACGCATGGGCGAGGGTGCTCGACGGCAGGAAGCCACGTACAAGAATGGCTCGGCGACGTTCACCTATGCCGGACGCGAGTATTCGCTGCCGCTCGACGTGAGTGGCCGTCACTCCGTGACGCCGGGATTCTATTCGTATGAGAACGGGGTGCGCACGGCGCTGCTCGAGTACGGCTCGAGCGACGATCAATACCTGCTGGTGCGCGTGCCCGTCGCGGAAGGCGCCGAGGGGGCGAGCCTCGTGCCCTATCTCGTGCTCAACGGGCGCATCGTGCCACCCATCGACATTGGCGCGTGTTCGATCAACGTGGAGAAAGTGCAGCGCTCCGGTGCCGCCGGTAGCGTGGATTGCACCGACGCGCCGCGCGCGGTGTTCTCGAAGCTGCGCTTCACCGCCGAATAAATGGGGACATTCCTCGTTTCCTAGCAAACGGGGACGCGCCTCGCTGCCGCCCCACCGGCGTGCCACGTCCCCGTTTGCTAGGAAACGAGGAATGTCCCCATTACAGCTTCTTCGTGTAGTACACCACGCGATCGGTCTCCTCGAACCCGAGCGCGAGGTGGGCACGCTGACTCGATTCGTTGTCGAGCAGTGCATCGGAGGCGAGCTCGCGGCAACCGCGCGCTTTCGCCCAGTCGCCAATGGCGGCGTACAGCTCACGAGCAATGCCTCGGCGCCGCGCGGCGGGCGCCACGTAGACACCCTCGACGAATCCCACGGGCGAACTCTCCGTGCCGTTCACATAGTCACTGCGAATCGATCCTTCGATGAAACCGAGGGGCCGACGATGCTCGTCGTACATCATGAGCTGCAGATAGCGTTCGGGCTGCGCCAGGCAGATCGCCATGTAGCCGCGATGCTCGTCGGCGCTGGCGTCCGACCACAGCGCCAGGCGCATGTCGAGCCAGCCGGGCTGGTCGAGGGAAATGCAGCGTTCGATATGGGTGTTAGCGGGCATGCGGGCGAGCGTAGCAAACCGGCGAGCCGCATACAGTGCTCGAAGCGGCGGAGTACTGAATGGACGCGGTCGTGGTCCGCGGGAAAAATGCGCGCATGCCACTCCCGGCGAGCACCATAGACAAACTTTCCGACCACTCAGGGTCTTACGTCATCTGCGTCAAGTGCCGTCAATGCGGGCACCTTCGCGAAATCGACCCGCGAACGCTGGCTAACATCCTCGGATGGAATGTGACGCTCAAGCAGGCCTGCACGCGGCTGCGCTGTTCGAAATGCCAGTCGCGCAAGTTCGAAGTGGAGATCGCCTTCAATAGAAAGCCGCGAGGGTGGAGGTCGAACCCTTCATGAGGAATGTCCCCATTTATTTCAAACGCTTCTGGACGGCCGCACTCGTGAGCTCGCGTAGCGCATCCTTGCCGATCCAGCGCGGCGCGGCATCCTCCGAGGCGGCTAACTTCTTCGCGAGCGTTATCGACGCCTTGTTGAGCTTTGCGCTGCGACGACCAATGCCGCGCAGTGCCCAGTTCACGGCCTTCTTCACGAAGTTGCGATCATCGCCTGCGGCCTTCTCGATGAGCGGCAGGCAGCGCAGGTAGTCGGCGTCGGTCGAGTCCTTGTGCTTCAACGCCATGCTCGCGAGCAATGCGAACGATGCGCGCTTCACGTACTCGGCCTTGTGGCTGGACCACTTCGTGATTTTCCTGAACGCATGCGGCGAGCGCACCCAGAGCGCGAAACACAGGGTGTCGCAGATCGCCCAGTTGTCGAAGTCGCGCGCCTGCGCATCCATGCGCGCGGGCGTCACCTTCTCCACTTCGTCGACATACGCACACAACATGCGCGCTTCGTAGACGTCGGTCTTCCACAATTCCAGCGCCAGCGCGTGATCGCGACCGAGTTGTTTGCCGAGCTTCTGGATGTCGCCCATGAGAACGCCGAGCGCCTTGTCATTCGGAATGGCGTAACGCGCCATGCCGTCACGCACCGACTTCTTCGAGTGCTTCTTGAGCCAGGTGAGCGCGGTTTCGACGCGCCCGGAAACGGGGTCAGGCCCCATTACGTGGAAATGGGGTCTGTCCCCATTTTTCTGGAGCTCACCAGCAGGCCGCCGATCCAGGCGCAGGGCAGCGCGGTCAGCGCCACCGTCAGCGAGAACCAGTGAGGTCCGAACTCAGGCCCCTTGTCCCAGGAATAGATGACGCCAACCACGGCGAGCGCCGTGCCGATGCCGCCCGCGATCAATGCGTGCATCATCGGCCGGGACGGCGCGAGCCGCGCGGTGACCCAGCAGCCGAACACGACGATGACGGCGCGATAGCCCGCGATGATCGCCCAATGCAAGTCGGTGTTGTCCGCGCTCTTCGCGGGAAGAATGCCGGCATAGACCACGAAGAGATCGACACACGTGGACAACACGATCGTGACGACCAGGCCCGCGAGCACAGCGAGTACGCTTTTCATCATGACGCCTCCCGGAAATTCGTCGCATGCTGGCCGTGGTGCCTGCTCCGGTCAAGCAGAGGCAGCTTTGTCCCTATGTGTGGACGAAGTAACCCGGCTGCACAGCCGTCGACGTTCATACCAGGGTTCGAGTGACCGGGAGGGCTGGAATTGAAACGCGCGGTCTACCTGTTGACGGCCGCCGCCGCGCTCGGTGCGGCCACATGGAGGTGGTTAGGCGCCGATGACGCGGTGCCCGATGCCGTGCGCAAACCCACGACTGACACTCCCGCCCTGCAGACTGAATTGCCTTCGCCTCTGCCTCACGAAGTGGCCGCGAAGGTGAAGCCCATCCCGCTCGCGCAAGAGACATCCAACGACCTTCGAGCCAGGTTTCGCGAGTCCCGCGACTACTGGGATTTTGCCGAACATGTTTTCGAAGCGGCAAAGCAGGGTGATGGCGCCGCGCAGTACTACCTGGGTGTCGCACTCAACACCTGTGAATTTTTCTATAGCTTTTACTTCGTGGAACAGAGGCCCGGTTCGCGGCCACGCATTCGCACGCTCGATGAGGCCCAGCAGCTCACGGCCACGCCACGAGGCTCGGCATACACGCCTGACGACGTTCGAGATATCCAGGACCGCTGTCAGCGAATCATGTCGATTTCGCCACCGCCGTTCGGCACTTCGCGCGAATGGATGGGCGCGGCGCGGAACACCGGCTACCCGGTGGCGCTCGCCGATGCGGCCGAGTACAAGGCCGTGCGGGCCCTGAGCGATCCGCCGGAACTGGCCAACGGTTCGCGCAGCGAAGACCGGGCTCTCGCGGTTGAGGCATTGCAGTCGAAAGACGCGGAAGTGATCGTGCATCTGTCGTCGACGGCCGCATTCCTTGCGGGCGACCTGCCCGGCGAATCGTTCAAGCGGCAGTGGACCTGGCTGATGGCCGCGTACTTGCGCGAACCGGATGGCCACGCGCTGGACGAGTGGAGGAAGAACCATTGCGCGCTCGAGGCTCACTGTCACCCGGACGACACGGTGAAGGATCTCCTCCGCCGCGGAATTGGCAATGAATTCGACGAAATCGAGCGTCGCGCCCGCGAGCTCAACGAGAAGATAGACGCCGGCACGTTCGAGGAATCCGACATCTGAGTGGTGCGCGACGGCGATTTTCGCGACAATCGCCGCATGCGAAGACTCGCTAACAAGATCTCGCTCGCCATGGAAGAGCGCAAGCGCCTGCGTCGGCGCTCGCCGCTGTCCATCGCCGTCGCCGACCGGTTTTCGCAGCTCTCGTCCGAAGCCTGGCGCGTCGCCACCGACGGCGGCAGCGTGTTCCACTCCGCGGCCTACCAGCGCATGTTCGAACGCGTTCGGCCGCCCAACGTGGAGCCGCGTTACGCGTTGATCAGCGACGGAGACGCACCCGTGGCGGCGGTGTGCCTGCAGATCGTCACCCTCGACCACTCGCATCTCGGCGACCTTTCGCGTCGTCGCATGCTGCGCAAGCTGGGCGCGAAGATGCGCACGCGCGTACTCGTCTGCGGCAATCTGCTCGTCTACGGCTTGCACGGGGTGAGCATCGCCCGCGACGCGGACCGAGCCAAGGTGTGGCAGGCGGTGAGCGAGGTCATCTACCGCGTGCGTCGTGCCGAGAAGCTGGCCGGCAGCACCGACATCGTGGTGCTCAAGGATTTCGACGAGGCGGCGCGCAAGGACAGTTCGGTGCTCCGCAAGCTGAGCTACGGCGAGGTGGAGACCGAGCCCAACATGGTGCTCGCGGTGAATCCCGCGTGGCGCCGCTACGAAGACTATCTACAGACCCTCACCTCCAAATATCGCAGCGACATCAAGAACAGGGTTTTCAAGAAGTTCGAAGAAGCAGGTTGCAGCATTGAGACGCTTGACGACGTGGAATCACACGCGCCGGATCTCCAGCGTCTTTATCTCCAGGTTCACGGCAATGCGGGCCTGCGGCCGTTCACCGTGCCGGCGAACTACTGGCCCGAGCTCGCGACGCTGGCCGGCGCCGACGCACGCGTGCACATCGCGCGTCGCGACGGACGAATCATCGGCTTCATCGTGAGTGTCCGCGACGGGGATACCGCGCTGGCGTATCACATCGGTTTCGATCGCGAGACCGCGGGCGAGGGCGTGCCGGTCTATCTTCGACTGCTGCATGCCTCGCTGGCGCAGGCCATCGAATATGGCGCGCGACGTGTGTCATTCGGTCGCACCGCGCTCGAGCCCAAGGCCCGGCTCGGCTGCAAACCGGAAGCGACGATCGTCTGGGCGCGCCATCGGCACCCGTTCCTCAATCAGCTGCTGCAACCCATGCTGAAGCTGGTCGAGCACGACGTCGCACCCGACGTGGCGCCGTTCAAGGGGTAGTGAGCCTGAGCAGGCGGCCGCCGCTCATGTTGCGTTCGTCTTCGAGGACCCAGAGTGCGCCATCCGGGCCTTGCTCCACTTCGCGGATACGCCTGCCCATGTCGAAACGCTGGGCTTCACGCGCGCCGCCGCCCGAAAATTCCACGCGCACCAGCGATTGCGATGACAGGCCGCCGATGAAGCCGCTGCCGACCCAGTCCGGGAACATCTTTCCCGTGTAGATGATGAAGCCGGCGGGTGAGATCACCGGCGTCCAGCTGACGAGCGGCGCCTTGAATTCCGGGCGCGTCGAATGATCAGGAATGTCGCCGCCATCGTAGTGATCACCATTCGAGACGATGGGGTAGCCGTAGTTCGCGCCTTTCTCGATGCGATTGAGCTCATCGCCACCGCGCGGTCCCATCTCGTGGGTGTACAACGTGCCGTCCGGCGCAAACACGATGCCTAACAAATTGCGATGGCCGAGCGACCAGATCTGCGCGGTCACGCCGCCCTGTGAGTAGAACGGGTTGTCCGGCGGAACCGACCCGTCATCGTTGAGCCGCACGACCTTGCCGAGATTGCTCTTCATGTCCTGCGCCGGCGTGAACTGCTGGCGCTCGCTCGACGTGATCCACAGTTTTCCGTCGGGCCCGAAGGCGAGGCGGTGTCCGTAGTGGCCGCGGCCTGACACCTTGGGCACCTGGCGCCAGATCACGGTGAGGTCTTCGAGCGCGCCGCCGCCGCTGTCGTTCAAGGTGAGTTTCGCGCGCGCCACCGCCGCGCCCTGGAGGCCCTTGTCTTCGCCCTGGCCCGGCTCGGAGTAGCTCACAAAGACGACGGAATTGCGCGCGAACTGCGGATGCAGGATCACGTCGCCGAACCCGCCCTGGCCGCCGTAGGACACTCGAGGAACGCCGGTGACGTCACCCACCTGCTTGCCCGGAAGATTCAGTAGTTTGAGCGCGCCTTCCTTCTCGGTGACGAGCAGTCGCCCATCGGGCAGGAAGGTCATGGCCCAGGGTTCGTCGAAACTCGCGACCGGAGTCGCAACGAAGGAACTTCCGATGCGCGCGGCCGTGTCGGAACCACTGCACGCTACGCTCAGCGTGAGCGTCGCGCAGAGTCCGGGCGTCGTGATGAAACGGCGGATCAGAAGCGGATTATCAGACCGACGCCCATGACCGACAGGTCTTCGGTGCCTGTTCGGTTGTCCTGGCCGATATCGTCGATCTGTTGGTATTCGGCGCGGATCGTATAGACCTGGTTGACGTGGAACGAGAATCCGAGGCCGTACACGACGTTTTGTGAATCGCCCTTGGCGTTGCCGAAACCGCCCGACTGGCCGTTTACCCTGGATGTGAGCTCGCGTTCCGAACTCGCGAAGAAGTAGCCAAGCCGGCCGTACAGTTCGAACTTCTCGCCGAGCGGCAGATAGCCGATGCCGGAGATGATCGGTCCGCCCGCGGTGAAGTTGAGGGAAACGCTGGCCGGAACGAAGCCATCTCCGTCGCCGAAATCCATGTCGGCCTTTGCCGTGGACCTGAGATCCCCGAACTGCGCGAGCGCGATCTCCGCGCTGAAGAAGCGGTGGAAGCGGTAGCCGAATAACGCCTGGTAACCGAGGTCGGTGTTTTCGGTGGACGAGGAGAGGTTGTTGTACGGATTGCCCGTGCCGACCAGGATGTCGATGAGGTTCTGTTCGTTCTCGGCCTGGTCACCGGAATAGTCGCTGTATCCGATGAGTGCGCCGGCGTAGGGGCCGATGCGGTTCTGGTTGCGTGTGCGTTTCTTGGGGGCCGCTTCCGCGGCGCCGGCAAGTCCGAAACCGACGATCGTGACCAGGATGACCGCAAGCTTTTTCATGCAAACCACTCCCCTTCAGAAGTTCACTGCCACGCTATCACGCGACGCATGGAAGCGCCGTTCTTTTGTCCTACTTGAGCGCCTCGCCAAGGAATTCCTCGAGCGCATGCCATGAGCGGCGATCGGCACTTTCGTCGTATTGCATGCCGCCATCGCGATTGTGGGCGACGGGGTTGGTGAAGGCATGCACGGTCTGGCCATAGGCATGGAGCTGCCAATCCGCGCCCGCGGCGGTGAATTCCCGCGCGACCGCGAGTACATCCTCGGGCGGCGCCAGTGGATCGTCGTACCCATGAAGCATGAGTACCTTGGCGCGGATCTTCGGTTCCGTGAGACCTGAAGGTTTCAGCATTCCGTGAAAACTCACGGCACCGCGGATGTCGGCGTCACTGCGCGCCAGGTCGAGCGCGCACAAACCACCGAAACAGAACCCCATGATGGCGATTCGCTTCGGATCGATGACAGGCATGTTCTTTGCGGCCGAAAGGCCGGCTTGCAGGCGTTTCAGCAGGCGCTTCCGGTCTTCCATGAATGGCGCCATGAGCAGCGACGATTCCTGGGGATTCGTGCCGCGCTTTCCCTTGCCGTAGTTGTCGAGCGCGAAACAGGCGTAGCCCTGCCATGCGAGGCGACGCGCCTTGCGCTCGACGAACTCGTCGCGACCGCCCCAGGCGTGGCAGATCAGGACGGCGGGTCGCGGTCCCGGGAGCGATTCGTCGTAGCAGAGAAAGCCTTCGAGCAGCGCATCGCCGTCGCGGTACTCGATGTATTGCTCGCGCATGGGAGACCCCGAATTATCCGTATATATATGAATGAATTATGTAACACGGATTGCATCGGCTGTGGAGACGCGCGCGCGGCGTCTCGCAGATCCATCTACTTCGGTGGCTCCGCGCCTGGCGCAGCATCCTCCATCGGAAAGGTGACCGCGCCCGACGGCGGCGTGGCATCGGCGGATGCCGGTGCCGATGCGATGGCATCGGGCGTCGTGGTGGCCGCGCTCTTCGGAGCGGGAGCGGGCGGTTGTGCCGCGGCCGTGCTCGCGAGGATGGCGCGCTCGAAGCGCTTCGCCGCGTCGGCATCCGTGGTGATGTGACCGGCAATGATCTCCTTGGCCGGAGCGGTCTTGCCGTACAGCTTGCTGTTGGCCTTGGAGTCGATGGCGATCACGCTGCCGTCGATGGACACGCCGGCAAACAACCCGCGGTTGCGCGAGTACGAATACACCTCGGCGGTGAAGTTCTGGTCAGTGGCGGCGGACGCGGCGCGACCCACCGGGCCTGCAGCGACCGACGCATCGCCACCCAGCGTGAGCTTGCCGTCGGTGATGCCGTCGATGCTCTTGCGCGTCGTGAACACCAGCACGATGTCCGTTTCCTGCACGCCGATCTGCCAGCCGACGTTGCCGCCGGTGATCGTGACCATGATGGGATTGGTGAATCGTCCGTTGACGTCGCGAACCACCAGCGCGCCGCTGCCATGCCGGCCGCCGACACCGACGGCGACCTTGACGACGTTCGGGATGACGGCGATGCCATACGCACGGGCCAACAGGCGATCGGGAATGAGCGTGTCGCGCTGCGCGCGGAGTTCTTCCAGCACACCTGACGCTTCGATGAGCCGGGCCTCTTCACGGGCACTCGCGAATGCGGGTTGAACGACACCGGCGGCGCCGGTGGCGACAAACAACAACGTGACGAAAAATTTATTCATGCTCGATTCCTCTCGAATCCCGATGGGCCGGGAGCTTAACGCATGCGGCATAATCGCCACCATGCAAACACCCGCTCGCAAATTCGACCGCGCGCGTACGCGCGGGTTCCGCCTGCTATTCCTGTCGCTGCTGCTGCCGGCGATTGCCCAGGCGGAATGGATCACGCGCACCGAAGCCATCATGGGCACGCGCTGCGCCGTCGAATTGTGGAGCGAGGATACGGCGAAAGGCGAGGCGGCCATCCAGTCGGTGTTTGACGACATGCACCGTATCGATCGCCTCATGAGCACCTGGAAGGAAGACACCGAAATCTCTCTCGTGAACCGCGAGGGCTCGAAGCATCCGGTGAAGATCAGTCAGGAACTGTTCAGGTTACTTCAGGTTTCAGTGCAGTACTCCGAGCTCACGCACGGCGCCTTCGACATCACCTACGCGAGCGTGGGTTACCTGTACGACTTCAAGAAGGGCGTTCATCCCGATCAGAAAGCCATCGACAAGGCACTGCCCGGAATCAACTGGCGCCACATGGTGCTCGACGCGAAGAAGACTACCGTCTACTTCACGCGGCCCGGCATGCGCATCGACCTCGGCGGCATCGCCAAGGGTTATTCGGTCGATCGCGGCATCGAACTCCTGCAGAAGCAGGGCATCACGCGAGCCATGGTCAACGCGGGTGGCGATACGCGGATCCTCGGGGATCGCTTCGGCAAGCCCTGGGTGGTCGGCGTGCGCGACCCGGACCACGAGGGCAAGGTGTTCCTGCGCCTGCCGCTGACCGACACCGCGTTCTCGACCTCGGGCGACTACGAACGCTATTTCGACGAAGACGGGAAGCGGTTCCACCACATCATCGATCCGAAGACCGGCGACTCGGCGCGCAAGTGCCGCAGCGTGACCATCATCAGCGGCAATGCCACGCGCACCGACGCACTGACCAAGAGCGTGTTCATCATGGGCCCGGAAGACGGCATCGCCTTCATCAACACGCTGCCGGACGTCGACGCCGTGGCGGTGGCGCCCGATGGCCGCGTGATCTACTCGAAGGGCCTGGCGCCACCCGAGTAGACAGTAGACAGACTCTAACTAACATTGTCGGAAGGCGCCGACACTGGAGCCGGCCCCGGCAGGATGCGAACATGCGCCGCGAGCGCGTTCCATCCACGAGGTCTCCATGATCCGCCTGAATCGCTACTTCCTGCTGCTTGCTGCCACGCTGGCCGTCTGCGCCTGCCAACCGAAGACGGAAGAGCCCGAAGCGGCTTCCGATGAGTCCGCGGACTCCGCCGAAGTGGCCGAGGCCGCGCCGACGATCGCGCTGCTCGATGCCTGCAAGATCAGGATGACCCAGCCCATCGCGCACGAGTGGGAGACGAAATGGAACCCTGCGCACAGCCAGCCCGCGGGTGAGAATCCGAGCGGCGTGCGGTCGACGCATTGGGGCGATGCCAACGAACAGAAATCCGCGCACGAGATGGGGGCTGTCATCCCGCTCGACCTCGTCTGTGGCAGCACCGACGACGTGAAGCCCGAGGTCAAGTTCGACATCACCGCATTCGATTCGTCGATGACCGATGTTCCGCTCGGCCCGGCTACCTACAAGATCGCACCGAAGGCGAGCCCCGCGAAGAACAAGCCGGGCGAATTCATCGTCGGCGTATTCATTCTCGACGACAGCATGTTTGCCGCCACCAGCGGCACGCTCACGCTCGAGCGCTTCGATGCGAATGGCATCAAGGGTTCGTTTGTCATCGACGGCCACGAAATCCTGATGGGCGACCGTCCGCTGCATGTCGAAGGCACGTTCGAAATGCCGTGCCGAAAGGGCCTGTTGCAGAGCGGTTGCCAATCCGACGCGGCGGAACAGCCCAACTAAAGTCTAGAGGCCTTTCCAGCCTCGCCGCGCGCGGCTATTGTTGCGCCCGACTCGAAGGGCGCGGCAACCTGACTCAAGGTACTGACATGATGAATGTGTCGTGGCTTCGCGTTGCCCGTCTTCTGGTGCTGGTCCCGGCGATGGCCTGGCCGATCCTCACCACCGCTCAATCCACGCCGACGCAGATTCATGCCTCGCCGCAGGTGGAGCCCGGTGTCTACTCCGGCCGGCTCAAGGTCGACTATCCGACGCCGTACGAGCTCGCCACCGAGGACGCGATCCGCAAGACACTCGAGCAGGTGCATGCCTACGTGGATGTAGCCGCGCCCGTGCAGGTGCTCGACGACGAGACGGGCGCGCCCGTGGCGGATCTCACGCGCCTGCCCGCCAAGGCGGTGCTGGCGCGCACCGACATGCAGATCCTGACGTACGAGTGGGGCGTGACATACGCGGGCTTGCTGAACACGGCGAAGATCACCGGGGACAAGCGCTACACGGACTACGTCGACCGGCGCGTCACCGCGATCGCGATGCTCGCGGGGAATGCGAAGAAGACCCTGGCGCCGGGCACCACGGCCGCTAACTACCCGATGGCGAAGCATGGCCTGGGTCTGCGTTCCATCCTGTTGCCCGCGAGGCTCGATGATTCGGGCGCGATGTGCGCCGCGCTGATCAAGGCGGAGCTCGCTGGTCTTGGCGGCAAGAAGCTTCGGCCCTGGATCGACAACTACGTGGCGTACGTGTCGACGAAGCAGTTCCGGCTCGCGGATGGCACGCTCGCGCGCAATCGCCCGCTGCCGAATTCCCTGTGGCTCGACGACCTCTACATGAGCGTGCCCTGCCTCGCGCAAGCCGGGAAGCTCACCGGTGACCGGCGTTACTACGACGATGCGGCGAAGCAGATCCTCCAGTTCGCCGATCGGATGTTCGTGAAGGAGAAGGGTCTCTTCATGCATTCCTGGGTGCAGGAGATGAAGCATCACCCGGCGTTTCATTGGGCGAGGGCGAACGGCTGGGCGATCATGGCCATGGTGGAGTTGCTCGAGGTGCTGCCCGAGGATCATCCGGCCCGACCCCGCATCCTCGCGCTGTATCGTGAGCACGCGGCCGGCCTCATCGCGAACCAGGGTCATGCGGGCCGCTGGCACCAGTTACTCGACCGGCGCGAATCCTACGAGGAGACCTCCGCCAGCGCGATGTTCGTGTTCGGCATCGCGCGCGGAATCAACCGTGGCTGGCTCGACAAGCTCGCCTTCGGTCCGCCGATCTCGATCGGCTGGAACGGCGTCGTCGCGAAGATCAATGCCAAGGGCCAGGTGGAAGGAACCTGCGTGGGCACCGGCGTGGGCTGGGACCCGATGTTCTACATGTATCGCCCGGTGCACGTGCTGGCCGCGCATGGTTACGGGCCGGTGTTCCTGGCGGGTGCGGAAATGATCGAGCTGCGCCGGAACAATCCCGACATCGGCCTTCACGACGGCGGAATGCAGTTCGGGAAATCGCTGGAGCGCTAGGAAACGGATCTTCTCTTGGCACTCACGGACGCCGTCGCTTCGGCGGCGTTTTCCGATGTGGGGCGCAGCCCCTAAAAATATGCTGAGAAGAAGAGCTGGATGATGTTGGCGTTGAGCTTGTAGAGGGGCTCGGTGCCCGGGGCGAGCGGATCGGGCGGCGGAACGCCGAAGCTGCCGATGCTGAAAGTGGCGTCGCGGAAGTCTTCGTATTCGACGGTCATGAAGTCGTAGCGCAGGTTGATCTGGCCCTTGGTGAGCCACGGGAAGCGCTGGATCTTGAACTCGTACGTCGTGCCGAGACCCGCGGTGATGGCGCTGTACGTCGCGAGTTCCTTGTCGCGCGCCATGAAGTTCGCGTAGTCGGCGCGCGGGAAGAGGTCGGCGTAGAAATCGGCCGCCGTCTGCGTGTAGTAACGCACGCGTGCCTCGAAAATCCATTTCTCGTTGTTGGTCGGATGCACGTAGCCGAGTTCGCCGGTGTGGCCGATGACGCCCCAGGTATCCGTGTAGAAGCGATACATGGTGTCGATGGCGGCGCGATACGGCAGGTAGTACTTCGCGCGGACTGACGCCGCATTGCTCGAACGCGTGCTCGGGTACTGCTCGGGGCCGAGCGCCTGGGTCAGCGGATCGACGAGGTAGCGGATCGAGCGATAGGGGCTGCGCAGGAAGCCTTCATCGGTGATGACTTCGTACTGGCCGGTGAGGATCAGGTTCTTGGTGAGGATCTGCGAGACGGCGACGTTGAAGCTCTGCGACTCCATCGTCTCGGCGAAGTTGGGGTCGTTCGCGACGATGCCGGTGGCCGCGTCCTTCAGGTTGCGGAAGACTTCGTTCTCGCCCTTCTTGTAGCCGAACGAGATGGTCGTGAGGTCGCCAAACATGTCATGGCTGATGTTGGCGAACATGGTCTTGGCCAGGTAGTCGCTCTCATCGCTGTTCACGTAGCCGAGCGAGTACGTCGACTTGCCGTGCAGGAAGTCCACCGAGAGGCTCGTCTGCGTGCGCTCGTCTTCGTACGGGCTCGCGGAGGTTTCCACGTCGATGGACGCCGACGACACCATGTCGATGTAGTGGTTGGCGGAGACCGACACGTGCTCGCCGATGCTCTTGCGCAGCAGAACCGACGGGCCGTCGATGACCACGCCGCCGCCGTCGTAACGGAAGTACAGGATGTCCGCGCGATCTTCAGGCAGCACGCCCGCGGGTGCCTGCATCGCGATGCCCGCCAGGCCCAGGCAGGTTATGACGTATCGGACGAGACGTGGCTTTGCAGGCTTCATCACGCAGCTACTTTGTTAGTTACAACCGCAGCCGCCGCCACCGCCGCCGGTGGCGCCACGCGAACCTTCGCGCGATTCGAACACGTGGTCGAGGAAGTCCTGCGAGATGGGAGCGCGCGAGAAAGCCATGATCGGATCGGCGAGGTTCTCGCGATCGTAAGGTTTCACCCACGGCTCGATCGAGCTGCAACCCGCCGTCAGCAGGACGATGGCTCCGAAAACGAACAAACCGCAGATGCGCATGAGACCTCTCTTCATTCTCTGGCCTATTCCTTGAGCATGGAACGAATCTGCGTGAGATAGAAGTTCTCATCGCCGGGCTTGTAGCCCTTGTGCATGACGCGGATGTTGCCCTTGCGATCGACGAACACGGTGCTCGGCATGCCGGCCACCTTGTACATCTTGCTGACCTTGCTCTCGGTGTCGAACGCGATCGGGAAGCTCACCGGCTTCTGCTTGGCGAGCCAGGCTTCCGCACCCTTCGCGTCAGGTTCGACGTTCACGCCGACCAGTGTAAAGCCCATGGGCTTGTACTTCTTGTAGATGTCTTCGAGAAGCGGCATTTCCTGACGGCAGGGGCCGCACCAGGTAGCCCAGAAATTGATCATGACGACCTGGCCCTTGTACTGGGAGAGGTCGATCGCCTTGCCACCACGGCCCGACAGCTGGAAACCCGGGGCAGGGCCCGACGAAGAAGCGGCAAACGCCGGCAATACAAACACTGCCGCGAGGGCGAGTCCTTTGGCGAGTCCTTTCAGTGTACGTGCCGACATGTTGCTCACTCCGTCAGAAAAAGGCGGTCACACTGAGCAGGGTTTCGATGTTGTTGGTGACCTTGGTCTCGCCTAACAGGTCGGAGTCGAACACGCGGTCCTGGACTCCGATGTGTATGGCGAGCCAGTCCGTCGGCAGTACGCGGTAGCCCGCGCCGAGATTGATCGTCAGGTGGTCGTCCCCGGCGAACGTCACGTTGCCTATGCCCGTCAACAAGTAAAAACCACTGTTCATGGCGAGCTTGCGACCGAGAAAGACCTCGCCAGGTAAGAAGTTGTAGCCCAGCGAGAGGCTGTAATACGTGAAGCGTCTCTCATCTCCGGTCAGTAGCTCGATGTTGCCGCCGAGCGTCTCGAAGCTGGTCCGCCCGGCCGTGGATTGCCCTACGTCCGCCCGGAAAAAGAAGTCTTCTGTCACATGGTAGTTGAACTGCGCGGCATACGTGGAGCTCGTGCCGAAGTCCTCGATGCTCATGAATCCGAGGCCCGCGCCCAACTCCCAGTTCTCGCTGTCGATCTTGGGTGTCTTGATTTTGCGACGGGTGACGTTCGGGTCGATGACGCGCGGCGGCGTGGAATCGGCGTCTTCCGCTTCTTCCTCGGCGGCAGCCTGTTCCTCGGTCTGCGGCGGTTCCACCTTTTCTTTGCGGAACACCGAGCAGCCGCTCAGATAGCTCGACGCGCACAGCGCGGCGGCTAATAGAAGCAGGCGATTTGGATTTTCCATTCTTCCAACTCCTCATTGTCATCGCGGCTCGTGAAGATCGTGTGCCAGCGATAGTCGGCGCGAAGGAAAAAGCGCCGGGTGAGATAAAAGCGGGCGCCCGCGCCCGCGTAGGCCGTCTGATCTTCACGATCGAGCGGCAATACGATGGTCGCGCGCGGTTTGGTTTCCACGTAACCCGTGCCGAGCGTGAGGAACGGCGAAAAGCGCCATTCCGGAAACAGCACGTGTTGCAGTCCGATCTCGGCCTTCCAGCCGTTCGAGGCATTGCCGAGGAACTGCGACAGGGAGAAATCGATCTTCATGTTGTCGGTGAGTGAACGCCCGGCGGAGAGGCCGAGCAGATTCGCACCGCCGTAGTCGCCACCACCGATGGCCAGTTCCCAGTCGTGGCTCGTGAAACCGGCCATGTCGCCGAGACTGAACATGAAGGGCGACCCGTCGGCGAGCTTCGTGCGGCGCATGTCGCGCGCGCGTGCCCAGCCTTCGACGCCGCCTTCCGTGCGTACCCGGAACCAGTCGGTGCGACGACTCAGCACGTCCACGGACTCTTCGCGCGCGACGACGTGGAACACCGGGTAGCCACGGCCTGGCCCGGTCGACAACTCGAGGTAGGGTTCGCTGACGAAAACCTGCAGCAGCTTTTCCTGCGCCGCTGCTGCCTTGGCGGCCTTTTCCTCTTCGGTCTTCTTCGCTATCGCTGTGACCGAGAGAAAACACGCTAAGACGGTGGCGAGCGCGACGTTAGTTCTGCGGAGTCGGCGGGAACGGGTCGTTGTAATACTGGGCTCCAATATCCAGCCACTCCGAAATCAGGCGCAGTTCAGCGGGTGAGAGCATATCCATATGCGTTGCATTATTCATCACCGCGAAGAACCGCGAGCCCCGGGCATTGCTCGCCGCCATCGATGCTGGCAACAAGGGAAGGGTCGTCACGGGCTGACCATTCGCATCCAGAGGTACGAGACTCTGGGCCGTGACGACTGCGCCCTGCGGGTCGAGCGCCAGTTCGTCGCGCGGGAACAAGAGGCCGCGAAACGCGACGTTCTGCAACTGATCCGCGTTCGACGGCTCGTCGGTGAGCTCGAGCGAAGCGGCCGGCAACTGCGCCGCGCCGGCGGCATTGAGCCGGTTGTGGCAGCTGGTGCAGGTGTCCGGGTAGATGAGGGTGCCAGTGCCGGTGCCGTCATCGACGCCGGCCGCTGGACGCGGCACTGACCACAACGGATTGATGTGTCCGGGGCGGGTACCGATGGTGGCGTAGTGAATGGTGATTCGACACGTTGGCGACCAGATCGGGAAGCAGCTGGGGTTGGTCGGCATCAGCGTGGTCAGCTGTTGATAGTTGTACGAGAACGAATCGGTGGGAGCCGCGGCCGGTTTCCACACTTCTTCGTAGACCACGTTCGCGCTTGGCGTAATCGCGTTCCTTCCGCAGCGCTCGACCATTGTGGTCGGCTCGATGCAGGAGGAACCGGGACGCGCGCGTGCACGTGCCATGGTGTCGCCCGCTTCCGGCGAAATCGTGTTGACCGTGCCTGGATTGAACTGTCCACCCGTCGTGGTGGCGCCGGCATACGCGGAATTGAACAGACCCTTGCGGCCATGAACCATCGGCGTGACCGTCGCGCTCGCACCGTTGCGCACGTGGCAGCCGTTGCACTCGAGCACTTCTCCTGGACGAACCTGCAGCCATGAGCGGTGGATGGGGCTCACGCGCCGGCCATTGACGTCGAGGATCGACACCTGGAACGCGATGTTGGCAGGCACTTTCATGCGCACCGAGCCGTCGGGTTCGACTGGCGCATACGCGACGATCTCGCGCATCACGCCTCCCGCGGCACCGAACGCGGAGTTGTCAGGGTCGGCGATGTCGTCATCGTCCGGGATCGACACCGGCTTCTCGATGCGGATGAACCGCGCCTGGCGATTTGCGTAAGCGGCGGTCGCCGGATTGGAAATGTTGGCGATGCTGCTGACGGTGCCGTTGTTCAGGCGCACCGTTTCGACACCCATGATGTCGTAGACGCTGCGGATCGACAGCAGGCCCGCGCCTTCGGCGACGAGATCGGGGTCGGCATCGAGCGGCGGCTTCTTGTCGAGGATGACCGCGGGCAGCGGCGTGCGCGGCTGCGCGGCGACGGCCTCGGTGACCATGACGCCTTCGACCGGCGGCATGATGGGAAGGATGGTGTTCTGCGAAGGCGTGAACATCCAGATGCTGTAGAGCGGCGGCGCCGTCTGGACGTTCGGATCAGCGAGTCGCGAGGCCTCGCAAGGCACGATGCGCGTCGGATCGACCGTGTCGAACAGGCGGCACTGCGTCCAGCTCACGAGGATGCGGCCCGAGCCGTCCCACAACGGGAAGCCGGAGTTGAAGCGGCCACCGGGCGAGGGGCCCGGAACCGTGCGCACGTCGTTCAGCGTCGCGGGTTTCTGGGCGGGGCCCGGAGTGCCGGCGCTCGCGGCCAGCGTCTGCGTGTTCTCGACGAAGTGATTCGTGTCGATGATCGTGAGGTTGCCGCCGAAGTCGACGTCGGTGCGCTGACGCGTCAGCACCATGATGCTGCCGTTGCTCATTTCACGTGCGCGCATGAACTCGATGGGCGTCGCGACGCCGGCCACCGTCGTGCCCGTAGCGTGCGACAGCGCGCCATAGAGCAGCTGCGTGTCGGTGCCGTCGGGGTTGGTCGAATAAAGATGCAGGCCGTCACGTCCCGGGGCGCGATCCCAGCGCGTGAACATCACGCGGCCGTTCTGCAGCACCTGGGGATAGAGGTCGCTCGAAGGGTTGAAAGTGATCTGGTGGACGTCCGTGCCGTCGGCGTTCATCACGTGCAGCACGAACGCGGATTCGTTGCGGGCTTCGGTGGCGGCTTCGTATTGCGCCTTGCCCTCGTCGAGCAGGATGGCCTTGGCCTGGCGCTGGCGCGTCGAGGAGAACAGGATGCGGCCGTCGGGTAGATAGGAAGGCGTCACGTCCTGGCCTTCCTCGGCGATGATGTTGGAGGTGATCACGCGATGCAGCGTGTCGGTCGCGATGTTGTATTCCCAGATGTTCCAGGTCGGCGGTTCGTCTTCGTCATCGACGTCGTCGAGCGGGCCGCGCATGGCGAAGGCCACGTGCAGGCCATCCGGCGCCACCGACAGATCCTTGATGTCGTAGCGGTCGTCGGGGCTGGCGCCCTGCGCGGTGCGCAGTCGGGCGGTGATCTCGGTCTCGGGGGCGCCCGGCGACGCGCGATCGCGTTTCCAGAGCGTGGCGGAGTAGTCGTCGTCCTCGACGAACGGCCGCAGGCGCGTGACTTCGTCCTGGTCTTCGGGAATCTGGTGGCGGATGTAGAAGATCGGGAAATCGACCGTGGCCGGATCCGGTTCCTGGCCGCTGGCGAGGCCGATGCCACCGCCGCCGGGACCCTGGGTACAGGCCGCCAGGAAGGCGGCGACACCAAACACCAGTGCGCGGGCAGCGTGCCCGAACGTGATGGGGTTCGCGATTTTGATAGCTCGATTCACTTCCGTCCTCCACCGCCACCGCATGTGCATTACCGCACAGGCATGTGACGTAATCCAATCATCGCGCTGGGAGGCCCTGCTGATCTGCCGACGACGTCACAGCAGGCGGCCCCGCAACGCGGTTTTCTATTCAGCTACGTAGTTAGAGACCCGGGGCGCAGTGCGCCGTGACGCGGTTCGCAGTCCTCGGGCCCAAGACTACTTGGCGTACGTAATAAATGGTGCTGTCGCCGCTTGGAGACGTAGAGGAGCGGAGACAAAGTGTTGTGTTGACGGTCGAGGTGATACTGCGATCGTCAAAAGGGATGTGGATGAGGCAAATGAATACCCCAAAGGTTTCAAAACTGAAGTCGGCCGGCCTTGCGTGTTTGCTCGCAAGCGTTGCAATAGCAGCGTCCGCGAACGATCGCGACCGCGCCAAGCGAATCCACGACCGCATCGCGGGCGTTCCGCCGAGCGCGGCGGTGCTCGACCAGATGGAAGCGCTCGTCGCGGCAAACAACCCGGTCGGTGCGGCGCTCATCGCGACGCAATCGCCTTCCTTCTACAACGTCACGCTCAAGAACATGTCCGTGCCGTGGACCAACCGCGACCAGACGGTGTTCGCACCGCTCAACGACTACGTCGCCACCTTCATCGGAATGGTGCGTGACGACATCGCGTTCAATACCGCGCTGTCCGCCGACCTGACCTATACCGTCAGCGGCTCCTCGCCGGCCGCTTCGCCGACGAGCAATGCGCACTACGAGAATGCCGAAACGAATTCGCTCAACCTCTTCACGGCGCTGCAGCCGACCACGCAGTCGGGTGTGCTCGGCATCCCCGCCGGCGCGACCGCGGGCTTCCTGACCTCGCGCGCCGCCTCCGAAGCGTTCTTCATCGACGGCACGAACCGCGCGATGTTCCGCTTCACGATGATGAACCACATGTGTCGCGACATGGAGCAGGTGCACGACACCTCGCTGCCGCCGGATCGCATCCGCCAGGACGTGAGCCGCAGCCCCGGTGGCGACAGCCGCATCTTCCTGAACAACTGCATCGGCTGTCACAGCGGCATGGATCCGTTCGCGCAGGCCTTTGCGTACTACGACTTCGACAACGGTACCGCCGAGGCGCCGGGCACGATGCGCCTGGTCTACAACCCGGCCGCTCCGCATTCGAAGTACTTCAACAACAACACGAACTTCGCACCGGGCTTCATCACTCCCGACGACGCCTGGGAAAACCGCTGGCGCCAGGGACAGAACACGTTGCTCGGCTGGTCGGGCTCGCTGCCCGGTCGTGGCAACGGCGCCAAGACGATGGGTGAAGAACTCGCCAACAGCGACGCGTTCGCCCAGTGCCAGGTCGAGAAGGTGTTCAAGGTGGTCTGCTTCCGCGCGCCGGGCAGCGCCCTGGACCACACTGAAGTCACGAACATGACCAACCGGTTCAAGGCCAATGGCTATCGGCTGAAACAGGTCTTCGCCGAGGCCGCCGCCCACTGCATGGGCGATTGAGGGAGCACACATGAACTTCATGCAGTCCAACACTATTCGCTGGATCACGGCCGCCGCGGCCGCCGCCATCCTCGCCGGTTGTTCGAGCGGCGGTGCGCCGACGGAAGTCAATCCCGTCACGAGCGCTCCCCCGGTCTCCAACTACACGGGTCCCGCCGCGGCCAACGCCGACGTGCAGGCCTTCCGCATCAACCTGTGGGAAAACATCAAGGCTAACAATCGTTGCGGCAGCTGCCACAACGCCGGTGGCCAGACGCCGATGTTCGCCCGCAACGACGACGTGAACCTCGCCTACCAGGCGGCGAACACCGTCGCGAATCTCACGACGCCCGACCAGTCACGTCTCGTGACGAAGGTCGGCAGCGGTCACAACTGCTGGCTCGCGTCCGCTTCGGCCTGCGCCGACACGATGACGGTGTGGATCCGCAACTGGGCCGGCGCCAACGCCACGGGCGGCACGCAGATCCAGCTGCAGGCTCCGGCCATCCGCGAAGTCGGTGGCAGCAAGTCATGGCCGCAGAACACCAGCCTCTTCGCCAACTCGTCTGTCTATCGACTGGTGCGCACCGCCGCGACGGCGAATTGCATGCGCTGCCATTCGTCGACTGCCGCGACGATGCAGCAGCCGTTCTTCGCCG
>Ga0315912_10002089_pt1 | contig 22150 bp, 12 predicted proteins | sample VfabasoilMG_FD_204469 | JGI IMG/M metagenome (GOLD analysis project Ga0315912, IMG submission 204469) | Garden soil microbial communities collected in Santa Monica, California, United States - V. faba soil | ecosystem: Environmental > Terrestrial > Soil > Garden | place: USA: California...
CGTGAGCTCGCCTCGCGCGGGCGTGGTCAGCGAACTGCTGGCGCGCGACGGCGCCAGCGTCATGGCGGGTTCGGCGCTGATGCGCATCAATGGGCTCGACACGGTTTGGCTCAACGCGGCGATTCCCGAGGCGCAGGTCGGTCGGGTCGCATCCGGCGCGAGCGTCGAGGTGACGTTGCCTGCGTTCCCCGGTCAGCGCTTCGAGGGCCGTATCGATGCACTGCTTCCGGATCTGGATGTCGCGACCCGCACCCAGACCGCGCGCATCGTGCTGGGCAATCCCGAGCACCGCCTGGCGCCAGGCATGTTTGCCAATGTGCGTATCGCGCCCATGGCCGACGCCGCGCAAGCGGTCCTGGTACCGACCGAGGCGGTGATCGCAACAGGGGCTCGGAATGTCGTGGTCGTCGCCACGGGCGAGGGCAGCTTCCGCGCGCAGGAAGTCAGGGTTGGCGATGAGGTTGATGGCAAGACGGCCATTCTCGAAGGCATCGACGATGGCGACGCCGTGGTGCTTTCGGGTCAGTTCCTGATCGACTCCGAGGCCAGCCTGACCGGCGCCCTCGCGCGGCTGTCGGACGCGACGGACGAAGCAGGCCGTACAGCGTCCGAAACCGGGATCACGGGCCCAGCTGCGGCGAAGTCCGAGCGCTACGACACGGCTGGCGAGGTCACGAAGATCGACGGCGACGACTGGACCATTGCCACCGACGCGATTCCTGCGATGGACATGGGTGCGATGTCGATGAGCTTCGTTTGTCCCGACACTGTCCCCGCGGACGGCATTCGCGTCGGACAGCGCGTTCGCTTCACTTTCTTTCGTAACGAAGCCGGCGAATTCCAGATCGAAACGATCGCGGTCGCCACTGGCGAGGCGTCTACCGGGCAGGGCGGCACGCCATGATCGCGCGCCTGATCCGCTGGTCGATCGCGAATCGCTTCCTGTTGCTGCTGGCGTCGTTGTTCCTCGTCGCGTGGGGCGTGGTGGCGCTGCAGCGCACGCCGGTGGATGCGTTGCCGGACCTGTCCGATGTGCAAGTCATCATCCGCACCACGTGGCCGGGCCAGTCGCCGCAGATCGTCGAGAACCAGGTCACCTACCCGATGACCACCACCATGCTGTCGGTGCCGGGCGCGAAGACGGTGCGCGGCTACTCGTTCTTTGGCGAGTCCCTCGTCTACGTGCTGTTCGACGACGGCACAGACTTGTACTGGGCACGCTCGCGCGTACTGGAGTACTTGAGCCAGATCCAGTCGCGATTGCCAGGCAACGCGCGCAGCGCCCTGGGCCCTGACGCCACGGGCGTGGGCTGGGTCTACGAGTACGCGCTGACCGATCGCAGCGGCAAGCATGACCTGTCGGAACTGCGCGCGCTGCAGGACTGGTTCCTGCGCTACGAGCTCAAGAGCCTGCCCGGCGTCGCCGAGGTGGCAACGATCGGTGGCATGGTGCGCCAGTACCAGATCGTGCTCGACCCGGATCGATTGAGAGCCTACGGCATCACCCACAACCAGATCATCGAGGCCGTCCGCAACGCGAATGGCGAGGCCGGGGGCTCGGTACTGGAACTTGCGGAAGCCGAGTACATGGTACGCGCCAGTGGGTACCTGACGTCGCTTGAGGACCTGCGAAGCGTGCCCTTGAAGGTTGGCGCCGGTGGCGCCCCGGTGCTGCTGTCCGATGTCGCACGCCTGCAACTGGGTCCGGAGATGCGTCGCGGCATCGCCGAACTCAACGGCGAGGGAGAAGTGGTGGGTGGCGTGATCGTGATGCGCTCGGGCAAGAACGCGCTCGCCACGATCGAAGCGGTGAAAGCGAAGCTCACCGCGCTCAAGGCAAGTCTGCCGGCAGGCGTCGAGATCGTCGAAACCTACGATCGATCGCTGCTGATCCACGGCGCGATCGAGAACCTGCGTGGCAAGCTGATCGAGGAGTTCCTCGTCGTCGCGCTGGTATGCGCCGCGTTTCTGTTCCACTTGCGCTCGGCGCTGGTGGCCATCGTGGCCCTTCCGCTGGGCGTGCTTGCGGCGTTTATCGTGATGCAGGTGCAGGGCATCAACGCGAACATCATGTCGCTGGGGGGCATCGCGATCGCCATCGGCGCCATGGTCGACGCGGCGATCGTCATGATCGAGAACGCGCACAAGCATCTGGAAGCCTGGCAACACGAGCACCCGGGCGCGGAACCGGACAACCCGGAACGATGGCGCCTGATCACGGAAGCCGCCGTCGAGGTCGGCCCGGCGCTCTTCTTCAGTCTCATCGTGATCACGCTGTCCTTCATCCCCGTATTCACACTCGAGGCGCAGGAAGGTCGGCTATTCGGACCCCTGGCCTATACCAAGACCTACGCGATGGCGGCGGCGGCGGGCCTGTCGGTGACCCTGATTCCGGTGTTGATGGGTTACTGGATCCGCGGTCGGATTCCGGACGAGAGCGCCAATCCCATCTCACGTGTGCTGATTGCCATCTATCGACCGATTCTCGAAGTCGTCCTGCGCAATCCCAAGACGACACTGACCATCGCCGGCCTGCTGCTCGTGGCGACGCTCTGGCCGCTGGGCAAGCTCGGCGCGGAGTTCCTGCCGCCCCTCGACGAAGGCGACCTCCTGTACATGCCGACGGCGCTGCCCGGGCTCTCTGCCGGCAAGGCCGCGCAAATCCTGCAGCAAACCGACAAGATGATCCGTTCCGTCCCGGAAGTTGCAAGCGTGTTCGGCAAGATCGGACACGCGGAAACCGCGACCGACCCCGCGCCGATGGAGATGGTCGAGACCACGGTGCGCTTCAAGCCGCGCGATCAGTGGCGCCCCGGGATGACGCCCGAGAAGCTGATCGAGGAGTTGGATCGCAGCGTGCAGTTGCCGGGATTGACGAATCTGTGGGTACCGCCGATCCGCAATCGCCTTGACATGCTGGCGACCGGCATCAAGAGCCCGATCGGCATCAAGGTGATGGGCAGCGATCTGGCCGTGATCGATCAGGTCGCTGCCGAAATCGAGCGCGCCGTGAAGACCGTGCCAGGCGTCAACTCGGCACTGGCCGAGCGTCTCACCGGAGGTCGTTACATCGATATCGATATCGACCGTGTCGCGGCCGCCCGGTACGCGCTGAACATCTCCGACGTACAGAGCATCGTGGCCGCCGCCATTGGTGGCGAGACCATTGCCGAGACGGTCGAGGGACGACGGCGGTTTCCGATCAGCGTGCGCTATCCGCGCGAATTGCGCGATAGCGTGCAGAAGCTGCGCGACTTGCCCATCGTGACGCCCCTGGGCGCGCAGATTGCGTTGGGTGCGGTGGCGAAGGTCACGATCACCGACGGACCACCGATGCTCAGAAGCGAAAACGCCCGACTGTCAGGCTGGATCTATGTCGACGCCCGTGGCCGCGACCTGGCTTCCGTGGTTCGCGACATGCGCGAGCGCGTGGCACGCGAGGTCAAGTTGCCGGCCGGCTACTCCGTGGCCTGGTCGGGACAGTTCGAATACTTCGAACGCGCCGTTGCGAAGCTGCGCCTGGTCGTTCCCGCCACCCTCGTGATCATCTTCGTGCTGCTGTACATGACCTTCAAGCGCATGGACGAGGCACTGCTGATCCTGGCGAGCGTGCCGTTCGCCCTCATCGGTGGGTTCTGGCTCATGTACCTGCTCGGCCATTCCATGTCGGTAGCAACCGCGGTGGGATTCATCGCGCTGGCCGGGCTGTCGGCCGAGTTCGGCGTGATCATGCTCCTGTATCTCAAGCATGCGTTGGAGCGGCGCCTTGCCGCGGGTGAGGCGAACAGTGCCGAGACCCTGCTTGCGGCCATTCGCGAGGGCGCCGTGCAGCGCGTGCGGCCCAAGGCGATGACAGTCTCGGTAATCATCGCCGGCTTGCTGCCGATCATGGTCGGGCACGGCGTCGGCTCGGAGGTCATGCAGCGCATAGCGGCACCAATGGTCGGCGGAATGGTGACGGCGCCGCTGCTCTCTATGCTCGTGATCCCGGTTGTGTATCGGCTGCTGCGCGGACGCGGTTTGCTGACCCGCAGCGACGCTTCACAGCCTTCGCCGGCGGATTTACGCAACTCCTCGGTGCCCGGCTGATGGACCTTCTACTCGGTAAAGGACTGCGTGAGGGAGCATCCGACGTCGCGCCAACGTCCGATTCAGGATCGAGCAATGCCGCGGCACGGACTCGGCCTGCGGCGACGCTGTAGCGAACTCTGCGCTCTAACCGTCCGCAGGGAAGCGGCCACACGAATGGCACCGACTTGCGCGATGAACCCGGGCGAAGGCAGAGGAACGCGGGTTGGATGGGTTTCGAGGGATTCCGCGTGGTGGACAAGGCTCTCAGTCGGGCCTTCCCGGGCCCTTGGTTGGCCGCCTAGGCTCGTGTACTCGAGAGCGGGCGACGCGCGTTCGTCGGCGACGCCCTGGGCTGTAGTTAGTGTCCTTGCCCTTGCCTAGATATACGGCTGAGACGGGTCGGCTTGCTGCGCTTGAGGTCAGGGACGCCGGTGATTGGGGCGCAAGGTCCTGGAGCATTCTTGCCCCGAGATCGACTGGTGTGCAGCTCCGCGCGGGCTACCCCCTAGTGCGTCCGCTGGTTGCTCGGCGTAGCGGACGTTTCGAGTTTGGATTCCGTGGGGGTGGCACACGCTTGGAGTCGTTCATCTGCTCAGGTCGGTTCATCCAACGGTGGCAAGTCCTTCAAGCTCTCTGTAAAGATGACGATCTCCATGCGTGCATTCGGAAAGGGGAAGATCCAGTGCTTGCAGGTCGTGTCGATCATTCGGAAGAGCTCGGAACTCCAGGGTTGGACCTCGGGAAGCTGGGAAATCGCGTCCTGCAGGTTGAGGTAGCACTGCAGTGCCAGTTCGCGCAACGGCAGCGATCCGATAGCTTCTGACTTCGCGACCAGCAGAATGGTTGCCACCAGACTGTCGAAGCTACCAACTGAGGCCAACGCGATAGCAGTCTTCACGTCGAAACTGCGAAAGCGACGCTCCTGTTCACCCTCGCGTACCGACTCCTCAAGGAGAACCTCGACGACTGGGGACTCTAGCGTTCGCAGGGCTTGATCCACCTCGCGTGCGGTGAGCTTCTCGCCGCGAAGCACTCTCCAGATATGACTTTCGAAATATGGCTTGGCGCCGGGGAATTTCGCTTCGGCCATGTCGACCGAGTAGCGCTTGCCCTTGATCTGCTTGGGAACCTTCAAGCCCTTCTCGTAGGCATCCCACTTGCGTGGTCGGACAACACCCGCGGTGCGCTGCTTGACCAGATCCGGGTCGATCGCCAATTCGAGCGCGTAGGCGGTCCTCAGACCGGAAATCAGCTTGAGCACCCCCACCCACACCTTGGTCTTGAGGACGTCCGCAGGATGCTGATCCGGTGCCCCGCGGCGCGGAGGGCTGACGACCTTGAACATCGGTCTAGAGTACAGAAATTCGGAATTCCTGCGCGGTGTGCGAGGACGAGGAATTCGCGAACACTGCGCCACAGAGCCGAACGGATGGCATCAGCATGCCCAACGACCCTTCAACCGCAGAGTCCCTACGCGAACAGCTGCGCACGTCCCTGGAGGCCAGCCACGGCCCATTGATGGGTGGAGCGCCCTTACAGGCTGCCCTGGGCCATCGGAGCGCAGCTGCGCTGCGTCAGGCGCGCCGGCGCGGCAAGCTTGACGTAGCCCTGTTCACGTTGCCGAAGCGCCGCGGACTGTTCGCGCTAACCAGCGAGGTTGCCGACTGGATTGCAGACGCGCGAGCCACGGCTGAAAGCCCGAGCCGCACGAGAGAGGGGGGAAGCGAACCCTAGACGTAATTTCCGCCACCCTGAAATGCAAAAACCCGAGGGGGTCTCCTCGGGCTATGCATCCGGTATCCCGGCCAAATCAAGTTTGCCGCTTGACGGCCAAAGTATCGGACGGGTACGGCCGCTCCGTCAAGCGGCGGCCGCGCTTTGGGTGGACTCTGCCTTCCTGCGTAGACCCACGCAGGTTTCAAGGGAGATCCGCCCGATGCGGCTTGAACTTCGCTACCAGCGAGAAATTGCGCGTCTGCACTTCAAGGATCCGTCCCGATCCAGCCGAGAAATCGCCAAATCGGTCGACGTTTCACCCAACTCCGTACTGAGGATGCGCGCCCAAATTCACGCGGCTGCACGAACCTGGACGCAGCTCAAGGACCTCAACGACGACGATTGGCAAAAGGTTCTCAAGACCGAGGACCACTCGATCGCCCAGCGCAAGGCCGTACCGAAGTGGGAGGACATCCACAAGGAGATGCAGCGCCCCGACGCGACTCTGGAGGCACTGTGGCGCGAGTTCAAGGAGGACTGCCCGGACGGCGCCGCGTTTACCCAGTTCAGCAACGGCTATCGCGCCTGGAGGACGAAGCTGAACATCGTTATGCGCCAGGTTCATCGGCCTGGCGAGAAGCTCTTCGTCGACTACGCAGGTCGAACGGTAACCATCACGAATCAGATCGATGGCACGACGTGGCAGGCGCAGATCTTTGTAGGCGTGCTCGGTTGCTCGAACCTCACGCAAATCGAGGCGGTTGCCACCCAAACGATTCCCGATTGGATCACCTGCCACGTCCATTGCTTCGAGTTCATTGGCGGTGCACCGGAATGGGTCGTATGCGATCGCCTTAAGGCTGCCGTATTGAGAACGCAGGACGGTTGCCTGGTGATCACCCCTGCGTATCGCGAGGCTCTGAAGCACTACGACACCGCGTCGCTGCCTGCTGGCCCGAGGAAGCCCAAGCACAAGGCGAAGGCCGAGGTCGGCGTGCAGATCGCGCAGCGTTGGATCCTGTTTCGCCTGCGAGATCGCGTCTTCTTCAGCCTCGAAGAGCTGAATGTCGAACTTCGAAGACTCCGCGACGAACTCAACAACCACCCGTTCAAGAAGTTGCCCGGCACGCGGCGTAGCCGCTTTGACGAGATGGAACGCGGTGCGCTGAAACCGCTTCCCAGCACGCCGTACGAGTTCTGTGATTGGCGCTACAAGGTCCTGGTCGGGCCGGACTATCACGTCGAACACCAGCGCTGCTACTACTCGGTGCCTTTCCACCTGCAGCGCCAAACGGTCGATCTGCGCATCACCGCAAAGGCCATCGAAGTCATGCATCGCGGCAACCGGGTTGCGCTGCACGATCGACTGTTCGTTGCAGGTGAAGTGCGGACGAGCAATGAGCACCGTCCGGTCCAGCACGTGCGGGTGCTTGAAGGCGAACCCAGGGCGCTAGCCGCTTGGGCTCAGAGTGTTGGGCCGTCTACAGCCCGCATGATCGAGTTCCACCTGACCCTTCGTTCCGATCGTACCAACGGCCTTCGTGCCGCTCGACGGATGCGAGAGCTTGCGAAGGAGTACGGGGAGCAAAGGTTTGAGGAAGTCTGCACGTATGCGTTGCCATTGAACATGACCGCATTGCGCAGCGTGACCTCGATCCTGAAGGAATCCGCTGACAAGCGCAGCAAGGCGCCCGTAGCCACGACGCCTCCAACCACCCACGCCCACGTGCGTGGACCTGACTACTTCGGAGACGACGAATGAGCACACCACAGCTGACCCTTGCACGCCTGCGCGAACTTCGGCTCAACCCCATGGCTGATGCCTATGAACGGCAGCTTGAGCAGCCGAAGCTTCATGAACTCGGGTTTGACGACAGGTTCGGCTTCATCGTCGAGCAGGCCGCCTCGCACAAGGAATCCACGAAGCTCAAGCGCCTTCTCCAACAGGCGAGACTGCCGCAACCCGCGACCCTCGAGGAGATCGACTTCCGTGCAAGTCGCGGACTGGACAAGGCGCAGATCGCTTCGTTCGGAGCGTGCGAATGGATTCGGCGTCAACAGAACATCATCATCGTCGGACCTACGGGTATCGGTAAGTCGTGGCTCGGCTGTGCGCTTGGCGCGGCTGCGTGTCGGCTCACTCTCTCTACCACGTTCTACAAGGCGAGTGACCTCTGGAGCGACATCGCCGACGCAGATCTCGATGGGTCCCTCAAGAAACTGAAAGCGGGACTGATCAAGGTCAATCTCTTGATCCTTGATGATTTGGGCATCGGGGATGTCTCGACTCTGGCCGCGCAGGTGTTGCTCGATGTGGTGGACCAGCGCATGCGCACGGGCTCCATGCTGATCACGAGCCAATACGCTGTCGACAAGTGGCATGGGTTCTTTCCCGATCCCACAGTTGCCGACGCAATGCTGGACCGCGTGACCCACCAAGCGCATCGCCTCACCTTGAAGGGCGAATCGATGCGCAAGCTTCAGGCGCGAGAGCGGATGGGAGCCGACTGACCCGACCTCGATATTCCGGCGCCCGCTACGCCCGAAATGGGCGTGCACGGTGCCGGCGTCGTTGCGCCCCGTGCCGATCCGCGTGTGCACGGTGTCGATCAGGGTGCGCTTGGCGCCGATCCTCGTGTTCACGAGCGCCGTTCTCAGTGCGCCCGCCGCCGATCCCACTGTTCACGTTGCCGGACCTCGTGCGCCCGAGGTCCGGTCCGGGTGTGCGCGTTGTCGATCTCAATGACCGCGAGCCTCGTGGCCGATCTCGGTGTCCACGATCTTGTGATCAGGGTGTTCACGACACTCCGGACTGGGTGTTCACGACCGACCGGTCTCCGCAGCACCAATTGATGTCGCTTCGGACAATCTATGGCGATTTCGGCAAAGTCCTCGTTTCGAATCGCTGGGCCAGTGACTGCGTACCCTGCGGGGCAGTGAGTCGGGTGCGGCATCAGGGCTTGCGTACCCTGCGGGGCAGCATCTAAGGCTGGCCGACGCTGTCCGGGCCTGTTGGCGCTGACGACTTCCCGGAGGAACTCTGCGCAATAAGCCTGCGACCCGTGCTTCAAGGTCTGGGCGCCTGGACACGCCTTGCCCACTGGTACCCTCGCCTGGCTGCATAGGCATCCACCAGGGCATGATGCCGCTTGCGCCGAGCGGCGGGTTCCAGCTCAAAGTGCTGCTCCAACCCGATCACGTACGCCGCACCAAGGGAATTCAGGTCGAACGGCCTGACCAGGTTGCCGGTGAGCAGCTCATCCTCCGGCCCCAAAACTTGGACAAAGTGTCGCCAGTCGGACTCCGAGTCGAATCCGATCAGGATCGGACTTGTCGCCCCTGCAACAGTTGCGACGAAGCGCCGTAGCCGCTGCCGAAACTCCGAGGCGCTCGCCGCCACCCCCGGTTCCGCCCGCAAAAGCGGGTAGACCACCGAGCGCACGAATTCCGTCGGCGCCAGGGGCAGTGGGTCGATCTCGGCGTAGAACGAGAACCTGTCGTCCTCGCTCACCAAGCCCATGCTGACGAGTTCGCGCGCATCCGCGTCCGCCCATTCTGTGTCCAGGAACAGGATCACGACGGCACCTCCACCACGAGCTCTGGATCGAATCCCGGGTTGAGGTCGTTCGGCGCATAGCCGCGTGGGTTGCAAACGACTCGAGTCCCGTCCACGAGGTAGTCGAACGAGGTGTGGGTGTGGCCGTGGATCCACAGAGTGACGGAGCCCATCAACGCCGAGAGGTCGCTCACGTAGGCTGCCGACACGAGGTCGTGCGCGAATTCAGGGGCAAGGCTTCCGCGATGCGGGGCATGGTGAGTGACAACAACCGTCCGAGGCGAGTCGCCGGCGGCCAGCTGCTGCTCGAGCCACTCGCGGCCGCGCCGGTGCAGAGCCCTGGCAGCCGGAGGGCTGAAGCGGCGGTAGGTGTTGTTCGTGTTGTAGCGGATCACCTTGAAATCGTTCATGCCCGACTGGCAGGCCTCGAACACGGGCATGCGCCGTATCTCGTCGAAGAGGTCGAAGTCGGTCCACAGGGTGACGCCAAGGAAGCGATAGCCGCCGACTTCGACCGCGTCGCGGTCGAGCACATGCACATGAGGCGCGGCCGCCTCCCGGCACTTGGTCAGAGTGTGGTGGATCTCCTTGCCGTAGAACTCGTGGTTGCCCAGCACGTAGATCACCGGGACCGAGAACCGTTCGTTGGCCCAGCGGACGCCATTGGCGCCCTTGTGGATGTCGCCGGCGAGCACGACCAAGTCCGCGTCCACGGGGGGCGGCTTGAATGGACCAAACTCGAGGTGGAGATCAGACAGTATCCGGATACGCATAGGGCACCTTGAAGTGAAGGTGCCGGTGCTCCGGGGGATCGGTAGGGACCTGAGTCCCTGGATCGTACGAACAGTGTGTTGCTAGTCGTCCACGCGCAGCACCGGCCAAGCAGGCGTCAGCCTGCGGTTGATACCGAAATTCGCCAGCTGTGGACGGAATGTGGCTGCATGGAGGTTGGCGGAGGTTCCTGGATGCAGTATGCCCGAGAGCCGGTCAGGGAGAAAACAGCCAGTTCACGTACAGGCTCACGGTCAAGCACCCAAGTGCACACGCGAGCAGGACTTTCAGGCCCAGGAGCAAAGGTCTGCGGAACTTCCACCCGACATGGAGCACGGTCCAGCAGAGTGCGACTTGGAGGACCTTGAAGAGCGGACCCTTCGCGACACCAAGTGCGCCGACAACGACCCCCGCACCTAGAAACAATCCGTAGGCGAGAAGTCCCAGCACGCTCAGGATCATCATGAGGCCTATACCCAGACCAAACTCCTGGTTGGACATGACCGTACCGGTGACAGGCTTCCCGTCGACGTAGCCGTTGAAGTAGTTCATGAAGTCGCTCGACCCTAATGCCTAACGTATCGTTAGTATATGCAAACTAGGCTAGTGCGTCGAATCTGACCGATCGCTGAACGCGCGGAACGAGACCCCGTCCGCAGTGCGGAGGGATTTCCGAGGATTGAGCCTGCAACGACGGCCAAGTCCCGCCGGGCAGATCGCCAAGTGCGACAAGAAGATCGACCAGAACGACCTCGACGGTGCCATCGCTAACGCCCGCTCACTGCTCGAAGCAGTGCTGATCGCTATCGAGCGCGAACACAACAATCCCACCGCAGCCGCGTAAGACGGCGATCTGCCGAAGCTTTTTCGTCGCGTGCCGATTCGTCGCGTGCCGAAGCAACTGAACATCGATCCGGCCCGCATCGACATCGCCGAGCTGCTCAAGCAACTGCTCTCCGGCCTCACCAGCATGGTCAACGGCTTAAGCGCGCTGCGCACCAAGATGAGCGATGCGCGCGCCGCAACCAATCGGCCGGCACGGCACCAACCCAAGCTCGTCGTCAACGCCGCCAAGACTGCAGCCGATTTCCTGTTCGAGACCAAGAACTACCGGGCGCAGCGCGCGGCGAAGACAGCCGGCGCTTGAGGCACCGTCCGACACTGGGCCAGGCGATAGGTGATGAAGCTACGAAGCTAGACCTGGCCCCAGGCCTCCGTGTAACTACCCTTCAGCGCATGTGCCCGCAGCAACATCCAACGCGGTGCTGTCGAACGCTGAGCGTCCGGGATCGGTTACTCTTCGGCCCGGGGCGGTTCCACATAGCCAACCGGTGCGAGCGCCGCTGCCTTCAGCGACGTAGCCTCATCGCCTGAGCCCACACTGAGGTCGATGCTGCTATCCGCCGCCTCGGTCGTGGACTGAAACGAAAAGTACACCATCTTTCCCCAGGTCAAACCTGCGTCAGACGCCGAACGCCACACCAATCGATCGTCCTCGCGGCTCCAAGACCATGAAGACGGATTCTTGTTGGGGAGCGTAGGCCTGCTCGACGCATCAACTGCTCTGATGCGCGTGGCGACAACCCGTCTCCCGGTCGGGACACGGAGGATTGTGGGTCCCCGGTTGAGTGACATCCGAAGGTTGGGTTCAATCCCTTCGGTGCGTGTCACCCCGAAGTCGAGGTTCATCACGGCATACTCATACAAGAAGCGACGTCTGCCGAGTGGAGTCACCCGCGAGACGACTCGAATGCGACCCTCGGGTACATCGATCGTGCTGGAAACCAGCTTGCGGCTCGATCCTGATAGCTCAGGCCACAAGTCGATCATCGGACCGGACTGTCGCGGCAAGACAAGCGAAGTCAACCACAAGGACCCGGTCCATTCTGGTCGGAACTCTACGGTCGCGAACGAGTTCTCCAAATTGACGTCGTCTCGTACTACGTACCAGGCCTCAAGAAAGAATCGACTGCCTTTCGGTGCGTCCGCAAAGACGCGTTCCGGAATCACGAGCCTGTGGTCAAACGATCCGATGTACGTTCCGGAGCCGCGCTGACCTGAACAAGACCGATCGAAGAACGATCCGCAGCGCGCCCAACGTCCTTCTCGCGCTATGACCTCGTCGCGAGAGCCCAGGTCCACGTTGTTGTCGTTCGAACTGTTGCCGTAAACGTCCGAGCAACCGACACCGAGAATCTGCGGGTTCGCACAGGAACATCCCGCATTGACGCTTACCACTGCATGCTTCACTCCTGAGTGCCCCAACGGAACGAGAGTACCGTCCGAGTCGAGCCGATATGCGTTCCAGGCAAGAAAGGGGTGCTGATCGATTCCGACGTACGGCGAATCGCCCGGTACCGGGTTGAACATCCGGTACCAGGACACGTCGGCAGTGCCGCTGTTCGCAAGTCGGACGGATGGCGTCAACTTCACGACTGCATCGATCGAATCGGTGCGGCCGCCGCATGCAGGAGTTGATCCACAATCCGCCTGCAAAGCCGAAATTTCGCTGAGCGTCACATCCACCGTGCGCTCTTCATTCGGCCAACGCGGCGGTTCGCAATCACTTTGCGTGTACTGGAGCCCCGGAGGCGCGCGGAACGCCAGTCGCAAGTGAGCGACACCGACCGAGTGGCCTTGCAGCCGCATGTCCGAAAGCAGCGATGCCAGATGCGGTCCAATCCGAACGTCCATGTCGGTGGCTAGAAGTCTCTGCACGGGCCAATCCAGAATCGAGTGGATGTGATCGAGGCGGAACAGTTCACGGTCCTCGTCGTCGACAATCGACAGTGCGCTGGTGTCACTAGTGGAAGGACGCACGGACCAAGAATCAGTCAAGTTCGACCCTTTTGCGATCGCCACGCTGATGGCGGGGCTCAGCGACAGCCGACCACCAGAGAAACTGACGAACCGCTCACCCGATCCTCGGAATTCGAGCGTTCCCTCGGTGCCGAGGCGGATGAGATGCTGGCCGTCTGCGACAGTGACGACCGCTTGGTTTGGTACTTCGAGCGTGATCTTCAGCCCGGTAAGGACCGGTTCCTTGAGCATGAGTTCGAGTTCACCGCCCTTCGCTCTCCATGACAACGACTCCGCCGCCGTGCACTGGGAGGCGCCGAGCAGAACGATGAACGTTAGTAGCCATGACAACCAATGGCCTCGCCAATCTGATTGGCTGGCGCAGGGCTCGAGACGGTTAAGCGAATGGCGTGCCATAGAGTAGGTGCGGAAGTAGGTTGGCTTCACTGAATTGACAGTCGTTCAAGTTTGGCATCGGGATACGCAGGAGTGCGCTTGCAAACTGATGAAAGGTCGACGGCATTGCCGATCTTGTTCGAATGGCACCAAGGATGCCGAACCATAGCGAAGGATTGATGCGCGATCAGAAGTCCGTAACAAATCGTGACGCAGTGCACAATGTCTGGGTAGAATGCGCGACTTTCGGGGTACTGCCAGTCACCACGATCCGTTTCCGGGGAACGTCCAATGAAATTGATCCGCTTAGGAGTCACGTGCATTCTTTCCTTGGCTTCCACTCAGACACTCGCGGTATGTGAGGCTAGTTGGGGGTACACGATGCTCCATCGTGACTGGAGTCCGGTGAGCTTCGCCAAGGCCATGGAAGGGTATCCAACAAATCCCGGATCAGGATGCCCTGGAGGATCGGGCGACTCTGTCAGGCTGGGAGCCAGTCCGGATCCAACAGCATGCGTGACGGCGGGAGAAGCCGGTGATGATTGGCACATCAAGTTGTCGGTGGCTGGCTCGCTCCTGAGGGAGTCGCCGAAGCGTCCCTACCAGGACGCCTTGGTCCAAACGTATTTCTCCACGGATACATACTCCGGGAATCCGTCACCGGGGTTCCCGGGCCGTCCCACATCTTGGCCGCCCGCAAACCCGTATTCCCAATGCGCGGAGGAGTCCAGGGTCTGCAACGGGCCGGGAAACTGGTGCTCGACGGTCGAGCGCGAGCGCGCGCGCCTAGCATGTGAGATCAAGTGGTCCGATGGTTGGACGAGCAACATTTCGTCTTACGGTTGGGTCGTTCCCATGGCATCGGTCACCTCTGGTGGAAGCAAGACTTCCGCACTTCGAAGCTCGGCATCCATTCCCGCCGGTTGGGCCGGGATGGACTCGAGCGATTGTCGCAGTGGCGGCGTGGTGAGCTGGGGAAGCAGGACAATCAGTGTTCCCTATACGACCTGCGGAACGACATTTGGGGGTCCGGCATGCCCGGCCGTTGGCACCCGTTTGACAAGCTATCCGACTGCCTCAACCGTAAAGATCGGCGCGGGTTCCGCACAAGCGCTGACCTCGGGCCCGGCGGGTCCGGCTGGCGGCCGACTCGCATCGAGTCGCGACGGAGTCCCCGAGTCGTCGGAGCATCCTGAGAAGTCGACCACCGCTCATGCAAAAGCTTCGGGGACGGCCACCCTGGGACTGGTCGAGTTCCAAGCAGTTCGCTGCCCACCAGGCACAACATTCACATCATCGACTGCTGGCGGGGAATTGTCGTTCCCCTGCGAGTCCGAATTCCAGGAAACCAAGGGAATCGGCTCGCGCGGCACCTTGCACCAGTATGAGCCGCCGAAGAACACGGATTGCGGAAACCCCTGCAACGTGTTGACGGGCAACAAGCGCGTCGAAGAAGTGGACTTCACCTACGACCGCATCCGCTTTACGCGAAACTACAACTCACTGCGCGAACTGCCGACCATCTCCGGCATGGGGCAGAACTGGACGCACAACTACTCGCAACACCTCGTGTTCGCGCTCGAGGGCCCAAACCCAGTTTCTCCCAATAACGAGCGCACGACGCTGCTCCCGAACGCAACTGGCGGACAGTTCGGCGGCCAGATCCTGTACCAGAACGAGCGCAACCTGCTCGAGAAATTCCGATTGGTCTCCGTCGACGAATACCGGTCCGTCAACACGGACGACGTGCTGCTCCGTCGAATCAACGACAGCCCGGTAACCTGGATGATGTACTACCCGGATGGCCACACCGCCACATTCGATCTCTACGGTCGGCTCACGAAGTTGAGCTATCCGGACGACCCGATGAGCGACCTCACGCTAACGTACCTGCTGAATGCCGACTACAACAAGTTCGCCCCGGGATTCTGGCGAATTGCCAAGATCCAGACCCCGTCCAATCGCGGCATTCGGTTCGAATACGTGAACGACCCGGCCAGCCTTGTCGACGAGCGCCTCTACCGAATCTTTGCAATAAATCCGACCAGTCTCACGCTGGTTCGATTCAACTACGACAGCGACGGTCGACTCACGTCGGTCGACTATCCCTACACCGTATCAGGTCACCCCCACCAGGCTTCTGCTCGCGCCCGGACGTACGTGTATGGGGAGCCCGCGAACATCGGTTACTCCTCCTATCCGGAAGAGCCACGCAACCGGCACCTGTTGACCGGAATCATCGACGAGAACGGCGTGCGATTTGCCACGTACAAGTACGACGCCCTTGATCGCGCCGTATCGACTGGTCATGCGGGTGGTGCCGAGACCTACACGCTCGCCTACAATGCTTTCGAGACGGCGGTGAACCACCCATCCGGCTTCCAAACCCTGTTCCTGCGGGGTGATTCCGAATTTGCCGCCCCTGCGCAGGTCAAGCGATACAGGAATGCAGGCGACTCGGTTCCCGAGTCCACGTCCTTCATGCTTTACAACAACGACGCGAGCAGCCGCCTCACTGATCTCCAGACGGCGGCACCGGGAATCACCGTCACGTGTGACAGGGCCGACACGTACGATTCGCGCATCTGCGCACGCACTGATCGCCAAGGGAACGTGACTACGTTCGGCTACGACGGGCGACGGCTCAAGTCCATCACCGAGGCCGTAGGCAAGCCCGAACAAAGGACAGCCGCGTTCACCTACATCGCCGACAACACGAAGCTTTATAGGCTCCAGGAGGTGAAACGTACGCATCTGAACGGTGTCACCGTGGTGACCGACAGCAAGGTCACGTTCACCTACAACACCCGAAATCAAATCCAAACCCGAACCGAAACCGACCCGGTGACGAACGCGACGCGCGTTTGGACTTACGGATACTGCGAGTCCGTCTCCGCGGGCTGTACGGTGGTAGGCACGCTCAGCTACGTCGACGGCCCGAGGTCGGATGTCGTCGATCGCATCTCCTATGCCTATTGGGGCACACAGGACTTCGCTGGCTGTTCCCCGACGCCGTGCAATCCGCGTGGCGGGTTGAAGACGATCACGAACGCCCTTGGCCAGGTGACCACGATCAACAGCTACGACGTCTGGGGTCGTCCTACGCAGATCACCGATCCAAACGGCACCAAGATCACCCTGTCCTACGACACTGAGGGACATTTGTGGACGAAAACGGTGTTCGGCAAGGACAACACGGTCAGTACCGACGATGCCGTCACCACGTACCTGTACGACAAGGCCGGATTGCTGAAGACCATCGTCACCCCCGAGGACACCCTGACCTTGGGCTATGACGACGCACACCGACTCACGAGCGTCACGGATGTGGCGAACCAGAGCATCACCTATACCCTCGACGCCGACGGCAATCGCACGAACGAAGACGTCAAGGACACCAACGGCGGTCTTCGTCACCATGTTCAGCGCGAATTCGACACGTTGGGGAATCTCTATCGCAACATCCTTAGCGCCCCGGGCGGCACGTCGACCTTCGGCTACGACAAGAACGGGAACTTGAAGGATGTCGAGGACGGTCGTCAGTTCGACGCCTCGAACCAGTTCGACGCGCTCGACCGCCTGACCCAGAATACGGCTCGCGATGGGGGCATCTCCAAGTTCGAGTACGACTCGCGCGACAACCTGGTGAAGGTCACCGATCCGAGGAACCTGCAGACCACCTACGTCTTCGATGGATTGAACAACCTCAAGTCGCTCACCAGTCCGGATACCGGTACCAAGACCTACTCGAACTTCAATCCGGCCGGTCTGCCTAGTACGGTCACGGATGCGCGCGGCATTGTCGGTACGTTTGCGTACGACGCCCTCGGGCGCGTGACGAGCGAGTCCTATACGAGCGAGGCGTACACGTTCGCCTATGACACGCTGAACGCGGAATGTGTGAATGCCGACGAGAAGTTCCCGGTTGGAAACGTCACTGCCGCGACCGATCCCGCCGGCAGCACGAAGTTCTGCTACGACCACCGCGGAAACCTCAAGCGCAAGATTCGTGTCACCGGGACGGGCACCTCGGCCCAGACGTACGTCACCCAGTGGAGCTACACGCTCGCCGATCGTGTCGCCACGATCACCTATCCCAGCGGAACGGTGGTCACGTACGTTCGTTCAAGCGGCAACCGTATCTACCTGGTTGCAGCAACGCCGCCAGGAGGTTCTCAGACCATCATCGTCTTCCGTGCTGAATACGAACCGTTTGGGCCGGTGAAGTCGATCAAGTACGGACTGCTGACGACGTTCCAGCAGACTCGCACCCTCGACCAGAACTATTGGCCAGACACGTTCACCTCGTCCAAGGCTACCGGTCTCACCCAGGCCTATGGCAATGATCAGAACGGAAACATCATCGCCCTGACCAAGGTTGCCGGGCAGACCCTAGTGAACTTCGGGTACGACGAGGAGGGGAGGTTCTCCCAGTATCAGGCAACCAGCAGCCCGACGCCCTCGACTTATGGATATGACGACGTCGGCAACCGCCTGACGCGCGCGATCGCGCCTGGAGTGAACGAGACCTACGGCTATGAGCCCCAGAGCAACCGACTGACGTCCGTCACCCGTGTCAGTGGCGGACAGACTACGGTCGACAATCGAAGCTACGACAACGCCGGCAACACGGTGACGATGCGCGGCATGACGCTTACGTACAACAAGCGCGGACGCCTCGACACGCTGAACAACCCGTCTGTCGCCTCAGCCGTCTACCGATACGACCCGATGGGAGTGCGCGCCTCCAAGCAGGTGACGAACGCCGCCGGGAACCTAAGATCGCTGACGCACTTCGCCTACGACGACGCGCTGTTGCTGGGCGAGCGGAACTCCAGTTGGAACCCGGCAAATGCCAGCAGCGGGACGTGGGGGGGCTGGACGGACTACATCTACTTGAACAACGAGCCGGTAGGCATGATCGTCGGGGGCCTCGAGTACTACGTCGAATCGGATCACCTCGGCACGCCGAGGCGCGTGATGAACATCGTGAGTGGCGTGGCGACTTGGTCGTGGGAGCCGCAGGCGGATGGCTTCGGAGCGACGCTTGCCAATGCGGATCCGGACGGGGATGGCAGTGCGATGCAGGTGGGGATTCGGTTTCCGGGACAGTACTTCGATGCGGAGTCGGGGTTGCACTACAACTACTTCCGGGACTATGACCCGTCCACAGGGCGGTACATCCAAAGCGACCCGATCGGGCTGGCGGGTGGGATAAACACCTACGCCTACATTGGCGGGAATCCGCTTCGCGGAGCTGACCCGTTTGGCCTAATGGAGATCACCGCCCAAAGCATCGCAACTGGAAGTAGCGAATCGGGCCGCAACATCAGTGACCGAACTTGGGTATTCGGATTCAACTTTACTTCGGTTGCGGAGGAAGTTTTGGACAGGGTCCCCGTTTCCGGTTTGGGGAGTGGGTTTCGGTCCATGAAGAGGGTTCTCGATCCACGAAACCTTACGAAGCCAGCTGGTCCGAAGCCCCAGAGCATTGTTGCACCAGATAAACGCGTTCAGTGCGACGCTTTGGATTCAAAGCTTAAAGCTGATTACCTTGCGAAATTTCATCGGAGCCCTGGGTACAGTAATACTATCTCACGTGAACAAGCTCTTGAGTTTCTTAATGAAGAGTTTGCCAAGCACAAAGAGATGCGTGAGTTTTATGTTGATCCCGAACGAATGCTCGACATTTCTGTTGAGAATGGAAAAAAGGCACTGATTAATAGGATCTGGCAATAGGAGGAGTCATGTACTTGGCACTTCTTTCGACGTTTATTATTGTGGCGTGGCCTTTGTTGGTTTCAGCGCTTTGCCTGTCTGCATATCGATATCTAAATGGCAAACGCCGCGGCGCATTGCGTGCAGTCATTTGGCTTTCAGGGATAAATTATTTGCTCGTGTTCCCTCTCATTGTTGTTGACAGTGTGCTTCGGCCGGCGTGCGGAATGAGCGAATCTGGATTATGCAGCGCTATAGTCGCGATTCAGGACTCGGAGTCCGTGGTGCAACCGTGGATTATTGTCGTTGCGCTCTTTGTGGGTGTCATATCTTGGTGGCGAACCCCCAACCTAGAACGGGATGTGCGGGATGCTCGGGTCTAGTGCAGTGTTGCGTACTTGAAGGATCCTATTGCGCCAAGCGCAGCCCAAGAGCGATGGGGTGTTTCATCGTAGCGGCGGAGCGAAGGGGTCTTTCATCGTAACGTCAAAGTCAAGCGCGAACGTTCTCGCGCCTGCTCGGACCTATCGCCATCGCGCCTCAGGTCCATGGCGGTGGCCGTGCAGTTCCGCACATACCGCTGCAGCGGTATCGCCCGCCTTCTCCAGGACGAGCATGGCATCCCGATACTCGCCTCCGTAAGTTTCTTGCTACCATGCGCCTCGCGCGTAGAGCGACGGGGTCACATAGAGCGTAGAGCGTTGAGCGACGGGGTCTTCAGGTCTTTCATCGTAGCGTCAAGGTCAAGCGCGATCGTTCTCACGCCTGCTCGGACCTGTCGAGATACTCGCCTCCGCAAGTTCCTTGCTACCATGCGCCGCGCGCGTACCTGGGAGTGCGGGATGGCCATTTGGCCCTGCCGGTTGCGCTCGCTCGCGCTAGGGCACGTCCCGCTGGGTCCCTCTGGTGTGAAGTGCAGGTCTTGTCCATCCAGTCAGGTCGTCCCACTTGACCGCCCCAATTCAACTGAAGTGCCCTGAGAACTTCCGCCGCCATGCGAAAAAGGTCCTCGCGGGCGAGTACGACGTGCCCTATGGCCATCCGGCCGCGGTGATCCTCGATGTGGGGGCCAACATCGGCAGTTTCGCGGTGTGGGCGGCGCGACGCTGGCCCGGATGTGAGATCCATTGCTATGAGCCCGTGGCCGAGAACTTCGCACTTCTCGCCGAGAACGTCTCTGCGCTCGGTGCGCGCGTGCGGTTGAATCGTTTTGCCATTGGAGATCCAAGCCATCGGGAGGTCTTCCTGGGAAAGAACAACTGCGGCGAGTGCAGCTTCTTCCAGCTTGGCGAGCAGTCGGAGCAGACCGTTGCGGTCGAAACGCGACCTCCCTCGACCATGCCGCCGGCGCATATCCTGAAGATGGACACGGAAGGTGCCGAGCTGGAGATTCTGGCCGGGCTTGCGCAGATCGACTACGACCTGATCCTGATGGAGTTCCACAGCGAACGGAATCGACGTGAGGTTGATCGCCTGCTGGCCGACTACGTGCTGGTGGGAGCTGACGTTAGTCGTCCCGATCGCGGCGTGCTGAAGTACATGCACTCGCGGATGCTTACCGGGGCGACCAAGACATGACTTTGGCGTCATGATGGCTTTCCTCGATCGACAGGCAATCCGTTTCGTCGCGCTCGTGCGGCGGTCCTTCGGCGACTGTTGCTGAAGAATCAATTACAACGATGTCCGCCCTGGCTTGAGAATCGGAATTGCATGCAAGCCGTCGCACAGAGAATTGTTTCCAACCGCGCAGCATCGCAGCGTGACGCAGCTCCGCGTCCATTTCCGAAGTCCCCGTTGGAGATGCGAGGGCGTGTCCAAAGTCGAAAAAGTGTCCTACACCCGGAATACCAATCACCGCTACGGGTCCAATCCTCGGTAGCAGGAGTCGATCCACGCTGAAACCTCGCCGCGCGCATTCCCGACTCGGACTCCGCGGCGCGTCGATCGCCACTCGTCGGGAGTTCCATGTCGAAGCGCGCCGAGTGGGCCCGGGCTCGAGGATCATCCGAGTGTGGGCGATTCCGGCCTGCACGACGTCGTGCAATCGGAACTTCCGGACTTCAGCCAGGTGGGCTCTCGCAGCCTCACTTCGACGTGACAGCTGCTCAAGTTCCTGAAAGATCTGGCCGTCTCGACGAGCATGGTCCGCCAGAAATCGAAGAAAGCCGAGCCGCCGTTGGCCCTTGGATTGGCGAGCGGGCGCCTCGCCGGAAGGTGTTGCTTGGATTTCGCGATCCATGGATGGTTTCGCTGAACCTGCGCGCATGAATGCGCGGTGGCTCGAGAACAATTGTTGGCGTAGCTGGAAACGGGCGATTGAGGCATCGTCTCGCGTGCCGGAACTGGGTCTTGCCGGCGAGTACAAGGCCATCGGTATTGGGAACGACTCGTCGCGAGGCGTATAGGAGCCCGTCGCCGCAAGCAGGTCCCGCCTGGGTTGACCTTTGAACACGGCGGGCAACGCCAGGCTCGCTCGCACGAAGAGCGGGTCATCGATAGGTTGCGTTTGAAGCACGAACCCGCTCTTGCGGCGTGGGAGTAGCGCAATGCCAAAGGTCATCAATGTGAGGTGGATTTCACTCCAACACCTCCGACCTGATTGTGCGAGCACCGTCAAGAGTTGCGGTTGGACCTCGCGACGGCAGAAGTCCGCGAAGGTTTCGGCGTCCCCAAATCGTCGCATGCCGGCAAGCTTCGAGTGCGTCGTGTTCGCGCGCGTTGCGCTGCGATCGCCTGGTTCGGGAGACGTCCAACCAAACCTTTGCTCGAACTCGCGCGCACATCGCGCCATCGTGCGATGCATCCATCCGGTGAAGTGCGCTCGCATTGTTATCGGGTTGACGCGGTTGATCACTGCGTGAACGTGGAAGTGGCTGGTGTCGGAGTGCGCCACAAGCACGTACTGATGCTGTCGGTAACCCAGGTCCCGGACGAGGTCGTGTGCGCACTCGGTCCACTCTGGTGTCTCGGGGCATTGGTGTGCCGGCCAAGCAAGCACGAGGTGGAGCACCGGATTGCGTACCCGCGTGCATCCGGCAGCAATGGCATTCATCTCCCGGAACGCGGTGCGCCGGTTGAGCACGGCCCTGGAGTACTCGACGTGGCTGCATCTGCTAGCTTGCT
>Ga0315912_10002090_pt1 | contig 22149 bp, 26 predicted proteins | sample VfabasoilMG_FD_204469 | JGI IMG/M metagenome (GOLD analysis project Ga0315912, IMG submission 204469) | Garden soil microbial communities collected in Santa Monica, California, United States - V. faba soil | ecosystem: Environmental > Terrestrial > Soil > Garden | place: USA: California...
GAGGTAGAGCTCCTCCCCCGCCTTGGTGAACGACAGGTGGCGCGCCGCGGCCTCGAAGCCGACCAGCAGGTCCAGCGCCGGCATTGCATTACTTTTTGTCATGCAAGACCTGAGAATTTACCGTTTGAGTGCAGTGCGGCAAGGATGCATCCTGCGCATGTCAAATGCAAGGAGAAGCACCATGAGACTGGAACTGAAGTCCGGGGCAGTGAAGCTGGGGCCGAACCAGACCCTGAAAGTGGTCGACGGCGAAGGCACGACCGTGTGCGCCGTGGAGGGCTCGGTGTGGATCACCGAGGAAAACCAGCCGAAGGACATCGTCCTGCAGGCCGGGGGCTGCTACCGGCTGCGCGAGCGCGGCATCGCCATCCTGAATTCGCTCGGCGGCAGCGCCGCCGTTTCGTTCGCTTGAAGGGAGTCACCATGAAACTCGACTACTACGACCGGATCCCGCAACTGCACGCCGCGGCGCGGCGGCACCGCGCCCAAGTCATCGGCCGTTACCTCGGCCTCGCTTTCGCCTGGCTGGTGTCGCGCAAGCCGCAGGTCGCGCACGCCGCTCGCCCGCATTTCGCTCGTTAAGGGCCGGCGAGAACTGGGCTGATGCCCCTCGCCGCGTCGACTCGCGCGGGCCTGCTCGCGCTCTGCTTCGGCAATTTCGTCGTCGGCACCGGGACGCTGATCGTCCCGGGCATGCTGCCGCAGCTCGCCGATGGCCTCGGCGTGTCGCTCTCTTACGCGGGCCTGCTCGTCACCGCATTCGCGGCGACGGTCTGCGTGGGCGCGCCGGTTCTCGCCACTGCAACCAGCCGGTTCGACCGCAGAGTCCTGCTCACGGCGACGCTGCTCCTGTATCTCGCGGGACACCTCGCCGCGGCGCTGGTCTCCTCGTACGGCGCCATGCTCGCCGTGCGGATCGTCAGCTCGGCGGGCGCAGCGCTGTTCACCGCGCAGGCGGCAGCCGCGGCGGCGCTCCTCGCCCCGCCCGAGCAGCGTGGGCGCGCGATCGCGCTGGTCTTTCTCGGCTGGTCGGTCTCCTCGGTCGCGGGCGTGCCGCTCGGCGCCTACGTCGGCGCAACCTGGGGATGGCGGTCCGGGTTCGCTTTGGTCGCGATTGGTTCGGCGCTGGCCGCTGGCGCGATGTGGCTCTTTCTCCCGTCCGGCCTGCGCGTCCAGGCGGCCGACGCAGCGATGTGGCGCGCCCTCCTTCGCAATCGCGCCCTGCTCGCCGTCCTGTCGGTGACGGCGCTATTCATGGCGGCGATGTTCGCGCTGTTCTGCTATTTCGTGCCCGCCTCGCAGGCCTTCGTCGGCGCTTCGCCGGCGCTGGTGAGCGCGCTGCTCGCCGCGTTCGGCATCGCCGCCGTCGCCGGCAATGCGGTCGCGGTGCGCTACATGGACCGCTTCGGCGCGGGGAACGTCGTTTTGCTGTGCCTCGCCGCGATGCTGGCCAGCCAATTGCTTTGGCCGCTGACGCCGGGCTCGGTCGCGCTGCTCGCGGCGAGCGTGGTCGTCGCCGGCGTCGGCGGCTTCGCGGGGAACAGCGGGCAGCAGGCCCGGCTGGTGGCGATGGCACCCTCGCAGGCGTCGGTGTCCATCGCTCTCAACACCTCGGCCGTGTTCCTCGGCCAGGCAACCGGCGCCGCGGCGGCGAGCGCGCTCATCGCGCATGTGCCGGGCCGGGAGGGGTTCGCCGCGATTCCGTGGATCAGCGTGCCGTTGCTCTGCCTCGCTATCGGCCTGTCGCTCTACGCGTCGCTTAGAATGCCCGCTCAAGCACGGAGCGAAAGCAGGAGCGCGCATGTTCAAGGAAGGGCTGCTTAAGGGTAAGCGCATCCTCGTCACCGGTGGCGGCACCGGGCTCGGCAAGGAAATCGCCGCCAAGTACCTCGAGCTCGGCGCCGAAGTCTGGATCTGCGGCCGCCGGGGTCCGGTCCTGGACGAAACTGCTGGTTCCCTGATGAAATTCTTTGGCGGAACCGTCAAGACCCATTCCGTTGATATCCGGGACGCGCAGGCGGTCGACGCGATGGTGCAGCGGATCTGGGACGAGTCCGGGCCGCTCTCGGGACTGGTCAACAACGCCGCCGGCAATTTCATCAGCCCGACGAAGGATCTCTCGCCGAACGGCTTCAACGCCATCGCCAACATCGTCTTCCACGGCACGTTCTACGTGACGCAGGCCGTCGGCAAGCGCTGGATCGCCGGCAACCAGAAGGGCTCGGTGATCACCATCATCGTCACCTGGGTCCACACCGGGTCGCCGTACGTGGTGCCTTCGGCGATGTCGAAGGCAGGCCTGCACGTCATGACCAAGTCGCTCGCGGTCGAGTGGGGCCGCTACGGCATCCGCCTCAACGCCATCGCGCCGGGACCGTTCCCGACCGAAGGAGCGACCAAGCGTCTCCGGCCCGACGGGGGTAGTTTTTCCGATCGCTCCGAGTTGAATCCCATGCGGCGTGTCGGAAAAATGGAGGAGCTGCAGAACCTCGCCGCCTTCCTCATGGCCGACGGCTGCGAATGGCTGACCGGCGAGACCATCGTCATCGACGGCGCCGGAACGCTCGCCACCGGCTCGGGCGGCTACTTCACCCAGCTCGACAAGCTCTCGGACGCCGACTGGGAGAAGATGCGCGCGGCGATCAAAGCGCAGAACGAGAAAGACAGGGCCGGCAGAACGGCGTGACCAAGCTCGTTCCTCGCCCCGCGGCGACGCTGATCCTGCTGCGCGATAGCGTGGCAGGCCCGGAAGTGCTGATGCTGCAGCGAACGCAGAGCGCGGTGTTCCTCGGCGGCGCTTATGTCTTCCCCGGCGGCGCGCTCGACGAGTCGGACGCCGATCCCCGCATCCTGAAGCGCATTCGCGGCGAAGCGAAAATTCCGCCCGCGCCGTATTGGGTTGCCGCGGTGCGCGAGTGCTTCGAGGAAGCCGGCGTGTTGCTTGTTCACGGAATCGACGCGAAGCGCGCAGAGTCACTGATGCACTACCGGAAGCGCCCCTTCGTTGAATTGCTCGAAAACGAGGATCTGCACATCCCGGCTGGTGCGATCGCGTACTACGGCCACTGGATCACCGCGCCGGGGCGGCCGCGGCGCTTCGACACGCGCTTCTTCCTCGCGGTCGCGCCCGAAGGCCAGGCGGGATCGCACGACGCCGTGGAGACGGTGCACGACGTGTGGATCACGCCGCGCGAGGCGCTGGAGCGCGGGGCCCGCAACGAAATCGAGCTGGTTCCGGCGACCCAGCAGACGCTGCAGGACCTGAAGAGCTTCAAGACCGCGCGCGAGGCGTTCGACGCCGTGCGCGCGCGTCCCGAGCCGGAAGTGAACCGCGCCTGCTGGGCGCAGGGCAAGGACGGCGCGAAGCTCTTCCGCCGCGGCGATCCGCAGTACTTCGAGATCCACTGGAGCGATCCGGAGGAGACCGGCGAGACGACCTACGACCTCTCGGCTGGCGTGCCGAAGCGGGTCGATCGCTGGGTGAGGCGGATCATCGCTCCGAATCCCGGCGTGATGACGGGCCCGGGCACCAATACCTATCTCGTGGGCGACGGCGAGATTGCCGTGATCGATCCCGGCCCTGCAATCGCTTCTCATGTCGAAAAAATCCTGGAGCAGGGAAACGTCAAGTGGATCCTTTGCACGCACACGCACCAGGACCACTCCCCCGCCGCGGCGATGTTGAAGGCCGCGACCGGGGCGCAGGTTCTCGGCCGCCCGGCGCCCGAAGGCCAGGACGCGACCTTCAAGCCGGATTTCGTGCTGGAGAACGGACAGCGCGTTGACCTTGGAGGAATTGGCCTGCGCGCAATTCACACACCCGGCCACGCCTCGAATCACCTCTGCTACCTGCTCGAGGAAACAAGGATGCTCTTCACCGGCGATCACGTGATGCAGGGCTCGACGGTGGTCATCAACCCGCCCGACGGCGACATGCGCGCCTACCTGAGCTCGCTCGAGAAGCTGCTCGGCGAGGATCTCGCCATCATCGCCCCCGGGCATGGCTACCTGATCGGCGCGCCCCACAACGAGGTGCGCCGCCTCATCGCCCACCGCCTCGGCCGCGAGCGCAAGGTGGTGCGCGCGCTGCGGCAGCTCGGCGAAGCGTCGGTCGAGGAGTTGCTGCCGATCGTCTATGAGGACGTGCCGGTGCGCATCCATCGCGTCGCCGCGCGCTCTCTCACCGCGCACCTGGAAAAGCTCGCCGCGGAAGGCGCGGTCCGCGCCGCCGGTGAGCGATATACGCTGGTAGAATCAAAAATCAAGGAAGCATGAAGGGAGCGCCATGGCGGACGACAAGACGATGCGGATGGTGACCAACCTCGATCGCAAGGCGATCGAGGGCAAGCTCGCCGAGGCGCGGACCGCAGCGCAGTCGAGCAACCTGGCCGAGCTCGCCGCGATGTTCTCCGGCGTCGAAGGCATGCCGCGCGCGCAGATCGAGACGCGGGTCGCCAACGCTCTCAAGTGGCTCGCCGACAAGCCGCAGCACCAGAAGATCACCGCCACGCTCGAGCTGGTGGAGCTCAACCTCAAGAACCTGAAGTAATTCCGGCCTCGCACCGCCCCTGAAGTTCGACTACGACCTCTTCACCATCGGAGGCGGCTCGGGCGGAATTCGCGCCAGCCGCGTTTCGGCGACCTACGGCGCGCGCGTGGCGGTCGCCGAGTCCGACCGCTTCGGCGGCACCTGCGTCAACGTCGGCTGCATCCCGAAGAAGCTCTTCGCCTATGCGGCGCACTTCCGCGAGGATTTCCACGTCGCGGCCGCCTATGGCTGGACTGTCGGGGAACCACGCTTCGACTGGCCAACGCTGCTCGCCAACAAGGACCGGGAAATCGCGCGCCTCAACGGCCTCTACGAGAAGGGGCTGACCGGCGCCGGCGTGGAGATTCACCGGGGGCGGGCCGAGATCGTTTCGCCCCACGAAGTCAAGGTGAACGGCAAGACCTATTCGGTGAAGCACATCCTCGTCGCCACCGGCGCCTGGCCGTACAAGCCGCCCCTGCCCGGCTTCGAGCACGCCATCACCTCCAACGAGGCGTTCCACCTCGAGCGCCTGCCGGGGCGCGCGGTGGTGGTCGGCGGCGGCTATATCGCGCTCGAGTTCGCCTCGATCTTCAACGGCCTGGGCGTGAAGACGCAGCTCTCCTACCGCGGCAAGCGGCTGCTGCGCGGCTTCGACGCAGAGCTCGGCGAGCGCATCGCCGAAGAAATGAGCGCCAAAGGCGTCGAGGTCTGCCTCGGCTGCGAGCCCGCGGCGATGCGCAAAGTAAAGGACGGCAGCCTCGAGATCGAATTCACCGACGGCCGGCTGCAGAAGGCCGACCTGGTGATGGTCGCCACCGGGCGGCGGCCGAACAGCGCCAGGCTCGGCCTCGAGCAAGCCGGGGTCGCCATCGCCAAGGACGGCGCGATCGTCGTCGATCGCTACTCGCGCACCAGCATCGATTCGATCCACGCCATCGGCGACGTCACCAACCGCATCAACCTCACGCCGGTGGCGACCGCCGAGGCGATGTGGCTCGCGAGGACCCTGTGGCGCGAGCCGACGCCGGTCGACCACGACAACGTGCCGACCGCGGTGTTCACCGACCCGAACCTCGCCACGGTCGGGCTGTCCGAGGAAAAAGCGCGCGAGCGCCACGGCGAGGTCGATGTCTACCAGGCCTCGTTCCGCGCGCTCAAGCTCACGCTCACGGACAAGAAGGAACGCACCTTCATGAAGCTGGTGGTGGATCGCAAGAGCCAGCGCGTGGTCGGCGCACACATGATCGGCGCCGATGCCGGCGAGATCATCCAGGGCGTGGCCATCGCGGTAAAGCTGGGCGCGACCAAGGCACAATTCGACGCCACCATCGGCATCCATCCGACCGCCGCCGAGGAGTTCGTCACCATGCGGGAGAAGGCCTCGCGGTGAAGCGCGTCCTCGCCCTGCTCCTCGCCGCGGTCGCGTTCGCCGCCCTCGCCGCGCCGAGCGGACCGCCGGACCAGAGCTGGCCCGACGGGAGCAAGTACTGGGGCGCGCTGCGCTTCAACCAGCCGCACGGCCGCGGCTACCTGAGCGGACCCGACGGGCGCTCGTACGAAGGAGACTTCGTCGACGGCAGGTTCCACGGTCGCGGCCGCATGGTCACGCCGGCGCGCGAAATCTACGAGGGCCAGTTCGTCGGCGGCCAATTCACCGGCTCCGGGCGCTTCACCGGCCAGGACGGCGCCAGCTACGAGGGAGAGTTCAAGCAGTGGAAGTTCGACGGCCAGGGACGCCTCCGGCTGCCCAACGGCGACGAGTACCAGGGCGGCTTCCAGCGCGGCATCTACGAGGGCCAGGGGACGCTGAAGTACGCGCGCCAGCGCAGCGACGGCAGCACCCAGGAGAGCGGCGTCTGGCACCAGGGAAGGCTGGAGAACCTCGCCGAACGGCAGGCGCGGCTCGACAACGCCGCCGATCGCGAGCGCCTCGCGTTCAACGTCGAGACCGCGCTCTATCAGCAGCGGCCGCTGCTCGACGCGGCGCTCGCCGGCGTCGCGCCGAGCGAGCGCGGCCGGATCAATCTCTACCTGCTTGCGATCGCGGGCGACGGCTCGCAGGAGGTATTCCGCCGCGAGGTGGAATTCGTGCGCAGCCAGTTCGACCGCGACTTCGGCACCCGCGGCCGCTCGCTCGCACTGGTCAACAGCCGCAGCACCGTCGCCACCGCGCCGATGGCCACCGTCACCACCATCCGCGAGTCGGTCAGGACCATCGCCGCGCGCATGGACCGCGACAACGACATCCTGTTCATGTACCTCACCAGCCACGGCGCCAAGGATCACGAGTTCCGCCTGAACCAGAACGCGATGAACCTGCGCGGCCTGCGGCCGCAGGAGCTGGCGCGGATCCTCGAGGAATCGCGCATCCGCTGGAAGGTGGTGCTGGTCTCGGCGTGCTATTCCGGCGGCTTCGTCGATCCGCTGAAGAGCGAGTCGACGATGGTGATCACCGCGGCGCGCGCCGACCGCGCTTCATTCGGCTGCGCCGACGAGAACGACTTCACCTACTTCGGCCGCGCCTTCTTCCGGGAGTCGCTGCCGGCGAGCAGCTCGTTCTTCGAGGCCTTCACCAAGGCACAGGCGCTGGTCGGCGAATGGGAGAAGAAGGACAGGACGCCCGAGGCCGAGCGCTCGCTGCCGCAGGTCTACAGCCCGCTGCCGATCTCCGAGCAGCTGAAGCGCTGGTGGGCGCAGCCGCGGCGCTGAGGGCCTGGCTGGCGGCGGCGCTGCTCGCGCAGCCTGCCTTCGCGCTCGCGCAGCCCTTTCCGACGAAGCCGGTGCGCGTGGTGGTCGCCTTCTCGCCCGGCGGCGTGACCGACATCATCGCCCGCGCGATGGGCGCCAAGCTGGGCGATCTCTGGGGCCAGGCGGTGGTGGTGGAGAACCGGCCCGGCGCGGGAGGGTCGATCGGTGCCGTCGCGGTCGCGAGGGCGCCCGCCGACGGCTACACGCTGCTCGTGCACTCCTCGGGCTACGCGATCAACGCAGCGCTCAACCCCGCCCTGCCCTATGACCCGCGCAAGGAGCTCATCGACGTGGCTCCGCTCGCGTCGCAACCGATGGTGCTCGTCGTCTCACCGGCGTCGGGCATCGCTACGGTGCGCGACCTGATCGCCGCCGCGCGGGCAAAGCCGGGCGGTCTCGCCTACGGCTCGTCCGGGATCGGCAGCGGCGCGCACATGAACGGCGAGAAATTCCGCATCGCCACCGGCGTGGAACTCCTGCACGTGCCCTACAAGGGCGGCGCGGAGTCGATCAACGACACCATCGCCCAGCGGCTGGCCTTCACGTTCAATACCGTGACGCTCGCCCTGCCGCATGTCCGCGAAGGTCGCCTGCGGCCGCTCGGCGTCAGCAGCGCGCAGCGCTCGGCGCTCCTGCCGGACGTGCCGACGATCGCCGAGGCCGGCGTCCCGGGCTTCGAGTTCTCGTTCTGGAACGGGCTCTGGGCGCCGGCGGGCACGCCGCCGCAGGTCGTCGAACGCATCGCCGCCGACGTGCGCGGCGCATTCGCGCAGCCGGACATGCGCGAGCGGCTGACGAACCTTGGCGCCGAGCCAATGGACATGACGCCGGCGCAATTCTCCCGCTTCGTGCAAAGCGAGATCGAAGACGCCGCGCGCATCGGCAAGGCCGCCGGAATCAAGCTGCAGTAGCTAGCTCAGCGCGCGCCAAACCAGCGAGCCGCCCGAGACCAGGAGCAGTACGGCGATCGCGCGCATTAGAGCGTTTCTTGAAGCTGTAACAAAAATTTTTCTGCCTACCGCGATTCCAGCGAGCGCCGCTGGCACGACGATCAGAGACGCGAGCCAGACATCCGGATCGAGCAGCAGTCCGGTGAAGAAGAATGCGACCACGCGCAGGGAGATGCTGGTCATGGTGACCAGGCCGAGCGTGGCGCGAAATTCCTCCTTGGAAAGCCCGCGCTGCGAAAGGTAGATGACGTAGGGCGGCCCGCCAGCGCCGAACAGCGCGCTGGTCACGCCGCCGGCGAATCCGGCAAGCCAGGCCCAGCTGCGCGAGACCGGCTGCCGGTATTCGTGCGGGAACAGGGCGTAGATCGCGTAGGCGACGACGAAGCTCCCCAGCAGCAGCATGCCGGCGGCGCGCGGCAGGTTGACGAGCACCGTCACGCCGGCCGCGGTGCCCGCGAGGATCATCGGCACGAGGCGCAGGTACTCGGCGCGCACGGCGTTGCGCGGCTTCTCCAGCCCGACGCTGAACGAATTGGCGATGTCGGCGAGCGCATACAGCGCCAGCGCGAAGCCGAGCGGCACCAGGTGCGTGGCGAGCGGCATGCTGACCAGCGCCGCGCCGAAACCGGTGGCGCCGAACACGACCGAGCCGCAGAAGGCGATCGCGGCCAGCCAGAAGGATTCAGCCGGCAACGATCAGCTCCTGCGGCGTGCAGGGATTCATGGCGCGCAGCCTGTTGACGTAGCGGCTGAAGGGTAGCCCATAGCGGGCCTCGAGGTTTCCCGCTCTTCTTTTCAATTCATCAAATGAAATTCGCGTGGCAACGCCCTTGAACGCAAACACGAGGATGTTCGGATCGTAGAGCGCCGGCATGGCGAGCACCGCCCCGCCGAACGCACGCTCGAGCCGCTGCAGCGTCGCGTCGAACTTCGGATCGTCGTTCATGAAGTTCACCACCAGCGCTCCCGGCTCGGTCAGGGCGAGGAAGGCGCCGTCGTAGAACTCCTGGCTCGCAAGGCGCGGCACGTGCAGCTCGTCCTCGAAAGCGTCGAGCACCAGCACGTCGCAGCATTCCGGGGAAAGCGCCTCGGCGCCGTCGCCGATCTCGACCGAGAACCGCGCATCGTCCGCCGGCAGTGCGAAATGCTGGCGCGCCGCCGCGACCACGTCCGGGTCGAGCTCGACCACGCGCATGGAAGTCGTTCTCAACTTCTTATAGAAAAACTTTGCGAGCGATCCTCCGCCGAGGCCGATCATCAGCGCCCGGCGCGGGTCGGGATGGAACAGCAGGAAGGTCATCATGCAGCGCGTGTAATCGAGCGCCAGCGCCCAGGGATCGTCGAGCCGCATCGAGCTCTGGATCGCCTCGCCGCCGACGTGCATGGTGCGCACGCCGCGCGCGTCGCTCACGGCCACCGCTCCGTTCTGCTTCTTCAACTCAGGTCACAGCTCCGCGCGCGGTGATCGGCCACAGCGCCTCGACGACGCCACGCCGCACGCAGACGTACCAGTCGTAGAGGTTGATCGTCGGGTCGCAATGGCCGGGGACGAGCTGCAGCTTCTCGCCGAGGAGCGGCAAGGACTGCCCGGGCCTTTCACCCTCGATCCAGCCGTGCTCGTCGGAGGCCTTGCTGTAGCGCAGGCCGTCGCGGCGCCAGACGGTCGGCATGCCCGAATCGACGCTCGAAGCCTTGAGGCCGGCGTCGACGATGGCGCGGTCGGGCGCGCGGCTCATCACCGTGGCGAGGACGAACAGCGCATGCTCGAAGCGCGGCAGCGGCGCAGCCCACTCGTTCTTCGCGTAGTCGGCGTCCATGAAGGCGTAGGAGCCGGGCTGGATCTCGTCCCAGGCGCCGGCCTCGACCTCCAGCATGAAGGTGCCGCTGCCCGCGCCGGTGACGATCGGGCACGCGATCTTGTTCTTTTCCAATAGTTTCTTTGTATGAAATACGTGTTGCGCAGCGGTCTCGATCGCAGCGTGGCGCTCCTCCATGCTGCGCATGTGCTGCGCGCGGCCGTGATACGCCTGCAGCCCGGCGAACCGGTGGTGCCTGGTGACTTGCTTTGCAAGGGCCACTACGGCCTCGCCGGGCTCGACGCCGCAACGGCGCATGCCGACCTCGAGCTCGATGTAGACGTCGAGGTCACCCTTCAGTTGCGCGAGGTTTTCCGCGTTGTCGATGCAAACTCCGATTTTCGCCCGCCGCGAAAGCGCGGCGAGGCGCTCGAGCTTCTGCGCGCCGACCACCTCGTTGGAGACCAGCACATCGGCGACGCCGCCCTCGACCATCGCTTCCGCCTCGGCGACCTTCTGGCAGCACATGCCGATCGCGCCGAGCGCGATCTGCCGCTTCGCGACGTCGGGGCATTTATGCGTCTTGGCGTGCGGGCGCACGCGAACCCTGTCTTTCACGCTCTCCTTGAGAGTCGAAAGATTTGTTTCAAAAGCATCCAGGTCGAGGATCAGCGCGGGAGTGTCGACGTCCTCGAGCCGGTCGCCGACCTTGGCCGGGGCGCGCATCGCTAAGCTGCCGCGGACTTGCCGGCGCGCTGGCGGAGTGCGTACCACCCGATGGCGACGGCGACGATCGCGACCAGCGGCAGCGCCACGAGATTGACGCGCTGCCAGCCGCCGGTGGTAACGGTGAGCCCGGAAGTGAAGGAAGAGATCGCCATCATGATGAAGATCGACTGGTCGTTCGTGCCCTGCGCCTTGGCGCGCTCCTCGGGGCGATAGGTCTCGGTCAGCAGCGTGGTGCCGCCAATGTAAAGGAAGTTCCAGCCCACGCCCAGCAGCACCAGCGACCACCAGAACTGCGCCACCGAGATTCCCGAAAGCGCGATGCTGATCGCCACCATGTTGAGGATCGCGCCGCAGAACAGCACCGGCAGCACGCCGATGCGCTTGATGAGCGGGCCGGTGACGAACGACGGCGCGAACATGCCGACCACGTGCGAGGAGATGATGAACGCCGCGTCACCATACGTGTGGCCGCAGGCCTGCATGGCGATCGGCGTCGAGGTCATCAGGAAGTTCATGACGCCGTAGCCGATCGCCCCGGCCAGCACCGCGACGATGAACTTCGGCTGCGCGACGATCTCGGTCAGTCGCCGGCCGGAGGAGGCCTGCTCCGCCATGGTCGGGGTCGGGATGCGGATGAAGCGCAGCAAGACCAGGGTAATCAGGATGAAGACGATGAGCGAAAGATAGGCGCCGAGGAAGCGCGTGCCGGCGAGATCGACGGTGAAGCGGCTGGCGCTCGGGCCGAGCACGCCGCCGACCAGCCCGCCCGCGAGCACGAGCGAGATGGCGACCGGCTTGAAATCGCCGCTCGCCGCGTCGGCGGCGGCAAAGCGGTAGTACTGGCCGTAGGCGTTGTAGACACCCCACACGAGCGTGCCCAGGCACAGCAGCCAGAAGCTCTGCATCGCGATCGCCGCCGCGCAGACGAGCGCGCCGGCGAATCCCCACGTCGTGCCGAGGGTGAAGCCGCGTTGCCGGCCGACGCGTTTCATGTGCAGCGAGGCCGGCATGGTGCCGATCGCGCCGCCCAGAATCCAGCAGGTGACCGGTAGCGTGGCGAGCCCGACGTGGGGAGCAAGCGCCAACCCGGCCAGGCCGTTGATCGCGATCAGCGTCGAATTGTTGGTGAACAGCATCGCCTGGCACGCGGCGAGCAATCCAACGTTGCGCTTGGTACTGTTCGTATATACAGTATCGGTCATGTCTGCCAAAGAGGAGTCCCGCTATCTTCGGGGAGCGCGCTCATTCGTGCAGGGCCGTTTCGAATCTGCCTTGCGCGAGCCTTTCGACGACGGCTGGACACCCGAGGAAAAGGAAGAGCGTCCTCTCGAAACGCAGGTCACCGAGGAACGCGCGCGCTCGATCATTTCCCGCAACGACTCGCCGGACATCGGCTTCAGCCAATCGATCAACCCCTACCGGGGCTGCGAGCACGGCTGCATCTACTGCTACGCGCGGCCGAGCCACGCTTACCTCGAACTGTCGCCCGGCCTGGATTTCGAGACCAAGCTGTTCGCAAAGACCAATGCGCAAGAGCTGCTGCGCGCCGAGCTCTCGGCCAAGGGATACAAACCCAGCCCGATCGCGCTCGGCGCCAACACCGACTGCTACCAGCCGATCGAGCGCCAATACAAGATCACCCGCGGCATCCTCGAGGTGCTCGCGGAGTTCCAGCATCCGCTGACCATCGTCACCAAGTCGGCGCTGATCGAGCGCGACCTCGACCTCCTCGCGCCGCTGGCGCAGAAGAACCTGGTCAAGGTGTTCGTCTCGATCGGCACGCTCGACCGCGGGCTGGCGCGCAAGCTCGAGCCGCGGGCGGCCAGCCCTCAAAGACGCCTCGATATATTGAAAGCACTGAGGGAAAACCATGTGCCTTGCGGCGTCATGGTCGCAGCCCTGATCCCCGCGCTCAACGACAAGACCCTCGAGCAGGTGCTGGAAGCGGCCGCGGACGCCGGCGCGCGCGAGGCCGCCTATGTCATCATGCGGCTGCCGAACGAGCTGAAGACCCTGTTCAAGGAATGGCTCGCGGAGCACTACCCGGAGAGAGCGGAACACGTGATCAGCATCGTGCGGCAGATCCGCGGCGGCAGGGAAAACGATCCCAACTTCGGCACTCGCATGAGCGGCACCGGCAAGTTCGCCGAGCTGCTCGAGAAGCGCTTCGACATCGCCTGCCGCAGGCTGCACCTCAATGAAGAGACGCCCGGCCATGGCGCCGGCCGCGGGCGGCCGAAGCTCGACTGCAGCCTGTTCCGGGTTCCCGCCAAGGGGAAAGAGGCAGGCGGGCAGATGGCGCTCTTCTGAAGCGAAAGCTGCTCCTCATCGCCGGCTGGGGCTGGGCGGTCGCGATCGTCTGGCTGTCGCTCACGCCGACGCCGCCGAAAATCGACGTCAGCCAGAGCGACAAGCTCGAGCATTTCGCAGCCTACGGCCTGCTGATGTTCCTTTTTTGCATGGCCTATGTTTCGACCGGAGCGCGCGCAATGTACGCCACGGGCTTTATCCTCATGGGGATCGCGCTCGAGTTCCTGCAAGGCATGACCGGCACCCGCAGCTTTGAGGTTTTCGACATGGTCGCCAACAGCGTCGGCGTCGCGCTCGGCTGGATCGCCGGGGCGGCTTTCGCGAGATATGTCCGAATCCATCGCTGAGCAGCTCGCGGGCGCGATCGCGTCGCTGCGCGAGCCGCCGCGCGAAGTGCGCGAGACCGCCGAGAAGCTCGTCATCGACATCGCGGGCCTTTGCGTCGCCGCGCGCGGGAGCGACTACGTGAAGAGCGCGCTCGATGCCTGGGAAGCGGGCGGCGCCTGCAGCGCGATCGGCCATGGCCGCAGCCTCGACGCCGCGGGCGCGGCCTTCGTCAACGGCACGGCGGCGCACGGCGAGGATTTCGACGACACCTTCGAGGGCGGCCCGGTGCACGCCGGCGCGGTGATCGTGCCGGCGATCCTCGCCGTTGCCGAGCGCCACAAGCTCCCGGGCAGGGACGTGCTGCGCGGGATCGCCGTCGGTGTCGAGCTCACGTGCCGCGCGAGCCTGGTCGCGCCGAAGCTCATCCACAAGGCGGGCTTCCATCCGACCGCGGTGCTTGGCGCAATGGGGGCGGCCGCCGGAGTGGCTGTTGCATTGAATCTCAAGAAAAATGAAATTGTGAACGCGCTCGGAATCGCGGGCTCGATGGCGTCGGGGATCATCGAATACCTCGCCGAGGGCACCTGGACCAAGCGCCTGCATCCCGGCTGGGCGGCGCAATCGGGCATCCGCGCCGCCGATCTCGCGCGCAACGGCTTCATCGGCCCGCGCACCGTCTTCGAGGGCACGCACGGCCTGTATCACGGCTTCGCCAACACCACGCAGGGCGACTGGACGAAGCTGCTCGAGGGGTTCGGCAAGCGCTGGCTCGCCTCGGGCGTCGCCTTCAAGCTGTACGCCTGCGGCACCATGACGCATCCGTACATCGATTGCGCCGCTCGCCTTGGAAAGCAAATCAATATTTCCGATATTGAAGAAGTCGTCTGCGAGGCCGCGGAGGGCACGGTGCATCGCCTCTGGGAACCGCTCGCCTCGAAGCAGGCGCCGCCCAACGCCTACGCCGCGAAGTTCAGCCAGCCCTACTGCATCGCCGCCGGCTTCGTCCTCGGCCACGCCGGCCTCGAGGCGTTCACCGAGGAGCGCGTGCGCGACCCGCAGTTGCGCGCGCTGGCGGCCAAGGTCCGCTACGAGATTGACCCGGGGAATCCCTATCCGAACGAATTCACCGGGCATGTCAGAGTGAAATTGAAGAACGGCAAGACCCTGGAAGAGCGCCAGCCGCATATCCGTGGCGGCACGCACGAGCCGCTCTCGCGCGCCGACGTCGAGGAGAAATTCCGCTTGAACTGCGCCTACGGCGGCTGGCCGGCCGGTCGCGCCGAGGAGCTCCTGCGTTGGGCGAGCGGCGCCTTCGAGCGGCCGATCGACCTGAAACCGTTCAGGTCCTGAGGAAGCCGATCAGCGCGTCGAGCGTCGCGTCCGGCGCCTCGCTCATCAGCGAATGGCCGGAGAAGTTCACTCGCACCGTCTTTGCGTTCGGCAGCTTCTCCTGGATTGCCTTTGCGGCTCTCGGCGGGGTCATCATGTCGCGCTCGCCGAGGATGAACAGCGCCGGGCAGCTTACGTCGCCTTCCAGCACGTAGTCGTTGCAGGCCTTGAGATCGGCATAGAGCACGCCGGGTGCGAGGCGCTCGAGGCGTGCCTGCGTATCGCCGTACATCCACATGCCCGGGGTCGGATCGCCGCCCAGCGGCACCTGCGCGGCGTGGCCCCAGATGGTGTGCATGTCGAAGGCGTCGTAGTGGTCGCGCTTCGCCGCGTCGAGGAAGGCCTCGCCGACCTTCATGGGATAGGCGGTACCGATCAGCGCAATGCGCTCGACGCGCGACGGAGCGCTCGCAGCGCACTCGAGCGCGACCAGCGATCCCATGGAGTGGCCGACGATCGCAAATTTATCGGCCGCGACCGCCTTGAACACCCATTCCGCCATCCCCCTGACCGACGAGATCGGCGAGCCCGGCGTGCGGCCGTGGCCCGGAAGGTCCAACGCCAGCACGTTCCAGCCGTGGTAGGCGAAGTAACGGCTTTGCAGGAGAAACGACGAATGGTCCAGGCCAGCGCCATGGACGAAGACCACGGTGGGTTTCGCCTCGTCGAAGGCGCGGCCGGCGGTATACGCGAACATCACTTCTGGGAAGCTTTCAGCGCGCGGTCGAGATCGTCGATCAGATCCTGCGCGTCCTCGAGGCCGATCGACAGGCGCACGGTGCCGGCGGTGATGCCGGCGCGCTGGAGGTCGTCGTCGCTCATCCGGTAGTGGGTCGTCGTCGCAGGATGGATCACGAGCGATTTCGCGTCGCCGACGTTGGCGAGGTGCGAGAAGACGCGCAGCGACTCGATGAACTTCTTCCCCGCGGGCCGCCCGCCCTTGATCTCGAACGACAGCACCGCGCCGCAGCCGAGCGGTAGCAGCTTCTTCGCCAGCTCGTGGTCGGGGTGCTCGGGAAGTTCGGGATAGACGACTTTCTGGACAGCACTATTGGTTTTCAAATATGCAACGACCTTGCGCGTGCTCTCCACATGCCTGGGCATCCTGAGGTGCAGCGTTTCCACGCCCTGCAGGATCTGGAACGCCGTCATCGGCGCCATGCAGGCGCCGAAATCGCGCAGGCCTTCGCGCCGCGCGCGCAGCAGGAACGCCCGCGTGCCCGACTCCTCCTCGAAATCCATGCCGTGGAAGCCTTCGTAGGGCGCGGTCAGCGTCGCGAACTTGCCCGAAGCCTCCCAGTCGAAGCGCCCCGAGTCGACCAGCACGCCGGCGATGGCGACGCCATGGCCGCCGAGGAACTTCGTCGCCGAGTGGTAGAGCAGATCGGCGCCGTGCGCGAAAGGCTGGAGGAGATAGGGCGTGGTGAAGGTCGCGTCGACCAGCAAGGGCACTTTCGCCTCGTGGGCGATGGCGGCGACCGCGGGAATGTCGAGCACGTCGAGGCCGGGATTGCCCAGGGTCTCGCCAAAAAGGAGTTTGGTGCTGGGCCGTATTGCTTTCTTCCAGGCCTGAAGGTCCCGGGGAACGACGAAAGTGGTTTCAATCCCGAATCTCTTCAGCGTGTAGCCGAGCAGGTTGTGCGAGCCTCCGTAGAGCGCCGCCGAAGCGACGATATGGTCGCCCGAGCCCATGAGCGTGGCGACCGCGAGGTGCAGTGCCGCCTGCCCCGACGCCGTGGCAATCGCGCCGACGCCGCCTTCCAGCGCGGCGACCCGCTCTTCCAGCACTGCCACGGTGGGATTGGAGATGCGCGAGTAAACGTGCCCGGCGCGCTCCATGTTGAACAGCGACGCCGCGTGCTCGGTGTCGCGGAACACGTACGACGTCGTCTGGTAGATCGGTACCGCGCGGCTGCCCGTCGCCGGGTCGGGCGATTGCCCGGCGTGCAGCGCCAGCGTGTCGAATCCGGGGTACTTCGGCTTGCTCAAACCTTGGAAGTCATGAAGCCGACCTTAATGCAGGTTTTTCCGGGACGGCTTGGTGTAGGTCTCGAACGCGCGCTCGGGCTTCTTCTGCTGCGACGCCTTGTCCTTCCAGTCGCGGTCGAAGAGGTCGTTGACGATCGCGGTCACCTCGGCGACGCGCTCCTTCTCGAACTGCCGGCCGAGGATCGCGGCCACGTCCTCGAGCATGCAGCGGCGCTGCGCCTCGTGGATCGCCTGCGGCGTCGGGCCGACGAAGAGCAGCTTCGATTCCTGCTCGCCGTTCTCGTGATAGAGCGTGAGATCGACCTCGACCGCCTCGTAGCAGAACGGTCCAAGGCTGCCCAGCGCCGCCTCGAGCGCGCCGTCGAAGCTGCGGCCGATCTCGCCGGTCCAGCACACGGTGAGGATCAGCTCCTTCTCGTCGTACTTGAAGCCCGGCTCGTCGGGCTCGAGGCTCTTCACGTCGGCGAGGCCGTCGGCGTCGAGATAGTCGAGCAGCGGCATGAAGGCCTGCTCGATCTGGCGGCGCGAAACACCCTCGAGAATCGGAATGTCGGCGTGCAGATGAACTTCGTGGCGCATCCGAAAATTCTACCCCTAAAATCCTCGCATGCGGCCCGACTACACCGGCGGAAGCCTGGTGAATCTGATGGCGTCCATCACGGCTTCCCGCGGCGGCAAGGCACTCCACGCGCCGCTGAGAAATTTCGATCCGACAGAAGCGAGAAACGTCGTGCTGCTCATCATCGACGGCCTCGGCGATCGCCTGCTCGCGAGGCGCGCCGCAGGCGGCGAGCTGGCGCGGCGACGGCGCGGCTCGCTGACCTCGGTGTTTCCGTCGACGACCGCGTCGGCGATCACCACGTCCTATACCGGGCGGACGCCGCTCGAGCACGGGCTCACCGGCTGGTTCACGTATTTCTCGGAAGCGGGCTGCGTCGCGGCCGCCCTGCCGTTCCGCAGCCGCGGCGACAATTTACCGTTGGAAAAAAGACTGTCGGTCGACAAGGCCTTCACCGCGGCGTCCATCTTCGAGTCGCTGCCGGTACGCTCGATCGTCGTCACGCACCGCGACATCATCGACTCGCGATACAACGTGCGCCATTGCCGGGGCGCCGAGCGCCGTCCCTACACGACCGTCGACGAGCTCGTCGCCGGCGTCGAAGCCGCGGTCAAGTCGAGCGACGAGCGCAAGCTCGTCTACGCCTACTGGCCCGACTACGACGCGACCTCGCACGTCCACGGCTGCGAGGGCGCGGAAGCGATGTCCAAGGTCGCCGAGATCGACGCCGCGTTCGGCAGCCTGCTGTCCCGATTGTCGGGAACGGATTCGCTCGTCATCGCCACCGCGGACCACGGTTTCCTCGATTGTCCGCCCGAGGATTGCCTCGAGCTTCCGGCCGCCCTCGCCTCGCAGCTCCGCTTCCCCCTGTGCGGCGAGCGGCGCGTGGCGTTCTGTCACGCGCGTTCGGAGAAGGAATTTGTTTCGACGGCCAAAGAGTGGCTCGGCGGGCGCGCCGACGTGCGTCCGAGCCGGGATCTGGTCGCGGAAGGCTGGTTCGGCGGCGGCGCACCGCATCCGCTCATCGCCGAGCGCGTCGGCGACGTGGCGATCCTCATGAAGGATGGATACACCATCAAGGACTGGCTGCCCGGCGAGCCGCGCCACCTGCACATCGGCAACCACGGCGGCACCAGCGAAGACGAAATGACGATACCCCTCATCATGGAGAAGACATGAAAGCGAGCGTCAACGGCATCGAGATCAACTACGAAGCAAGCGGCAAGGAAGGCGCGCCCTGGCTGGTGCTCAGCCATTCGCTAGCCTGCACCGTGCGTATGTGGGACCCGCAGGTGGAGGCGTTCAAAGACCGCTTCCGGATCCTCAACTACGACATGCGCGGCCACGGTGCGACATCCGCGCCACAAGGGCCGTACACCTTGGACATGCTTGCCGACGATGTTCTCGCCCTTGCAAAGCAGCTCAACATACAGAAGGGTTACTACTGCGGACTTTCCATCGGCGGCATGATCGGCCAGACCATCGCCATCCGCGGCGGCCATCCGTTCACGAAGATGGTGCTCGCCGACACGACGCACACGCAGCCGCCCGAGGCAATCAAGCAATGGGAAGACCGCATCGCCATCGCGAAGAGCAAGGGCATGGCGGGCCTGGTCGACGGCACCATGGAGCGCTGGTTCACCGAGCCCTACCGGAAAAAGAATTCTCCCGAATTCCAGAAGATCCGGGACCTGGTGCTGAAGACTCCGGTTGCAGGCTTCGTCGGCTGCGGCCAGGCGATCATGAAGCTCAACACCACCGCGCGGCTGAAGGACATCAAGCTGCCCGTACTGGCGATCACCGGCGAGCAGGATGGCGCCGCGCCGGGCACGAGGTACATCGGCGATAACGTTCCGGGGGCGAAGTACGTCGGCATCCCGAACGCGGCGCACATCGCCAACGTGGAGCAGGCCGAAGCCTTCAATCGCGCTCTGCGGGAATTCCTTTGAGCCCTTGCCAGCGCTTGAGCTTGGCGGTGTGCACGCCGAACAGGTCGAGCACGCGCGCCACGCTGTGCGCGACCAGATCGTCGAGCGTTTTCGGCGCGGCATAAAAGGCCGGCACCGGCGGGAAGATGATGCCGCCCATCTCGGTGACCGACACCATGTTGCGCAGATGAGCGAGGTTGAGGGGCGTCTCGCGCGGCATCAGCACCAGGCGACGGCGCTCCTTCAGCACCACGTCGGCGGCGCGCGAGACGAGGTCGTCGGCGTGCGCGTGCGCGACCGCGGCGAGCGTCTTCATCGAGCACGGCGCGATCACCATGCCCTCGGTGACGTACGAGCCGCTGGCGATGGTCGCGGCGATGTCCTTCGGGTGGTACGCGACGGCGGCGAGCCGCTCGACGTCCTTGCGCTTCAGCTTCAGCTCGTGCCAGACGTTGAGCACGCCGGCATCCGTGAGGACGAGGTGGCTCTCCCACCCGGCAACGCCCTTCAGCGCCTTCAGCAGCCCGATCCCGTAGACAGCCCCGGTGGCCCCGGTGATGCCGACGATGAGCCGCTTCTTCACCCCTTCTTGTAGACGATCTTCTTCGCGCCGGCCTCGCAGGTGCCGACCACCTTGCCGTCGGCCTGCGCGTCCTTGTCGACGATCTCGAGCGAGAACTTGTCCACGCCGTTCTTCTTGATCTTCGCCTCGATCTCGCTCTTCAGCTCGCCGCAATCCTTCGCCGCCCAGGCGGTTCCGGAGAGCCCGAGGACGAGCGCCGCTGCCAGGATCTTCACCATGTCTTCCCCCTTACAGAAAAAACCAGTATAGCGCCGCCGAGCCGCCGAGCAGCGTCAGCACCAGCGCCGCGCGTCCGTAGCGGCGGAAAGCGCCGTTCGGCCGGAAGTAGAGGTTGCGGATGACGTCGTCGCGGCCGCCGCCCCAGAGCCAGTCGGGACCGGCCTTGTTGACGACGTACGGGTTGAAGAGTCCGAGGACGAACGAAAAGAAAGTACCGACAAAAGCCCCCAACAGCACCGAGAATCCCTCCCACTTTGTAGTGGGCGATTATATTTGAGGCTCACGATTTCGTCGCTGTCTTCGGATCACGACACGGGAGCGAAACATGTTCAAGACCACCATTGCCGGCAGTCTGCCGAAACCCGCCTGGCTCGCCGAGACCAACAAGCTCTGGCCCGCATGGCGGGCGAGCGGCGACGAGCTTGCGCAAGCGAAGCGGGACGCGACGCTTCTGTGGCTGAAGGAGCAGGAAGACGCCGGCATCGACATCGTCAGCGACGGCGAGCAGTCGCGGCAGCACTTCGTGCACGGCTTCCTCGAGCAGGTCGAAGGCATCGACTTCGAGCACAAGGTGAAGATGGGCATCCGCAACAACCGCTACGACGCGATGGTCCCCCAGGTCGTCGGCCCGCTGCGCCTCAAGGGCCGGGTGCACCAGACGGAAGCTTTGGTGATGAGAAGTCATTCAAAACACCCGATCAAGATGACCATGCCCGGCCCGATGACGATCGTCGACACGGTGGCCGACCGGCACTACGGCGACAAGGTGAAGCTCGCCATGGCGTTCGCCGAGCTCCTCAACCAGGAAGCGCGCGCGCTGCAGAAGGACGGGGTCGACGTGATCCAGTTCGACGAGCCCGCCTTCAACGTCTACATGAGCGACGTCACGCGCTGGGGCATCGACGCGCTGCACCGCGCCGCGCAGGGGCTCAAGTGCACCACCTGCGTCCACATCTGCTACGGCTACGGCATCCAGGCCAACATCGACTGGAAAAAGACCCTCGGCGAGTCCTGGCGCCAGTACGAGCAGATCTTCCCGGCGTTGGCGAAGAGTCGCATCGACCAGGTGTCCCTGGAATGCATCCATTCCAAGGTTCCCATCGAGCTGCTGAGACTCCTGAAAGGCAAAGACGTGCTGGTCGGCGTCATCGACGTAGCGAGCGACCGCGTCGAGACGCCCGCCGAGGTTTCAGCGGTCATCCAGAGAGCGCTCAAGTACGTGCCGGCGAAGCATTTCTACCCCTGCACGAACTGCGGCATGGCGCCGATGGCCCGCGAGGTAGCGGTGGCGAAGCTCAAGGCGCTCGGCGCAGGCGCTGCCTTGGCGAGAAAGAAATTACGACGATGAAACAGAGGAGCCCGGATTCGGCGGATATCGAGCGGGCGGTTTACGACGGGATGCAGGACCTGAGGGCAGTTCAGGCCGGCTCGCGGAAGACCTCCGGTGCGGCCTCGAATTCGCGCAAAGCCTCGACGAGGCGCGCGAGGCGCGCCCGTTCCTCGAGCAAACCGGCGAGCTGAGCATCGCAGCGCGCGATCGGCCCGGGGTAGCGGCTGATCTCGGCGTTCAGCGTGGCGATGCGGGCCGCCACATCGCGTTCGAGCCTAGAGCAGAGCAGCTTCAGGTCGTCCATCGGCACTCTCCAGTCGTCATGCTACTCCTAAGACGGTTGCGCCATGTCGGCTGGTCCATAGACCAGCGATACCTTGGCGTCGTCGGGGATCGGTGGCATGCCGGCATGCCACGCGGCGTAGGCATCGCGCAGCCGGCCGAAAACCTCGGGATGCCGGTAGCGCAGGTTGGCGCGCTCGCGCGAGTCGGTCGCGAGGTCGTAGAGAAACTCGTTGCCTTCGATCGACAGCCACTTCCATCGGCCGGCGCGCATCGCCCGCTGCTCGCGAAATTTCATGCGCCAGAAGAGTTCTCTTTCGATTGCTTCCTCTGGCCGCCGGAGGTTGCTGAGGAGGCTCACGCCGTCGAGGGGATAGTCGGGATGCGGCGCCACGCCGGCCGCCTCGAGGAACGTGGGCACCCAATCCATCGTCATGGCGAGCTGCGCGCTCGTCGTGCCAGCCGGAACCTGTCCCGGC
>Ga0315912_10002091_pt1 | contig 22138 bp, 17 predicted proteins | sample VfabasoilMG_FD_204469 | JGI IMG/M metagenome (GOLD analysis project Ga0315912, IMG submission 204469) | Garden soil microbial communities collected in Santa Monica, California, United States - V. faba soil | ecosystem: Environmental > Terrestrial > Soil > Garden | place: USA: California...
CAGTCGTCGCCGAAGCTGCCGTCGATGCCGACCGTGCCGCGCAGCGCGCGCGAGCTGGTATCAACCGTACGGCCATTCATGTTGCGCAGGAAGACCTGTGCACGGAGACCGCCGGCAGCTGGATCCGCATACGGGTTGTTCGGGTTGAGAATGCCGTTGGCAGCGGTGCAGCCGGTGTTCAGGCCGTTGAATGTGCCCACGCCCGCCGCGCAGACGTATTGCGGCAGGATGATGTTGGCAGCGGGCAGGTTGGCCGGATTCGGCGGCGGCGGCGTACCGTTGAAGCCCAGCGGCGTGAACTGCGCGTGGGTATCGGTCTTGTACCAGTTCGCCATCGCGTACAGCTGGGCCGACTCACCCAGGTTCGCCGTGAAGCGCATGGACAAGCCTTGGCGCTTCGACTCCGGCTGCAACATGATGTAGTGATTCTGGAAATCGACCTCGCAGACGGTCTGCGGCACGGCAGCCAGCTGAGGCAGCGTGTACAGCGAGGCCGGAAGATTGACCGTCGGCCAACCGCGGCAGCCTGCGGTGGGGTTCAGGAAGTTGTAGCGTCCGCTGCCACCGTTGGCACCGGCCAATACTCCGCGCACCATCGTCACGCCCGGAATGCTGATCAGGCCGTTGAGGGCGGCGGCGCTGTTCCCCATCTCGGCGGTGACACCGTTCCAGTTCAGGTTCTGCATGCAAGACGTGCCGTCTTCGTTGCAGGTGCTCGACAGATCCGCCGTGTTGAACGGATAGTCACGCTGACGGGCCCACATGGCGTCAGTCGCCTGGTACTCGCCGCTGACGTAGAAGTTGAAGCCCTGGCTCTCGAGATCACCGTAGCCCCAGGTCAGGTCGACGTGATTCTCGTCACCGCCGCCCTTCTCGGACATGCCGTACGAGCCGCCGAGGTGCAGGCCCTGGATTTCCTTCTTGGTGATGATGTTGACGACGCCAGCGATGGCGTCGGCGCCGTACGTGGACGAAGCGCCGTCGCGCAGCACTTCGATCTTGTCGATGATGGCGCTGGGAATCGAATTGAGGTCGACGAAGTTGCGCTGGCCGTCATCCGCGAGCGGATACGGAGCCATGCGCAGGCCGTCGAACACCGACAGCGTCGCCTGCACGGTCAGACCGCGCAGCGCCGGGGCGTTTGCGCCGCTGGCGAAGTTGAAGCCGGTGTTCCAGCCCTGTTGAATGGTGCCGGCGTTGTTGGCCGACAGGCGCTGGACCGCTTCCGAGATCGTGTTGATGCCGCGCTCTTCCAGCGACTCCGAACTCAATACCGTGACCGGTGAAGGCGTTTCAGTGTCGGTCCGGCGCAGGATCGAGCCGGTAACGACCACTTCCTCCATCGATGGTTCGTCCGCCGCAGTGGCAATCGAAGGGGGTAAGGCGCCGCCGGCGACAACTGCGGCAGTCAATAACGCTCGGCGAACCGCGACCCCTACCAAGTTGTGTGGTTTCTGACCTGATTTCAGCTTCATTGTCTCTTCCCAGAATGTTTTATGTTCCCGGTGCGCACCGCGCATCGGGTTACAAGAGGGAGGGGGCCGATGGAAGGCCCGCCGAGAGCGAGCACGAAATGGCGCACGCAAAGCCCACGACTAAAGCGTAGACCCGCGTATCGGCGGAAACGGAACCCTTCGAACTCTCCTGCAATGCGGCCGAGACTATCACGTGTTTGGGGAGATGCAACACAAGGAAAACCCCTTGGGTCGCCGGAGTTCCATTAATAAATGCTGAAGAATTAGATAGTTATGGGAGTACAGGGACCCTTCACGGCTCGTCGCATCACGTCGGTAGCTTGGCCGCCACGGTGTCGGACGGAGCCTTTATCTCACTGGCATAGAATTGCCGCGCCAAGATGATCGCGAAAACCCCCGCAGATGCGCGCGCCAGCCTGGGTCCCGGTGACGGCTCAGACGCCCGGCTGCGCGCGCTCACCGAGTACGCGCTCGAAATCATCACGGTGCAGGACTCGCAGGGCGCGTTCACGTACGCCAACGAGGCCGTGAACCGCTACCTGGGCTATTCGGTGGCAGAGTTGTTAGGCCGGAACGCCGCAGAGTTCATTCACCCCGACGATGTCGAGCTGATGCGCGAGCGCTTTCGGGGTTTCCTCGCCGCTTCGGACAGTCAGCCGGAGCTCAACATCTTCGAGTATCGCTTCCGGCATCGCGATGGCAGCTGGTTGTGGCTGGAAAGCGTCGCCGTCAATGCGCTGGCCAACCCGGCCGTGCTCGGCATCATCGCGCACTCGCGCGACATCAACCGCCGCAAGGCGAACGAGCACGAACTGTCCCTGCACCACGCGCGTTATCGCACGGTCGCGGAGCTGTCCGGCGGCGCGGTGCACGAATACACGCTGAACGAGCATGGGCTCTACAAACTCGTATGGGCCATCGGCTCGGAACGCGTGTACGGCTGCAGCGACGAAGAATACCGGCGCCGCGGCTGGCAGAGTTTTCACGTCAGCGAGGGCTGGGAAGAGGCGAGTCGCGAACGCATGCGGCGTTACGTGGCAGGCGACACCGTCGAGTTCACCATCCCGATCCGGCGTTGCGACGGGCACCTCCGCTGGGTCGAGGTGAAAAACAGTCCGATCCCCGATCCGACCACCGGGCGATTCACGCGGCTGGTCGGCGTCGTCGTGGATGTCACCGAACGCAAGCAGGCCGCCGACGCCTTGCGCGAAAGCGAGTTCCGCTATCGCACCGTGGCGGAGCTGACCTCGGGCTTTGTCTACGAAGCGACCGTCGACGAGGAAGGTGAGGCACAGATCGTGTGGGCCAGTCCCGGCTTCGAGCCGTTTTTTGGCGGAAGCTTCCAGGAGCTCAACCGTCTCGGCTGGCGTCACGTGTTCTTCGATTCCGACCATGCCGGGGCCATTCGCCGGCGGCAGCGCCTGCGCGCCGGCGAAAGGACCGAAACGGAACTGGCACTCAGGACGCTGCGCGGGGATACCCGCTGGGTGCACCTCGCCAATCAGCCCATCGTCGCGTACGACGGCAGCATCAGCCGCTTCATCGGCGTGGTGCACGACATCACCGACCGCAAGGCCAACGAGGAAGTGCTGCGCAGCCAGGCGCTGGCGATCGAGGTGATGCACGAAGGCGTGGTGCTGTCGGACAGCGGCGGCATCATCCGCATGACCAACCCGGCCTTCGACCGGATGTTCGGCTTCGTCGCGGGCTCGTTCATCGGCAAGCATCTGCGCCAGCTGCCCTGCGATCCGCCGCTCGACCGCCGCATCGCGGATGAGGCCGCGGCACGTTCCGGCGCGCCGCTGGTGAGCGAGCTCACGGTGCGCGGCGCGCAGGAGAGCGATGGCACCTTGTTCGTCGAAGCCGCGATCACCTCGCTGGTGCTGCGCGGCGAACGGTTCTGGCTGACGATGTTGCAGGACGCCACGGCGCGCCGGCAGCTCGAACGCGAAGTCCTCGAGGCCAGCAACCGCGAGCAGCAGCGTATCGGCAATGATCTGCACGACGGACTCGGCCAGGAACTGACCGGCATCGCGCTGCTGCTGCGCGGTCTCGAGAACCGCGCCGAACGCGAGGCACCCGCACTGTCACCGGCGATCGAGGAAGTGGCCTTGCTGGTGAACGACGCCATCTTCACCACGCGCGCGCTGGCGCGCGGCCTGACTCCCGTCACCTTCGATCGCGGCGGGCTGGCGATGGCCCTGGTGGAGCTGGCGCGCCGCCTGTCGGCGATGTTCCACATCAACGTGCGATGCGAGGCCGACGAATCGCTCGACCGCGGTCTCGAATCGGTCAACGCGCTGCACCTGTACCGCATCGCGCAGGAGGCCGTCACCAACGCGGCCCAGCACGGCGCCGCGGGACAGGTATTCATCGAGCTGCGTTGCGATGGCGAGCGCGGCCTGTTGCGCATCGAAGACAACGGCAACGGCTTCAATCCCGCGGTCCAGCAATCCAAGGGGCTGGGCCTGCGCATCATGCACTACCGCGCGCAGATGATGGCCGGCTCGCTGCGCATCGAGAGCGCCCGCGCGCGCGGCACGCTGGTCAGCTGCTGGTTCCCGAGGTAGTTAGCGGCGCACCTTGATGCCGGCGGCGATCTTCTGGCTCCACTCCGCCGGGCCGGTCTGGTGGACCGAGGTGCCGTTGGCATCCACGGCCACCGTCACCGGCATGTCTTCCACCGTGAATTCGTAGATCGCCTCCATGCCGAGGTCTTCGAACGCGACCACGCGCGATGCACGGATGGCCTTGGCCACGAGATACGCCGCGCCGCCCACGGCCATGAGATAGGCCGCGCGATGCCTGCGGATCGACTCGATGGCCACGGGTCCGCGTTCCGCCTTGCCGACCATGGCGATGAGGCCGGTCTTCTCCAGCATCATGTCCGTGAACTTGTCCATGCGCGTGGCGGTCGTCGGACCCGCCGGGCCCACCACCTCGCCGCGCACCGGGTCCACCGGGCCGACGTAATAGATGACTCGATTGCGGAAATCGACTCCCGGCGGCAATGACTCGCCGCGGGCGAACAGGTCGGCGATGCGCTTGTGAGCGGCATCGCGCCCGGTGAGCATCTTTCCATTGAGCAGCAGCGACTCGCCCGGCTTCCACGTGGCGACGTCGGCCGGCGTCAGCGTGTCGAGATTCACGCGGCGTGCATCGGCCGCGGGTTTCCAGTCGATCTTCGGCCAGTCGGAAAGTTTCGGCGGCTCGAGTTTCGCGGGGCCCGAGCCGTCGAGCGTGAAGTGCACGTGTCGCGTGGCGGCACAGTTCGGGATCATGGCCACCGGCTTGGATGCCGCGTGGGTGGGATATTCGAAGATCTTGACGTCCAGCACGGTAGACAGGCCACCGAGTCCCTGCGCGCCGATGCCGAGCGCATTCACTTTCTCGTAGAGCTCGATCCGCAGCTCCTCGGTCCTGGTCTGCGGCCCGCGCGCCTTGAGCTCCGCCATGTCGATGGGCTCCATCAACGCTTCCTTGGCGAGCAGCATGGCTTTTTCGGCCGAGCCGCCGATGCCGATGCCGAGCATGCCTGGCGGGCACCAGCCGGCGCCCATGAGCGGCACGGTCTTCAGCACCCAGTCGACCAGCGAGTCGGAAGGGTTCAGCATCACGAACTTCGACTTGTTCTCCGAGCCGCCGCCCTTGGCTGCCACGGTGATCTCGACCTCGTCGCCCGGCACCAGCTGCGTATGGATCACCGCCGGCGTGTTGTCGCGGGTATTCTTCCGCGAGAAGTTCGGATCGGAGACGATCGACGCGCGCAGCTTGTTGTCGGGATGTAGATAGGCGCGCCGCACGCCCTCGTTGATCATGTCCTCGAACGACAGCTGCGCATCCCAGCGCACGTTCATGCCGACCTTCGCGAACACCATGACGATGCCCGTGTCCTGGCAGATCGGGCGACGCCCCTCGGCGCACATGCGCGAGTTGGTGAGGATCTGCGCGATGGCGTCGCGCGCCGCCGGCGACTGCTCGAGCTCGTAGGCTTTGCCGAGTGCGCGGATGTAGTCCGGCGGATGGTAATAGGAGATGTATTGCAGGGCGTCGGCGACGCTCGCGACGAGATCGGACTGGGTGATGGTGTTCATGATTGCGGCTTGAAAGGTCACGGCCATTTTAGCGCGCCGCTTTCGCGGCGTTTCGGTTAAGTTTTGCCACATGAACAATGTGAAACGTGTCGTGGTCATCGGCGGCGGATTCGGCGGCCTGTGGGCCGTGCGCCAGCTGCGCAATGCACCGGTGGAGATCACGCTGATCGATCGCAGCAACCATCACCTGTTCCAGCCACTGCTGTACCAGGTGGCCACCGCCGGCCTGGCCGCGCCTTCGATTGCAGCGCCGCTGCGATACATATTGCGCAAGCAGCGCAATGTCACCGTGCTCATGGGTGAGGTCAGCGGCATCGACCTGGCGGCGCGTGCGGTCAGGGTCGGCGAGCGCGCGATTCCGTACGACTACCTGCTGGTCGCGAGCGGCGCCACGCATGCCTACTTCGGCCACGACGAGTGGGAACGTCATGCACCCGGGCTCAAGAACCTCGACGACGCGTTCGTGATCCGGCGTCGCATCCTCTCGGCCTTCGAGCGTGCCGAGGCCAGCGGCAGCGAGGCGGAGCGCAACGCCTGCCTGACGTTCGCGGTGATCGGCGGCGGCCCCACCGGCGTCGAGCTCGCCGGCACGTTGGCCGAAATCGCGCGCCACACGCTGGCGAACGAGTTCCGGCAGATCGATTCACGTCGCGCGCGCGTGTTGCTGATCGAAGCAGGCCCGCGCGTACTCGCGGCGCTCGACGAGTCACTCTCCGCGAAAGCCCGCACGCAACTCGAGAAGCTCGGCGTGGAGGTGCTCACCGGCAAGCCGGTGACCGACATCGGCGACGGTTATCTGGTCTGTGGCGAGCGCATCGCGGCCCATACCATTCTTTGGGCCGCGGGCGTGGCCGCCTCACCACTCGGCCGCCAGCTCGGCGCGGAGCTCGATCGCGCCGGCCGCGTGCGCGTGCAGCCCGATCTTTCCGTACCCGGTCATCCGGAAGTATTCGTTGCCGGTGATCTCGCCAGCCTGCAGTCGGAAGGCAAGCCCGTGCCCGGAGTCGCGCCGGCCGCCAAGCAGATGGGCGCACTCGCGGCACGAAACATGTGTGCACTCATGGAAGGCCGTGCCACCACGCCCTTCCGTTACACCGACTGGGGTGCGCTCGCGACCATCGGACGGCACTCCGCCGTGGCGCAACTGCCAAGACTCAGGTTCTCCGGCATTTTCGCGTGGTGGTTCTGGCTGCTGCTGCACATATTTTTCCTGATTGGCTTCCGCAGCCGCCTCATCGTGCTCATCAACTGGGCCTGGGCCTATTTCACCTACGCGCGCGCTGCGCGCATCATCCTCGGCAACAACCAGCAGGACTCCCATGGCAACGAAGAAAAAGTCGGCACCTAAGAAGAAAGCCAGGCGCGCCCCGAAGCTCGCACCGAGCGCGGTGAAACGCGGCCTTGGAGCGACCGAAGTGGCGTTGCCGATCGATCATGCCGACATCGCGGCGGTGGTCGAGCTCGTGCGCCAGGCAGGTGGCGCGCCCCTCGGCGCGTATCGCGAACCGCTCGGCGGCCGGCCGCTGCTGCTCGCCTCGCTGCCCTTCAGCGCAGTGCAGCCGACGCCCTTTCAGCGCGACCTGTCGCCGACGCACGCCAAGCGCCTCGCCGTGGCGATCGAGAACACCGCGGCCTTCCTCGATCCGCTGATCGTGGTACGCGGCGAAGACGGACGCTTCTGGACGCCGAACGGGCGGCATCGGCTGGCGGCAGCCAAGGTACTCGGCCTCAAGCAGATCACCGTGCTGATCTCACCCGACGAAACGCTGTCGTATCGCATCCTCGCGCTGAACACCGAAAAGGCGCACAACCTCAAGGACAAATCGCTCGAGGTGGTGCGCATGGCACGCAACCTCGCCAAACGCGAGCCCTCGCGCACCGAGGCTTCGCTCGCCGCCGAGTTCGAAGCCGCGGAGCTGTTGACGCTCGGCCTGGTCTACGAGGGGAACCTGCGATTCGGCGGCGGCGCCTACAGCCCGGTGCTCAAGAAGGTAGATAGGCTGACGACCCGGCCCCTGCCGGTGGCGCTGCGCGAACGCGCGGCCTACGCAGCCCGGCTGCAGGAAATCGACACCGAGGTGAAGCGCATCGTCGAGGAGCTGCAGAAGCGCGGCATGAAATCGCCGTACCTGCGCAGCTACGTGGTGGCGCGCATCAATCCCGTGCGTTTCATCAAGGTGAAACCCGGCGACAAGAAACCCGTCATGCCCATCGCGCAGGCGCTGCTGCGCATGGTGGCGGCCGCGAAGAAGTTCGACCTCAACAAGGTGAACATGAGCGACCTCGCCTTCGTCGCCGCGGGCGCTGAATCCGCCGAGTAATCGAGCTTCAAACCCTTCCCGTGTGTCCGCATCCGGACACTTCGCGGCGCTGCGCGCAGCGTGAATCTTTCATTACTCATTGCAACCGAATCGCCGGGTCGCGCGTCTATATAAGCGTTCCGATTGACACGTTTCGGACTCGCCCCTCACGCCGGCAAGCGATGAGTCAGGCACGCGTCATCGGCTAGTTCCACCCATCATCTATGGAGAATCAGCCATGACTCGCTCGACTTTCTACATGTTGCGCCGCGCCTACCAGAGCCTGGTTGCGGGCGTCGGTGCCCTGGCGCTCACCGGACTGATGCTGGTCAGCGTCGAAACCCACGCTGCCACGCCTTCGGCAAAGCCCAGCGTCACCATCCTGGTGCCCACGGTTACGATCGAAGCTGTCGACTGAGCGGCCGGAAACGGGATTCACGCCCGTTTCCGGTCCCTCTTTTTCACTCCGCCGCGGGCTCGATACCTTTCGGCGCGAATCTGAAAACAGTTTGCAACCCATTCGCACCCTGGCACGTCTATACACACGCACAGGTTGAATTGCAGGACTCGCAACTCAGGGCGGCAAGCGAAATGACGACACGCGTCGTCTGGCTGACGCCCCAACTCCGAGGGATTGGCCATGACCCGCAGTTTTCAACCCGCTACCACTTTGATTGCAGCCGCCGTACTCACCGGCGCGCTGCTCGCGGCACCGGCCGCGTCCGCCGCGGAAGTGTCCGCAACCCATGACGGCTACCGGATTCGCTATTCACCGAGCGAGCTCGAGAACAGCGCCGACGCCGAAAACATCTACCGCAAGCTGAAATTCGCCGCGCGCCAGGTATGTGAATCCGGCGCGACGCTGCGCAGCCTCAGCGAACGCATCCAGTCGGAGCGTTGCGTGGAGAAAGTGCTCGCCAGCGTGGTCCAGGAAATCGACCAGCCACTGTTGAGCTCGCTGCACGCCTCACACACCAGCAAGGTGGGATGATTTTCCGGCCGCGCGGGTAACGCGGCCGTCTCGCCCGGTTCAGCGATACAGCAGGATGTCGGCGCGTTCCTCTTCCCAGGCCGCCTCATCCTGCTTCGCGAGCTTTTCGAGATCGGCCGGCGTTCCGGCCGGGTCATCGACCCACTCGCGCAGCAGTTCGCTGCCGTTGATCAGGTCGATGGCGAGCCGCGTCTTCTCGTACTCGTAGTGGAAGTCGCGCCACAGCGGATACTCGCCGCGCAGGCGACGGATGCACTTGAACGCGCCCGCGATCAGCCGCCAGGGCTGGAACTCGCCGTGCAGGTACGCGCCGTCGTCGATGTGAATCTGGAAACCGGCGCACAACTTGCCCGAGTGTTTCTGGAAGGTGGGTTCGAACCAGCACGGTCGCAGCCGGCAGCCGCGCAGCCAGCCCGGCATGATGCGATCCATGGTGGTCAGCAGCGAGCGCGGATCGAGCCCCGGCGCGCCTAACAACTCGAGCGGCCGCGTCGTGCCGCGGCCTTCCGAGAGCGTCGTGCCCTCGAGCATCACGGTACCCGCGTAGGCGCGCGCCATCGAAAGATTCGCGGCATTGGGACTCGGATTCACCCAGGCGCGTTCGCCCTGCGGCCAGCCGAAGCCGGGCCCTTCCTCCGGCTTCCAGCCGCGCATCGGAATCACGCGATAGTCGACCGCGAGCCGGAAGCGGCTCACGAACCAGACACCGAGCTCGCCCAGCGTGAGCCCGTGGCGCATGGGCAATGGCCCGGCGCCGACGAAACTCTCCCAGCCATCGCGCAGTTTGAGCCCCTCGACCACGCGGCCCGCCGGATTGGGCCGGTCCAGCACCCAGACCGTCTTGTTGTGCTGCGCAGCCGCTTCGAGCACATATAGAAGAGTGGTGATGAAGGTGTAGATACGGCAACCGAGGTCCTGCAGGTCGACCAGCAGTACGTCGAAGTGGTCGAGCATCTCCTCGGAGGGCCGGCGCACGTCGCCGTACAGGCTGAACACCGGGATGCCGTGCACCGGGTCGCGGAAATCGGGCGACTCCATCATGTTGTCCTGCTTGTCGCCGCGCAGCCCGTGCTGCGGGCCGAAGGCCGCGGTGATGTCCAGGCCGCGAATGGCGCGCAGGGCGTCGAGCGAATGCTGGAACTCGGCCGTCATTGACGCCGGGTGCGCGAGCAGCGCCACGCGGCGGCCCTCCAGCTCCCGCTGCAACTTGATGTCGGCCAGCAGGCGGTCGATCCCGAACTGGATCACGCGCGCACCTCGGCGCCACTCGATGAGGAGACTGTCGGGTTGATCGGAATTCTCCGCCGGATGTTTGTGCCACCAGTATGACAGCACACTTCGGCGAGGCAAGAACCGGCGTCGCCGCCGCTCAATGCAGGTCGTTCAGGGATTCCAGGAAGCTGCGCAGGCTCGCGCGCTCCTCGGTAGTTAGCGGACCGCGCCGCAGGCGCTGGTCGGCGGCGGGATCGGACGCCAGCTTCTCGTAGTGATCGAGCACCGCGTCGAGGCTCGCCAGGCGGCCGTCGTGCAGGTACGGCCCGGTGGCCGCGAGATTGCGCAGCGTGGGCACGCGCACCGATTGCCCGGTACCGGTGTCGGCAAAGATCGCCGCCGCCGCGGGCTCGGCGCGATCCACCCACGGCCCCGCGAAGTTGATGCCGCCGTGGCAGGACGAGCAGCCGCTGCGTGGCGAGAAAAACAGCTGCATGCCGCGTTTCTGGCTTTCATCGAGCGCGGCGTGCTCGCCAGCGAATACGTAGCGATCGAAGGGCGAATTGCCCGACAGCAGAGTGCGTTCGTAGGCCGCGATGGCGCGAATCATGTTGTCCATCGAGAGCGCGCGCGCGTCGCCCGGAAAGGCCGCAATGAATGCGGCAGCGTAGCCCGCGTCGCGCTCGAGCTGTTTTTCCACGTCGGCTTCGCGACCCGCGAGGCCCAGCTCCGGCGGATGCTGGTTGAACAACGGCCCGCGCATCTGCTGCTCGAGCGTATGCACACCCGTGTCCTTCCAGCCAAGCGAGGCGTTGTACGCCGCATTCAGAAGCGTCGGCGCATTCAGCGGCAGCTCGGCGCCGGTCGCACCGCGCGAACGCGCCAGTCCGTCCGTGAACGCACGTTCCGGAGCGTGGCAACTGCGGCAGGAGTATTGCCCGGTGATCGACAGCCGCGGGTCGGCAAACAACCTGGCGCCCAGCGCCACCTTGGCGGCGTTCATGGGATTGTCCGCGGGTACGGCGGGTTCGGGAAAACCGCGCGGCAGATTCCATTCGTATCCAGGCGCACCCTCCGCAAATGCGAGGACCGCCGTGCCCAGGAGCACGGCGGCCACGCCGGGGATCATGCGCAACCTGCGCACCTTGCCAACGTGCGCAGCGCTTACCAGCGGGGGCTGGCGCCTTCGCGCGTCAGGCCCGCGGTCTGTCCTGCAATGGCGCTGCGCTCGCTGACCCAGGAAGCGAACGCGTCCAGGGACGCACCATCCACGCCGGTGGAATTGCCGCGATGTTCGCCCACCCAGGCCTGCATGGCCGTGAGCAGCTGCGCGGCCAGTTTGCGATTGCCGGCGTACAGCGTGAGGTAGGCATCCTTGGCTTCGGACAAGCGGTTCAGGCCGAGGTAGGCATGGCCGCGGTATTCGATAGCCTCGGGATATCCGGGCTTGAGCGAGAGCGCGCGGTCGTAGGCCTCGAGCGCGGCCTGGTAGTTGCCCAGCTTGCGGTTGGTGTAACCCACGTAGTTCCAGGCCTCGTGCATGGACGGGTTCAGCCCGGTGGCACGAATGAATTTCTTCAGCGCACCCGTGTAGGCACTCCTGGCCTTGCCCTCGGCTTTCTGCTGCTTCTTCGGGTCTTCTTGATGCGCCGCGTCAGCGGTGAGTCCGTCCGCTTTCTCGACCAGTGTCACGCCGTCGTTGTAGAACACGCGCGCCTGTTCCGCCGGGCTCAGCCTGGGCGTCGAGCTCATGGTCCCGGTAGATGGCATGGAGCCGCCGCCTGCCCCGAAGGCGGTACACGCCGCGGCGAGCATGAGAGTGGCTGTGATCGGCCTGGTGAAATTTCGCATGGGATCCCCCGGTCAGTTGAGTCTGTCGACCAAATGAGTACCTGGCGCGATGGATGCGGTTCCGGGGCCGCCGCGCCGTTACGCATAATCCGCGCCCAAGGAGAACTATCATGAAGAACATCCTGTTGCTCGGCAGCCTGCTCGCCCTGTTGCCTACCGCATCCCTGCCGGTTCGGGCAGCCGACGCCGCGATCGAGAGCTCCATCGCCAGCCCGCAACGCAGCGCGGACGACCGGGAACGCGACAAGCGCGACAAGCCGGCCGAGGTCATGGAATTCGCCGGCGTGAAACCCGGCATGGTCGTGGCGGACATCTTTTCCGCCGGCGGCTACTGGACCGAACTGCTGTCCGGCGTGGTCGGCCCCAAGGGCAAGGTGCTGGCCATCAACAACGTGCCGTATGCGCAATTCTCCAAGGACGACCGCAAGGCGCGCTACACCGAAGGCAGGTTGACCAACGTCGAGCACCACCTCATCGAGGCGAGCTGGTTCAACATGCCGCAGAAGGTCGACCTCGCCGTCATCTTCATGGCCTACCACGACGTCTACTGGGTGGACGAGAAGGATGGCTGGCCGGAAATCAACACCGACGGTTTCATCGAGTCGGTCAAGCGCATGCTCAAGCCCGGCGGCAAACTACTCATCATCGATCACAACGCCGCGCCGGGCAGCGGCAAGGAAACCGCCAGCAAGCTGCACCGTCTCAACGAAGACTGGTCGAAGAAGAGCCTCACTGCGCATGGCTTCATCTTCGACAAGTCGTACGACGGGCTGCGCCACAAGGACGACCAGCTGGACAAGATGGTCTACGACCCGGCGGTCAAGGGAAAGACGGATCGCTACGTGCACCTCTATCACGTGAAGTAACCCGCCATGCGGCGACTGCTACTGCCGGCGCTGTTGGCGCTCTTATCGATCGGCTCGCCGCCGGGCCTCGGTGCCGACTCGGGTCGCGACGCTGACGCTGACGTACTCAAACGCATTTCCGACGCCTGGGATGCCGCCATCATCCGCAAGGACGAGCAAGCGATCGCCGGCAACATGGCAGAGGACTTCCGCCAGATCGACGGCTACGGAAATCTCGAGACCAAGAAATCCTTCGTCGCCGGAATCGTCGATCCGAAACTCACCATCGATCCGTACACCGTCGAGGACTTCGAAGTGCGGCTCTACGGCGACGTGGCGTTGCTCTCCGGCCGCACGCACATGACCGGCAAATACGACGGCAAGCCGTTCGAGTCCAACTACCGCTACATAGACATCTACGTGCGGCGTGGCAGCGCGTGGAAAATCGTGAGCGTGCAGATCACGAAGATTCCGGCCAAATAGCCTTCAGTTCGTAACCCGGCAATTCACCTGGTAGGTACCAGTACGATCCACAATGTTTTGCAGCACCGCAATTTCAATGGTTTGTCCCGGCGGGACAGGAATGTTGAAGGGAGAGACCTGTGGGACACCATAGCCTGCCGGCTGGGCCTGCACATTGCCTCCACACCGGATCGCAGCCGTCCCGGTGTTCTGGATGTGCACCGCATAGTTCATTCGATCCGCCCCTTGCGTCTTGAAGTAGCGATCGAAGTGCGTCCAGGTGAACGTCCCGGCGTTTGCTGAACCAGACGGTGCTTGTCGTTGCTGCGAATCAGCGCGTGCCCGCGCGGCGGCCTGGTCGGCGGCCAGCTGCTGGGCACGCTGGCGCTGCTGTGCTTCCGCGAGACGCCGTTGCTCACCTAGGCGCCGTTGCTCGGCGAGGCGCTGTTCCTCCTGGCGTTGCTGCTCAGCGCGGCTCGCGGCTTCGACGCGCGCGGCCTCCTGTTGTCGCATCTGCATTTCTGATGTTGCCTGAGATGCAATCGAGTCGAAATTCGGGCAGCTGACCCCGGAATCGGCGATGCCCCTTCGGGCGTCCGCGCACAGATTGGCATTCTGCCGACAGATAGCCTCCGCGGAGGCGCATGCGTTGGCATTGCGAATCTGGTTCAGGTTCGCCTGCCTGGACACGGCAGCTTCGCGTTCGCGCGAGCGAGCGTTAGCAAGGCTGCGCTCCGCGGCGGCAGTGGCCGCAGCAAGATCTCCCTCATCACAATTCTTCGAACGGTACATGGCTTGCTGTACTGCGCAGAAACCGGCATTCAGCGACTCTTTTCCGGTGTTCGTCGAGCAAGTCATTTGGACGTACGCGAGCGAGTCTGCACAATCTTTCTCGTGGCGCCGCGCTTGCTCCAGTTTCGCCTCCTCCTGTTCGCGAATCTTGCGCTCCGCCTCGAGTGCTTCGGCTTGCTGTGATCTTGCTTCTGCATCCCGGATCATCCTCGAGGATTCGAGCGCCATCGAGTCAAGCCGGCTCAATCGCTCTTCGCTCATGCGATTGCGATATGGCCGCGCATCCTCAGCGGCTTCCAGAACCGCGGAAAAATTCTTGATCTTGAATTCTACAGTTGCGATGACATAGAGCATCCTCGCTCTCTCTTCGTCATCGATGCCACAAAGCAGCGCTTCACGCGCATAAGCGACAGAAGCCGCGTGTCGCTCAGCGAACCCAGCTTGATACGCCAGAATGCTGAGGATCGAGCCTCGTTTTTCTGTTCTCTCTGAGTAGTACGACAGCGCTTGCTCGCCGTGCTGAATTGCGCTGCTCCAATTCTTGAGCTCGCCGAAACAAATGCATAAGAGCTGATCGATATTTGCCCTGGTGCGCCCGTCCAATGAAGTTGTATCGATAGACGACAACCTGTCGATTGCGGCCTGCCACTCTTGATTTCGCATCTCCTTCATCGAAGCGTCAAGCGTGGAACGAATGGCCTTCTGCGCGCCCTCGTTGGCGCTCGGTGCGTCGCCAGACTGGTCTGATGCCGCCCGCGACGGATTCTGTGCTCGCGCGTACTGTGCATTCAGTGCCACCAGGAAAACGATTCCTGCCATCGCAACGCAAGCTCGTCGAGGGTTCATTGGAGACCTCTGCGCTTTTCTTATTAGGCGTGGAGGTTATCACGCCGCCCTGAATGCTCGATGAATGCGATTTTTCTACTTGATCAAAGTTTTGAGCGTGCCGCAGCGACGTCCGCCGCAGTAACCGCGGAGCCGCCGCCGCCAAACTTCGCGCGGATATAGCTCAGGATCTCGGCGAGATCGGCGTCCGGCAATTGCCGGAACTCGGGCATGACGTTGTCGTTCGCACTGTCCTTGCGCTCGGCACTGTTGAACCCGCCGCTCATCACGAACAGCGCCAGCGCCTGACTGTCGCCCTTCACCCAGGTGCCGCCCACGATCGGCGGCTGCATGTTCGGCACGCCGCCGCCATCGGCCTGGTGACAGGGCAGACAGTGTTTGGCGTACAGGCGCTGTCCCGGCGGGCGTGTATCTGCGGGCGCCGGGGCCGGCGCGGGAGCTGGACTCGCCGGTTGCACCACGCCGGCCGGAGCCGGCGGGTTCGAGTCGCCACCCGTCGCGCAGGCCGCGGCGCTCAACAGCGCCGCGACCGCGACGAGTTGCACTCGCAGGGTCATTTGTTCGCGGACACTCGCCAGATGCGGCCCTTCTGCGAATCGGAGATGTACAGCGAGCCGTCCGGTCCGACCGCGAGCCCCACCGGGCGATACTTCGCATTGCGCGGGTTGTTGTCGGCCATCTCGCCCGCGAAGCCATCGGCGAACACTTCGTAGGCGCCGCTCGGCTTACCGTCTTTCATCGGCTGGAACACCACCTTGTACCCGGCCTGCGGCTCGGGAGCGCGGTTCCAGCTGCCGTGGAAGGCGATGAACGCGCCATCCCGGTACTTCGCGGGGAAGTTCTTGCCCGTGTAGAACAGCAGGTCATTCGGCGCCCAGTGCGCGGGGAATGCGGTCAGCGGATCCGGATATTTGCCGGCTTCGGGTGTCTTCTGCGCATCACCGCCGTATTCCGGCGCGAGCACGCGCTTGCCGAGCTTGGTGTCGAAGAATGTGTAGGGCCAGCCGTAGTCGCCGCCGTCGGTGATCTTGTGGAATTCCTCCGCCTGGCGGGTGGCGTTGTCCTCGGCGTTGTAGAGCGCCGGAAACAGGGTGTCTATGGAGTCGCGCCCGTGGATCGCCGAGTACAGCGCGTTTTGCGCCGGATCCCATTCGAGGGCGACGGCATTGCGCATGCCGGTGGCGTAACGCCTGCCATTCTCCGGGGTCTGGTCGGTCTTGTTGCCGTCGAACACCCAGACGCCGCCGTACTTCTCGAGGATGGGACAGGGGTTCTTGCCCAGCGAACCTTCCTGCCGGTCCTTTTCCTGGCAGGAATTCGAGGGCGCGCCGACGTTCACGTACAGCGTGCCCTTGGGATCGAGCGCGAAGGTCTTGTCGGCGTGCTGGCGTTCCAGGGGGAATCCGGCCACCACCACCTGCTTCGCGCCCGAGGGTGCGAGCTCGCCTTTTTTCAGTGGATACCGGTACACACCGACGTTGTCGGAGGCGTACAGCCAGTTCTTGTAGATGCGCACCTCGGTGCCCTGCACGTCACCGAATTTCGCGGTCTCGTCGACCTTGCCGTCATGGTCCTTGTCGCGCATCGCGACCAGCCCATCGCGGCTCGCGAGGTAGATGTCGCCATTCGCCGCAATCGCCAGGTGCCGGCCGGCGCCCAGGCCCTCCTGCACCACGGTGGCCGAGAAGCCGGGCGCCAGGGTCAGGCCGTCGTTGTCGGCGGCCAGCAGCGGCGCCGCCAGCGCCATGCTGGCAAGGGCGGATGTCAGACTAACTACTTGAGCCACTCTCGTGGTGCGCATTTGGAATCCTTTTTCAGAGAAACGTGCCGGTACCACCCCCGGCGGGGCCCGGGCCTTCCCGGGGGTGCAGGCCGTCGAGGGTGCGAAATATTGCGGCCGTTCGCGCGGCAGTGCAACGGCGGGGTGTCAGGAAATTGGCGCTCGCATCAGACATATCTGACGCACTCGCCAACAGGTTCCGTTACGTGCACTATGCTGCGCCCGCGCCGCGCATACTCCTGACAAACAACCCACCAACAGAGTTCCGCAATGCCACTGGTCGATCCCGTCATTGAACGCGTGCTCGCCGAATTCGAGCGCCGCGCCGACGAAGAACAACGCCGCACGAACTTCAGCACCCCCGGCACCAACCTCGACGACCTGCTGCTATCGGTGGGGCGCGAGGCGGGCATCCTTTTGTACCTGCTGGCCAGCGGCTCGCAGTGCAAACGCATCCTCGAGCTCGGCACCTCGTACGGTTATTCGACCGTCTGGCTGGCGGCCGCGGCCCGCGCCACCGGCGGCAAGGTGCAGTCCCTCGAATTGCGCGATTTCAAGATCGAGCACGCACGCCAGGCGCTGACGCGCGCCGGCCTGTCGACACGTGTCGAATTCCACGCCGGCGACTGCCTCGAGACCCTGAAGAGCCTGCCCGGGCCTTTTGACTTCGTGCTGCTCGACGTGTGGAAAGATCTCTATCTACCCTGCTTCGAGCTGGTCCATCCCAAGCTCGCGCCGGGCGCCATCATCGCGGCCGACAACATGCTGTTGCCGGAGATCGTGAGACCGCAGGCCGCCGCGTATCGAAAGCGCGTGCGCGAAGCGGGCGACCTGGACTCGGTGCTGCTGGACGTGGGCAACGGCATCGAGATCAGCCGCAAGCGCTAGCGCGCTGGCGCGCCGGTACCCTCAGCTGGCGAGGTAGTCGGCGATGAGTTTTCGCGCCACCAGCGTGACGAAGAACGCGTAGAACAGCGCCATACACACCAGCGAAATCCGCCGCCACATCGGCGGTCGCATCGCCACGGGCAATACGCGCGTGTTGAGATACAGCAGGTGCAGCGACGCGATCACGAAGATCGCGCCGGCGATGTTGGCGCCGATCTGCAGCAACACCACAGGCTGTGCCAGCCTGAGCGCGATGATTCCCCACACCACCACCACCGCGAGCACCGCGTAGTAGATCGCACGGATGTCTCCGCCCCGCCAGGCGCGAACCCGCGCGCTGCCGGTCCACAGGATGTCGGTCACCGCGCGCGTCATGGCCTCGACGCTGTCGAGCTGTGTCTTGAACAGGATCCACGCCCCGAGCGTGGCGACGATGAGCCCGAGCGCGACACCCGCGGTCGAACCGATGTTGTTGGCCAGTATCGCGCTGATCGCCAGTCCCTTGATGTCGGTGCCCGGCTCGACGAATGTCACGTAGAGCAGCGCCGGCAGCATCATGCCGAGCAGTGCTCCCACGAAGAAAATTCCCCATTGGTCGACGCGCACGATGCGCCACCAGCCGCCCCAGCGCTTCAGGTTGGCTTCGTCCGGCTCGAAGATGAAACCCGTGCTCGCGAGCTGGCTGCGGTCACCGCCCACCGCGCCGGCGATGTGCCCGACCCGCGAGCCCATGCCGTAACCCTTGTCGCGTGCCCAGTTCGACAGCGTCAGGTTGAGCACGCCACCGCCGCCCGAGTACGCGATGAGCGCGCCCAGCAGGATGATGTCCACGCCGGCCGGCATGAACAGGAAGCCCCCCTGGTCCGCGTTGTAGCCGAAGAAGCCCACCAGCGCCGAAGCCCAGCTCTGCACCGGAACGTAGATCATCGCGAGCACCAGGAAGCCGCCGAGGATGACGCTCACCAGCACCCAGTTGAGGATCTCCAGCGTACGGGCGATGCGCTTGCCGAGCAGCAGTACCACCACGCAGGCCAGGAAGGTACCGATGCCGATCAGGTAGATAGTCAGGGAATCGGTCTTCGGAGCGGGGAGCTGGCCGAGGAACAGGAAAAAGATGGCGCCGGCGGCGGTCGCGGCCCAGGCCGGCCAGCCGATCTGCAGGAAATAGAGGATGGCGTAGAACCACGCCCAGAACGTCTTGCCCGGGCGGGTTCTCATGAAACCGGTCACCACCGGTTCGCCGGTGGCAACCGTGTAACGCATCAGCTCGGTGTTGAACACGGTCTGGAAGAACACCGCCACCAGCGTCACCCACAGCAGCGACAGACCGTGTTTGACGAAGGTCGCGGGCCCGAGCAGGAATTCGCCGCTGCCGATGGAGACACCGAGCACGATGACGCCCGGCCCGCAGACCGAGATCCAGCCCAGGCCGCGCGGCATCGGCGCTTCCGGCAAGTCGGCTTTGGTCCACGGCGCAAGTTGGCCCGCCGCCTGGTCTTGACGCGTTCTTGTTTGTTCTGCTTCGTTCACCGCCGCCCCCCGATGAAACCGTCGTCGTCGCGCGTCGCACCGTAACCCAAAGCCGTTTTCCTCGCTACACTCACGCGATGATCGAATTCCAGGATTTGTCCCGCAGCTATGGCGACTTCACCGCGGTTCGTCCACTGCAGCTGACCGTGACGCGCGGTGAAGTGTTCGGTTTCCTGGGGCCCAACGGCGCCGGCAAGACGACCACCATCCGCATGATGATGGGCATCCTCGTGCCCAGTGCCGGGCGCGCACTGATCGCCGGGCTCGACTGCCATTCACAGCGCGCCGAGGTGCAGCGGCACGTCGGCTATCTACCCGACAATCCGATCTATTACGACTTCCTGCGGGGCCGTGAAATACTGCAGTTCGTGGCCGAAATGCACGGCATCCCGCGCCGCGAGGCAGCGGAGCGCGCGGAGCACATGCTGACCGAGTTCGGGCTCGAAGACGTGGTGAACGAATTCGCCGTCAACTATTCCATGGGCATGAAAAAGAAGCTGGGACTGGCCTGCGCGCTGATTCACGACCCCGAAGTGCTGATCCTCGACGAGCCCATCAACGGCCTGGATCCGCGCGCGGCCCGCGACGTGCAGGAGCGGCTGCGCCAGGCGGCATCCGCCGGCAAGACCATCTTCATGTCCACCCACCTGCTCGACATGGCCGAGCGGGTGTGTACCCGCGTCGGCATCATCCATCGTGGCGAGCTCGTGGCCACGGGGAGCCTGTCCGAGCTGCGCGAACGCCTCGTGCCCGGCGGCTCGCTCGAGGAAGTGTTCCTCAGGGTCACGGACGAGGACGCCGCAACGGCGGCGACGCCGTGAACCGGCCAGGTTTCGCGGGAGCGGCGCCGCTGCTCACGAGCACGGCGTTGCTCGTGCGGCTGCGGCTGCGGCGGCTGTGGAACCTGTCGTCCGCGCAGTTGCAGAAGAAACGGGACGCGAAACCCGGCGCGCCGGCGCGCAGCGGGAATCCCGGCAAGAAGAGGAGCGTCGCCCTTGTCTTCTTGATCTGGCCGCTCCCGATGCTTGGGATCGGCTCGCTCTTTCGCAATGCCGTGGTCACGATGCATGAATGGATCGATCCCGGTGGCTTCTGGCTCACCGTGGAATTCACCACGGCCTTCACGGTGGGGCTCGGGTTCTTCCTGTTGACGCTGTGGTTCGCCTCGCTGCTGATGACGATCGCTTCCGGCGAACTCGTCAAACCCGAGTGGGACATGGAGTGGCTGGTCACGCTGCCGGTTCGCGCCGAAACCCTGCTATGGGCGCGCATCCTCGAGCGCAGCATCGTGAACCTGTCGGGTTTCATCATGCTGGTGCCCTCGTGCACGGTGATCGCCTGGTACTCGGGTTATCGCTGGAGCGCGCTGCTCATGGGCCTGCTTGCGGCCTGGCCGCTGCTGCTGCTGGCGTCACTGGCACGCACGCTGGTCGACACCGGCCTGCGGCTGCACATGAAAGCTTCGCGGGTTCGAAACCTGCACGCGGTGATCTCGGTGCTGTCGATCGTCACGATGTACCTCGCGATGTCGATGGGTCTCCCGGGCAAGGGTTCGTTCATGCTGGGCATCGCGGCCGGCATGCCGGAGTGGCTGGCCTGGACACCGCCGGGCCTCGTGGTGCGTGCACTCAATGAACGCACCTTCGTCGACGCGGTGTTGCTGGCGCTCGGGCTGATTGCCGAGGTCGCGCTCATCCTGTGGCTGGGAGTGCAGCTCCTGCAGCACCAGCTGCGCCAGGGCGTGGTGTCGGGGGGCGCACAGGACACCGCGCGCACTCCGCCCGTCGAGGCAGCGGCGGCGGCCGGGAGGCCCGCTTCAGTCATCGCCGGATTGAAGCTCTCGGCCGTCCAATGGCGCGAGCTCGCGCTGTTGTCGCGCGACCGGAATTTTCTCGTGCAATGCCTGGTGATCCCGCTGCTCATCGTCGGTGGACAATTGTTGCTCGGCAATTCGGGCGTGGCGACCGACATGTGGCGCAACCCGAACGTGCTGGCCTCGGTCGGCTTCGGACTCGCCGCCTACTCGCTCAGCATGTCGGCGTTCCAGACGCTGAATTCGGAAGGCCACGCGCTGTGGTTGCTGTACACCTTTCCGTGTTCGATCGAGGAGGTGCTCAAGGACAAGGCGAAGTTGTGGGCCGTATTGTCCCTGATCTATCCGTTCATTCTCTTCGGCGTCGGCCTGTTCCTGGTGCCGGACACGGGATGGAAATTCCTCGCCGCCGCGGTCACCGCCTTCCTGGGCATTCCCATCTACGCGTTCATCGCGGTGGCGCTGGGCGTATTCGGCAGCAACCCGCTCGAGCAGCAACAGGCGCAGAAGGTGAAACTGGAATTCTTCTACCTGTACATGGGCCTGGCGGCTCTCTTCATCTACGCCGTCGTCACGCCGGATGTCTACCAGCGCGTGGTCTTCGTGGTGTTGACCCTGCTGCTGTCGCTGGCCCTGTGGCAGAAAGCACGCGACCGCCTGCCCTACCTGCTGGATCCCGACGTGGCGCCGCCGGCCCGCGTGTCCACCTCGGACGGCCTGATTGCCGCGATGCTGTTTTTCGTTCTGCAGGGCATCGTCGTGGCCATCGGCAGCAGCGGCAGCGTCTCGGGGGCGGTGGTGCTGGTCGGGTTCACGGTCGCCGGCGCGATCACCTACGCGCTTTTCCGGTACACCTATTTCCGCAGCAAGACCGAGGGCGTGCCACGCCTGCGGGGAGACGACAACCGTCCGCACATCCCGATTGCCGCAGGTCTGGCCGCCGGCCTGTGTGCCGTTGTCTATCTACTGGCGCTGCGCGGCAGCCCCTGGATCGAACAGGTCACTCAGGCAGGCAATGCCTACGCACAGCTGGGTTTCTGGGCGCTGCCGCTGGCGCTGATCGCGGCGCCCATTTTCGAAGAGTTCATCTTCCGCGGACTCATCTATGGCGGCCTGCGGCGCAGTTTCGGCCTGTGGCCGGCCGCGTTGGCCAGCGCGGCGATATTCGCATGCGTGCATCCGCCGATTTCCGTGCTGCCGGTGTTCGTGTTGGGCGTGGCCACGGCGTACGCGTACGAACGCTCGCGCGGCCTGCTGGC